>OGQE01000422.1_pt1 | contig 49979 bp, 50 predicted proteins | sample 1553131 | NCBI WGS metagenome assembly OGQE01 (sample SAMEA2579929, study PRJEB22360) | human gut metagenome | biome: human gut; feature: human-associated habitat; material: faeces | place: Denmark | collected 2008/2010
CAAACGGTCAACGGGCTGAGGTAAAGCGGGCCTGCACCGCGAAGGAATATCTCTGCTTTCCGCGTCCGCTCTGCCACATAGAAGTTTTCTGCTTTCCAAGCGTATCCCCCCAACAAATACAAATTTATAATCTCTTCGCAATCGCCTTAATAAATCCTTCACTGTTCAGTACGGTTGGATTTTCAAGTGTTGTGATCAGTGCGAGATCTTTCGTCATTTCTCCTGCCTCGATTGTATCAATCGTTGCCTTTTCAAGCTTATCAGCGAACTCCATCAGTTCTTTATTGCCATCAAGCTCTCCTCTTTTTCTGAGAGCACCTGTCCATGCAAAGATCGTTGCAACAGAGTTTGTAGATGTTTCCTCACCTTTCAGATGCTTATAATAGTGACGCTGTACTGTTCCATGGGCAGCCTCGTATTCATAATATCCATCCGGAGATACAAGTACAGAAGTCATCATGGCAAGAGATCCAAAAGCGGAGGATACCATATCACTCATTACATCTCCATCATAGTTCTTACATGCCCAGATATATCCACCTTCTGATTTCATGACACGGGCAACTGCATCATCAATCAATGTATAGAAATAGGTGATTCCTGCTTCTTTGAACTTCTCATCATATTCTGCATCATAAATTTCCTGGAAGATATCCTTAAATGTATGATCGTACTTTTTAGAGATCGTATCTTTTGTTGCAAACCACAGATCCTGCTTTGTATCCAGTGCATAGGAAAAGCAGCTTCTTGCAAAACTTTCAATAGACTTATTGATATTATGCATTCCCTGTACGATTCCCGGTCCGTCAAATTCATGTACCAGTTCTTTTGTCTGACTTCCATCTTCTGCTGTATAAACCAGCTCTACTTTCCCTGCTCCAGGAATTTTCATTTCAGATCCTTTATATACATCACCATACGCATGTCTTGCGATCGTGATCGGCTTTTTCCAGTTCTTAACACACGGCTCAATTCCCTTTACAACAATCGGTGCACGGAACACTGTTCCATCAAGAATTGCACGAATTGTTCCATTCGGACTTTTCCACATTTCTTTCAGGTCATATTCATCCATACGTGCTGCATTCGGAGTGATCGTTGCACATTTTACGGCTACTTTGTATTTCTTAGTCGCAAGTGCTGAGTCAATCGTTACCTGATCATCCGTCTCATTTCTATGCTCAAGACCGAGATCATAATATTCCGTCTTAAGATCAATGTATGGCTCTAAAAGATTTTCTTTGATCATCTTCCAGAGAATCCTTGTCATCTCATCTCCATCCATCTCGACCAGTGGGGTTGTCATTTTAATTTTTTCCATTGTCTGTTTCCTCCTGCTTATCATTTATATTGACTATTCATTCGTAGTTCTGAATGAGTAATTCACGGATCCGATTTTCTGCCAGGCTATAACTCAGTTTTCTAATAGCCCTGCCTTTTCAAATTTTGTATTACATGTAAAATATGTTCATCAGCTAATTGTTCTGCCTGATCGGCATCTCTTTCTTTAATTGCCTGAAGGATCTGCTTATGCTCCCGAATTGATTTTCTCGCCCGTTCTTCCGACACGATTGAATCTTTTCTTGCCGACTGGACATATTCATGGAAATCTGATAAAACTCTCGCAAGCATACGACTGCCTGATGCCTCATACAAAATTGTGTGAAACCGTCCGTCCAGCCCTGTCACCTGCTCTGTATTAAAAGCATTTCCTTTCTTCATTTGAAATTCTGATAACAGAATCGTCTCTTCCAGTCTGTCAATCTGTTCCTCTGTGATATTCTCCACAGCCCATCTTGCACAAAGCCCCTCTAATGTAGACCTCATATAATAAATATCCCAGATATCTTTTTTCGAGATGCCATTAACATAAGCTCCTCTGTTCGGCACGATTGAAACCAGTCCCTCCAGTTCCAACTGACGAAGTGCTTCTCTGACCGGAGTTCTGCTGACTCCAAGCTCTTTCCCCAGCGTTGCTTCTTTCAATTCATCATTCTGCTTATATTTCCCTTTCAGAATATCTTCACGGATTCTCTGGAAAACTCTTCCTCCGAGCGAATGTTCCTGATGCTCTTCCATTTTGTCTCCTCTCATCCTTTTTCCCACAGCGGGCAATGCACTGACCAACGATACATTCCAGTATCTCTTTTTTGCATTCTTGTATAATTGTATACAATTATACATCTTTTGTCAAGTTTCGATTCGAGAAATTCATTTATCCAGATTTTTCAAAAACATTCATTGTCTTAAGAAACCCCAAAGGCACGTTCTTATGTAATCTCCATAAAGATCGTGCCTTTTAGTTTCGATAATGATTCTCCTCTGTGAACCCCTCTTAAATATTATCTTTGTGCTTTTTTAACTCCCATGCAGCAAGCAATAACATCGCTGAAATAACAAATAATAAAACTGGTCTTTCTGCATTCAGAGGATCGCCTGTCTTAACCGCTGTATCATCTTTTCCTGAAACTGAAGCATCCTTATTTCCTAATCCCTGATCTCCATTTGATGATTTATCAGATGTTGATGGCTGATCCGGTTTCGATGGCTGGTCAGGATTTGATGGCTGATCCGGTTTCGATGGCTGGTCAGGTTTCGATGGCTGGTCGGGATTTGATGGCTGATCCGGTTTGGACGGCTGGTCAGGATTATCTGTACCTGCATCATTTTTCTCAAATTCTGCTGAAACACTTACTGCTCCTGCCGGCATTACGAATGAATAGCTGTGATCTGCTTCCTCCGTAAGCTCTACCACGGAATCATCTTCCATTACTGCCTTTACACCCTTAAGTTTATATCCGTCATCTGCGGATACTATAATGGTGATCTTGTCCCCCTCTTTTGCCTTATCTTCAGAAACCGTCAGACTTCCGTTTTCCGGCTGAACCACTGTAACAGAGTAAGTCTTTTCCGGCTCCGGTTTTGTACTGTAATTCTGCAACGCTGCAGCCAGCTCTGTTCTTGCATTCTCTGTCTCCTCAAGTGTTGCAAGTTTATTATTTTTCAATGAAGAAGCATATACGGCTGCTTTTACAAGACTGGATTCGGATGAATCCGTTGACTCAAAATTGAGTCCATCTTTTTTTATTAACTCTTCTGCCTGCTTCAGCAGTGTATTTAACTGAGTTTTATCAACTGTCTCATATACTTTAAATTCCTGGATCATGTATATTCCTGCAGATGCATTAGATGCAATTCCCTGCATTTTTACATATCTTGCCTCAGTTGGTTCATCAAGGCTTACTGTATTGAAGAAATCACCATTTCCGCGTACTTCTTTTGCAGTTGTCCAGTTCTCTCCGTCATCCGATACAAGAATATTAAAATCTTTTCCTTTTCCACCGTATCTCCACTGAATCTCAACTTCGCTGACTGTTCTGGTCTCTCCAAGATCCACACATAAAGAGCTGTCTGCATGATAGCCTTTCCAGAATGAATTCATCTCTGAAGTACTTGTATCCGGCTTCGCTGTTGTATCTTCTTTTTCAGTAAATGCATCTCCGTCAAATGCCTTAAAAGCGACGTTGATTCTTCGTTCTGCATTGTCAACTGCATCTCCTGATTTGTAAGAAGTACCGCCTGCTGCTTTATTCTGTGCAACATTCGTCTTAACTGTAGTTTCACTCCAGTCATCTGTATAGTATTCTGCCGCCTCTTCTGCTGACAGAGCCTGATTGTAAACCTGAAGATTTGCCATCTTTCCATGCAGGTTTTCTCCAATCTTTTCCAGCGGAAGAAGAACCGAAGAATTAAGTGTTGTTATTGCACCGCTTGCCAGTCCGTCTGCATCTGACTTCTGTGAAAGGAAGGTCTGCAACTGTCCATTTACATAAAGTTTCGTTCCCTGGAATGTTCCTACGAGCATGATCTTTACTGTAGAATCATCGGTCGGTACTGTATAGTTGAAATCTCGTGTAAAGTAATTTACATTGGCTGATAAATGACCGCTCTCTGTTCCTGCAATCTGAATCTGTCCATCATAACCTGAAAACAGGGAAGATGCGGTTGTATTTTTTGCAGCTTCTTCCGAATCTACTTTCAGGTCAAATGCTACTGTATATGGATAAGAAAGTGTCTTAAGCGGAGTTGTCAGTGCTGTACCGTCAAAAGACAAATATCCGTCTTCACTGATCTCTGCTCCATTTCCAAGTGTTCCGTTATAGCCGTTACCGCTTGTATCATAAACTGTCTTTCCATCAGAAGATACATTCTTGAAATCATAATCCAGTACCAGGGAGGAGTCTGAATCCGCCTGCATTGCAATGTCTGTCCCCGGTCCTTCTGCAAGTTTTGCAGCTCTCATCTCATACTGCTCAAATGTATCTGAATCATCCGTTCCTCCCCAGGTCTTTTCGCTTACAATCGCTGTTGCTCTGAGGACTCTCTGGTGAACATCCTTTTCTGTCATACCTTCCTGGCTCTGATCTCCCCAGATAGCAGCCTTTGCTCCAAGAAGATTTGGCTCACCTAAAAGTACATTATTTGCTCCAAAAATCGTTGGATTCCAGTCATTGAACAAATATTCTGCATTTGGTACATCACGGTTTGTTCTGCCCGGATTTCCATATAAATATGCATCACGGCAGTTTACAATTCCATATCCCTCTGCTGCACGTGCCTTTGCATTCTCATAATTTGTTGCCCAGATATCCAACTGATAGTTGGACGTAAGATCCACATCAGAAAGTACGGTAGATGCTGTTGAGAACATTCCTGTTCCCGCACCCCACATTCTGATCTTTGTATCAGATCCCAAATTGCCCTGAATCGTCTGTCTGAGCTGATCCGCAAACTGTGCGAACTGGTCTTTCGGGGTATGATCCCAGTATTCATCCGCTCCAATATGTACTACATCTCCTGAAATTGTCGGAGAATTGCCCTCTGTATACTCATTCCATAAAGTCTTTGCAAAGCGGAGTGCTCTTTCAGCATTTGCCCCCTGCAGATCCAGAAGCTCCAGACCTCCCTTTGTAGTTACATTGGTACTTGTGCTGCGGATTCCTCCCTGCAGCCAGTCAATGCCATCCGGATTTTCATCTGCATACTTATTATATAAAAGTGAATATCCCGGAAGATCGATCTCAGTCATCATATGAATCCCGAGACCTGAACATGTCTGCTGCAATTCCTTCCACTCTTCCTTCGTGTAGGTCGGATTGCCCTGATAATCTGCATTATTCAGATAATAATCCTCATTCACAAAATTGGACGGGATTCCCGCGTGCTTCACTTCAGATGTCAGTGACGGAAATTCATCACTCTCCAGCCGATGGAATCCGGCATGTGTCTCATTGCTTGCAAACGCTGTATTACAGTTATCATTATCATTAATGTGGAGATGATATTCGTTCATCTTATACCACAGCATGATCTTGGCATAATCCTGAAGTTGTGACAGTCTGTATGGTGTACGTGCCACATCCAGCATGATTCCCCGTACCTCATAAGCCGGATAATCTCTCGTAATACCTTTTGGAACTGTTCTGTTGTCCTCTGCCTGATCCAGGATCTGCTCCACCGTGATCGTTCCGTACAGACATCCTGTATAGGTAGGTGCATAAATGTGAACCCCCTCATCATCAGTCTTTAACAGATAGCCTTCATCCCCAACTCCGTATGTATCATCGGTCTGTGACTCAATATAAATATCATTGGAAGAAGCCGGTGCATTTCCCTCTTCTACAGTAAGATCCAGTCCTGCGATTTCCTTTAAATCTTCCTGCATATTCCATGCTGCTTCGCGAATCCCTGCATCTGCAGTATCATTATAAATAATCTTTGAACTTTCTGTCAGCTCAAAATCCCCCTCATATCCATACCACTCCTGAAGACTTGGAATTACTTCCGGCTTTTCATTTGGAGCTGATACTTCCGGGAAATTTCCTTCCGGATAATTTCCGCTGTGATCCGGGATCGTTACTTCTATATTCTTCTCCGCATATTCATCCGGATTCTTTTTATTCTCTACTCTGACAAGCAGCGTGACATTGCGGTCACCGATATTATAATCACTGATCTGACCGTCATTGCTGACTACATTCTCCAGGCTGCTGCCTCTCACATAGGCATTCACACCCCTGGCTGTTCCTGTATCTACAGTGATCTGTCCATCCTGAACCTTTAAAGAATCTGCTGTGATACCGGCCAGCGTTCCGTTCACATCTGCACTTTCATTCTGGGAAAAGATCTGGATTTCCCGAAGATTGACATTATTTCCGACTGCCTGTGCATTTACTTTCCTGATATACATTAAGACATATCTTTTCAATTTTTTATCTGATGCCAGTGCCGGACTGCTGGCTGCAGTAATTGTATCAGTATTTGCACTTGTATCGGCAATATTCTGCCCTTCACCATTGGCAACCTGACCGTTCGCCGAAGGTCTGCTGACGCTGACAAGACTTGTCCAGTTATTCAGGTCAACATCCGTACTCCCCTCTGTAAGTGTTGACTCATCCGCTGTATAAATCTCATATTCCATCGGCCATACTTTCACATTATACCAAAGCTTAATTGACGAAATATCTTCTTCCTCTGCATTTTCTCCCCGGTCGATCTGAATCCACTGAGCAGTCTGTTCTTCAGAATCCTTGCTGTTCCCTGATGCAGCTCCCCAGTTCTTCATATCTGCAGAATTCCACTGAACTGTTTCTGAGGTAACTCCATCCACAGCATATTCCGGTCCATAACCGTTCGCTGTGGATGAGGCGATCGCCGCCTTCCCCTGAACAAGATTCTCCATCTGAACATTTTCTTCAGCATAAACTCCTGACGGAACGTATGCTGTAACACCTGTAAATACAAGTGAAAACGCCGCAATAAGAGAAATCAGTCTCTTCTTTTTCATACAACTTCCTCTCTTCCTTCTATTTGTATAATTCTCATATAACTCATTTGTGCAAAATTATACTACATTTTGGCAAAAAATCCAATCAATTTATGCAATCTTTCTATAAATAAAAGATGTTGGGGGCAAAAGCCCCCAACAATGATGCCAACGGATTGTTTCGTGCTACGCACTCCCACAATCCTACCCGCTATTCGCATATCATCAAAAAAGCACCACCCCATGTGATATTGACACAGGATGATGCTTTTGACAACATTCGCTCTGTAATTATTTTCTAAGACCAAGTTTCTCGATCAAAGCACGATATCTTTCGATATCAATCTTCTTAAGGTATGCAAGAAGTCCTCTTCTCTGTCCTACCATCTTCAGAAGTCCTCTTCTTGAGTGGTGATCCTTCGGATTAGCCTTAAAGTGATCTGTCAGCTCGTTAATTCTTGCTGTCAGGATAGCAACCTGTACTTCCGGTGATCCTGTATCTCCCTCTGTTCTTCCAAATTCTTTGATGATAGCCTGTTTCTTTTCTTTTGCGATCATGTTCTTTTCCTCCTTAAATTTCTTGATATAACCGCCTGGCATTAAGCAATGGTCGGAGTGATCCGATTACCGAACACCGGCTGATTCATAACCTTTGCTAGTATAGCACAGGGGAACATTCTTGTAAAGAACTATTTTCCAGAATCATTTGCACAGAATCATTTCTGCATGTAACATGCCCTGATGAATACTCTCTGAATCCTGTCTCTGCAGCTATATCCTGATCCATCAGCTTTTTGTCAGTGGATGTTCTCGAAGATATTCCTCACCATATCGCATATCCTGCATCACGCACGCTTTCAGTTCTTTCAAAGAATCAAATCTTGTCTCCGGTCGCTCAAATTCCAGGAACCGGATCGTAATGTACTTCCCATATGCATTTCCTGCATAATCATAAACGTAAACTTCAAACAATTCTCTCTGTTCCTGCATTACCGTCGGCTTGACTCCTGCATTTCCCACACCACCATACCATGTTCCGTCAATCAGAACCTGGCAGGCATAAACTCCGTACCGCGGAAGAATCTTCCCATCCTGTGGTGCAACATTCATCGTTGGGAATCCCAGAGTACGCCCCAGTTCCCGTCCATGTTCTACAATTCCCGTCATCTCATAAGGATATCCAAGAAGTTCCTGTGCCAGCCGGATATTTCCATGGGACAAAGCCTCCCGTACATAGGTGCTGCTGATCTCGCGGTCTCCCAAACATGCTTTTTCTACCACATCAACAGTATAATCATATTTCTGTGCATATCGCTCCAGCATCTGATGATCCCCGCGTTTTCGATACCCGAAGGAGAAGTCCGAACCAACAACAATATGTGCAGCATGAAGTTTTTCGTAAAGGATTTTCTGAATAAATCGTTCAGCTTCCATCGTCATCAGATCTCCGGTAAAGGGATAATCGATCAGGTAATCCACCTTTCCAGCCAGCAGCTTTTTTCTTTCTTCTTTTGTCATCAGACAGCTTCTCTGCATATCAAATGCACATACAACACTGACGCAGTCGTTTCCCGCATAAGAGCGGATCTTTTCAATCAGTTTCTGATGTCCTCTGTGAAGCCCGTCAAATTTTCCAAGAGTTACGGCTGTTCTTTTTTCCTCTCTGAAAGCATCAATTCCTTTTATATACTGCATAATTACCTCAATTCTTCCGGGTCAAGGAACATTTTTACAAGGTGGAACATTTTTTTGTCTTCCATATACCGGTAAATTCCGATAAAATGTCCCTTTGCATCATATACTCTGACCTTTTCACCGGAGCAGAATTTTCCAGTTTCCGATAACTGGTTTCTGAAAAAATCATTTCCATTATAGGCTTTGGGAATATATTTTTCAGCAGGGACAACGGACTGTAATTCACTGAACATCTGATCCAGTGGGATCAGTGCATCTTCCAGCCTGCCATTTTGTGCAAGGTCACGAAGTTCCTCTAATTTCAGACTGTCTTTCAACTCGAATCTTCCGACTTTTGTCCTGGTCAGTTCTTCCATACAGCCACCTGTTCCGAGCAGATTTCCTATATCATGACAAAGAGTGCGGATATACGTTCCCTTTGAACATGTCACTTCCATCCTTACTCTCGGCAACTGTATTTCTTTGATATGGATCTGATAAATGGTTACTTTTCTGCTTTTACGTTCTACTGTCTTTCCCTCTCTCGCAAGCTCATACAGCTTTTTCCCATTGACTTTCAGTGCAGAATACATGGGAGGGATCTGATCGTATGTGCCTTTGAAGCTTTCAATCACTTTTGTCACTTCTGCTTCATTCAGATGGTCTGTCGGCTGTTCTTTCAGTATCGCCCCTGAAATATCCTGCGTATCCGTTGTCTTTCCCAGTAACAGTACCGCCTCATAAGTCTTATCGCGGTCTGTCAGAAGATCGCATAACTTTGTTGCACGCCCCAGACAAACAGGAAGCACCCCTGTCGCATCAGGATCAAGGGTGCCTGTATGACCGATCTTTTTCTGACCGGCAATCTTACGCAGAACGGCAACTACATCATGGGATGTATATCCTTTTTCTTTATATACATTTATAATTCCGTTCATTCTTAGTCTTCCTGTTCTATTTTTTCATCTAATTGCTTTTCGATCAATGCTGTCAGATTATTGATGACATCATGGACGGAACCTTTCATCGTCACTCCGGCTGCACGGACATGACCTCCGCCACCGAAATATTTTGCGATCCTGCTTACATCAACCCGTTCTTTGGATCTCAGACTCACTTTGAAAGTCTGTGGAGCAGTTTCATGAAGAAACATCGCCACCTCTACTCCTTTTGTCTGACGCATCTGGCTGACGATACCCTCAAGATCAGACGGTTTTGCCTGGAAAAATTCCATTTCTTTCAGACGCACCACTGAAACAATGCACCGTTGATCCAGCACCATAATGCTTTCCAAAAGTGCCCTTCCAAGAATCTGATTCTGCACATACGTCTTTTCATAATATGTCCGATCCGTGATCTTTGCAGTATCGACCCCTTTCCGCATGAGCTGTGCCGCTGCCTCCATCGTCTCCGGGCTGGTGCAGGAATAGCGGAAAATTCCGGTATCATGAGCAATTCCCATATAAAGAGCCTCTGCCGTCTCAAGACTCATTTTATCATAATCCAGCAGATTATATACCAGTTCAGAAGTAGAACTTGCATCCGGCACAATATAATTGACATCTGCAAACGCCTCATTGCTCACATGATGGTCAATGCACGCAGTCTGCTTTGATTCTATGAATAATTTCTGGGAAAATCCAAGACGCTGCAGATCCCCACAGTCCATACAAATGAATAGATCATAGATTTTCCCTTCAGGGAGCTCACTTTTGACTTCATCGGTATGACGGATCATACTGTAAGCCTCCGGAACTGATTCCAAATACAGATCTGTCTCAATCTGCGGAAAATTTTCTTTCAGATAAAGATACAGTCCCATCGTAGAACCTACACAGTCGCCATCCGGGCGGACATGTCCGCCCAGTGCAACACTCTGTTTTCCCTCCAGCAATTCCTTCAGATTAAACATCCTGCTCATCAGCTCCATCCTTTAAATCTCTTGTCACTTCATCGATTTTTTTACTGATATTCACACCATATTCGATTGACTGATCTACGATAAACCGGATTTCCGGTGTATTTCGCATATTGATCGTACGTGCCAGTTCGCGGCGGATATAGCCTTCCGCACTCTGAAGTCCCCGGATGGTATCCTGCTGGGCTTTCTCATCACCCAGTACACTGATATAAGCCTTGCAGGTCTTCAGATCCGGAGCTACCTCCACGGCAACTACAGAAGTCATCGGTGCAACGCGGGGATCCTTGATCCCTGCACGCAGGATATTGCTCAGCTCACGCTGGACTTCAGCATTGACACGAGTATTTTTAATACTGTTCTTTCTCATTGCTGCTCCTTTTACTTACGCTCAGTCTCGACCATCTTATATGCCTCGACCTGATCGCCCTCTTTAATATCATTATAATTTTCAAATACAAATCCGCATTCGTAACCTGCTCTTACTTCCTTCACATCGTCTTTGAAACGCTTCAGGGATGCAAGTGGTCCGTCGAATACTACAATGCCATCACGCACCAGACGTACAGAACAGTTTCTCTCGAAAATACCATCCAGCACATACGCACCTGCGATCGTTCCGACACCGGATGCCTTGAATGTCTGACGCACTTCTGCATGACCAAGCACTTTCTCTTCAAATACCGGATCCAGCATTCCCTTCATAGCTGCCTCTACATCTTCGATTGCATTGTAGATAACTCTGTAAAGTCTTAAGTCTACACCTTCGCGTTCTGCAATTTCTTTTGCAGTCGCATCCGGACGTACATTGAAACCGATAATGATCGCATTGGATGCCGATGCAAGGATGACATCAGATTCGTTGATTGCTCCGACACCACCGTGGATGATCTTTACTACAACCTCATCATTGCTCAGCTTCAGCAGACTCTGCTTGATTGCCTCTACTGATCCCTGAACATCTGCCTTTACAACGATATCCAGTTCTTTCAGGTTACCCTCCTGGATCTGGTTGAACAGGTCATCCAGTGACATTTTGGATTTTGTCTCTTCCAGAAGTTTTACTTTGTTCTGTGAAATAAATGTCTCAGCAAATGCTCTTGCCTCTTTATCAGAAGCACATCCAACAAAGACTTCTCCTGCATTCGGCACATCATTCAGACCAAGGATCTCAACCGGCTGGGACGGACCTGCTTCTTTGACACGTCTTCCCTTATCATCCATCATCGCTCTTACACGACCATGTGCACTTCCGGCTGCGATAGCATCACCAACATGAAGCGTTCCTTTCTGTACCAGTACAGTTGCAACTGCTCCTTTTCCTTTATCCAGCTCTGCCTCGATCACAAGACCACGGGCAGCACGGTTCGGATTTGCCTTCAGTTCCATTACTTCTGCTGTCAGAAGGATCATTTCCAGAAGCTCCTGGATTCCTTCTTTTGTGTGTGCAGATACCGGTACGAAGATCGTACTTCCGCCCCAGTCTTCCGGGATCAGTTCATACTCTGTCAGCTCCTGCTTTACCCGTTCGATATTGGCACTTGGCTTATCAATCTTGTTAATGGCAACAATAATCTCGATTCCGGCTGCTTTTGCGTGGTTGATCGCCTCGATCGTCTGCGGCATAACACCATCATCCGCTGCTACAACAAGGATCGCGATATCCGTAGAATTTGCTCCACGCATACGCATTGCTGTAAATGCTTCATGTCCCGGAGTATCAAGGAATGTGATCTTCTCTCCGTTGATCTCGACAACGGATGCACCGATGTGCTGTGTAATACCGCCGGCCTCACGTCCTGTTACATTACTGTCACGGATCGCATCCAGAAGAGAAGTCTTACCATGGTCAACGTGTCCCATAACGCAGACAACCGGAGGACGTTTCACCATCAGGCTTTCATCTTCCTCATCCTCTTTCAGGAGTTCTTCGATTACATCCACGACCTCTTCCTTCTCACACAGAACATCAAATTCCATTGCGATCTCTTCAGCAGTATCGTAATCAATCTCCTGATTTACCGTAACAACTTTTCCCTGCAGGAACAGCTTCTTTACGATCACAGACGGAACAATCTTCATCTTGTCGGCAAGTTCTTTGATCGTAAGAACTTCTGGAATCACGATCTGCTTGATCTGCTCTTCCTTCTTTTCTTCCGGCTTATTCTGCGGTTTCTTTACTTCGACCACATTTTTCTGCTTTTTACCTTTTTTGCCTTTGCCCTCAAATGCCTCGTCTCTGTATTCTTTCTTCTTATTATCTCTCTCTTTATCTTTCGCCTTATTTCTCTGGCTCTTCTGCTGCTCGACGATTGGAGCTGCATCCCTGTCCGTACGCTCATTTCTGCGGTTATCATTTCTTCTGTCAGGACGAGATCCCTGACCGTTTCTTCCATCACGGTTATCGCGTCCTCCGGATCCCTGTTCGCGACCACCTCTTCCATCGCGGTTGTCACGCGGTCCTCTTTCCTGACGCGGTCCTCTTCCGTCTCCATTCAGACGTCCGCCTCTTCCATCACGGCTGTCACGAACCGGACGGTTCTCTCTGTCACTGCCTGGACGCTGTGGTCTTTCATTTCTCTCCTGACGTACCGGTCTTCCCTCTCCGCTGGTACGTCCTGCTGTCTGAGCCGGTCTTTCTGTGCGTACCATTCTCTCTGTCTGAGCCGGTCTCTCTGTGCGTACGGTTCTCTCTGTCTGAGCCGGTTTTTCTGTGCGTACGGTTCTCTCTGCCCGGTCAGTTTTCTCCTGACGCGTACCTGCCTGAGCCGCTCTCTCTGTACGCACCGGTCTTCCCTCTGCACCTGCTGCACGTACCGGACGGTTCTCTCCTCCGCGTGCATTTCCCTGTGCGGCACCTCGTCCCTGGTTTGCTCCCGGACGCTTATTTCCCTGCAGTCTGCTGCTATTTCTGGAATTCTGCGGACGCACTACAAATGCAAGATTTTTCTTCTTTGGCACTGTGCTGTCCTTTTCTCCTGCTTTTTCTGCTGCCGGTTCTGCCTTTGCTGGTTCTTCATTTCTTCCGGCATTTTCTCTTCTAATCTCTTCTGCCACGTTATCCTCCACTGTACTCATATGATTCTTAACTTCAACATTTTTCTTTTTCAACTGTTCCAGGATCTCCTTATTCCCTACTCCCAGCTCTTTTGCAAGTTCATATACCCTCGCTTTCGCCATATCAAAAAACCTCCTTCAGGCAATCAAAAACACTCTTTTAATGCTTTTAAAATTCCTTTTGCAAATCCTTCGTCCAATATTGCCAGGGATGCACGGAACTGCTTTCCCATTGCATGCCCCAGAGTATCTTTATCGCTGTAGAAAATAATGGGAACATCATAAAATTCACACATATCCCGAAACTTCTTTTTCGTATTCTCTGATGCATCCTCTGCCACAACTACAAGTCCGGCTCTTCCTGACTTCGTTTCACTCTCTGTCAGGAACTCACCACTTGCACAGCGTCCTGCTTTTGTAGCAAGGCTGATCAGCGAAAGTACTTTATCTCTGGCCAATCTGTTCCATCTCCTTTGCAAGTTTTTCATAAACTTCCTGTGGAATTTCCTGCTTAAAGGAACGCTCCAGTCCATGACTCTTCACTGACAGGTCAAAGCATGCTTTACACGGACAAAGGTAAGCACCTCTTCCGTTCTTCTTCCCGGTCACATCAACCAGAAATTCTTCTTCCGTTCTGAGAATCCTGATCAATTCTTTTTTTGGTTTCATTTCCCCGCAGCCCACGCATTTACGCATGGGAATCTTTTTATTCACTGCCAAATGCTTCACTCCTCCGAGTCTTATTCTACGTCTGTCTCCACAAACTCAATTTCATCGCTGTCTGTCTCATCCACAGCAGCTTCTGTATTCTCTTCTTCCTCATCATATTCACCGACTGTATAGCCTTCTTCACCGACCATACCCATCTGCTCCATATAATTTTCCGGAAGTTCGCCACTTTCGATTGCCTGCGTCTCACTCTTGATATCAATCTTGTAACCTGTCAGGCGTGCTGCCAGTCTTGCATTCTGACCTTCTTTTCCGATTGCCAGTGACAACTGATAATCCGGTACGATCACACTCGCTACCTTCGCATCCGGGTCGGCCATAACAGAAATTACTTTTGCCGGACTCAATGCATTCTCGATCAGAAGTGCCGGATTTTCATCCCAGTTAATAATATCAATCTTTTCACCACGCAGTTCCTGTACTACTGCATTGACTCTCGCACCGTTCATTCCCACGCATGCTCCGACCGGATCTACATTTGGATCATTGGACCATACTGCCATCTTTGTACGGGAACCTGCCTCACGGGCAATACTCTTGATTTCTACCGTTCCGTCCTTGACCTCGGCTACTTCTGCCTCAAACAGACGCTTTACAAGCTCCGGATGTGTACGGGATACAAGAATCTTTGGTCCTTTTGTCGTATTCTTTACTTCTACAATATAAAGCTTGATACGCTCTGTCGGCTCAAAATGCTCTCCCTTAACCTGCTCATTCTCTGTCAGCATCGCATCTGCTCTTCCGAGGTTGATACTGATATTTTTTCCAACATAACGCTGTACAATACCGGTTACAATATCTTTCTCTTTCTCAAAATACTGATCAAAGACAACTTTTCTCTCTTCTTCTCTGATCTTCTGAAGGATCAGGTTTTTTGCATTCTGCGTTGCAATACGACCGAATTCTTTTGAATAAACCGGAACCTGGGCGATATCACCGATGTGCAGGGACGGATTGATCTTTTCTGCATCCTCCAGGCTGATCTCGATTGCCGGATCAAAAACTTCTTCCACAACTTCTTTTTCTGCAAATACGGAATAGTCACAGGTCTCTCTGTCCATCACGATCTTAATATTATCGGATGTCCCGAAATGGTTCTTACAGGCACTGAGCAGAGAATTTTCGATTGCTTCCATCATGACATCTTTGCTGATGTTCTTTTCTTTCTCAAGAATCGTCAGTGCTTCAAGTAATTCTGTATTCATTATTTTTTCCTCCTAAATTAAAAATCCAAAGCAAGGCGGATCAGAGCGATGTCTCCTCTGTCAAATGTCTGCTCTGTATCATCTTCATAAGTGATTGTCACCGTACTGTCATCATATGCTTTCAGTAATCCTACAAATTCTTTCTGACGGTCAATCGCACGATACGTGCGGATCTCCACTTCTTCTCCAAGACTCCGTTTAAAATCTTTCTCTTTTTTCAGAGGTCTTCCAAGTCCCGGAGAACTCACTTCAAATACATAGGAGTCTGCAATGTAATCCTTCTCGTCAAGGATATCTGAAAATCTCCTGCTCACTGCTTCACAGTCATCGACAGCAATGCCTCCGGGTTTATCAATGTACGCTCTTAAGTACCACGTACCACCTTCTTTTACATACTCCACATCCACAAGCTCAAATCCCAGTTCTGTTACAATTGGCTCAAGAAGTGTCTCTGTCTGCTGCTCATATTCTTCTCTTCTGGACACACTAAACTCCCTTTCTTTAAAATGATATTTTACATAAAGAAATCCTTATATCATCAAAGAAGAGTGAACTTTCGTCCACTCTTCTGCCGTTCCCTTTATGTATCTTTTTTAACCTTATCACCTTTTTTTTGATAAATCAAGGGTTTTCTTTTATTTTTTGCCGATTTTACTTATTTTTTCCATTTTTAACGGGTTTTATTCCCAACACCATCTCTTTTCGCAGCTTTCAGACGATTTAGAGTCACCGTCTTTTCTCCATAGGTTACTTTCGTCTCTGTTCCTTCTTCAAAAAGATAAGTATGCTCCAGCTCATCCTTTTTCTGCAGACGGATTCCTCTTACTCCGACTGCCGCCTTCTTTTTCTCAGGTACATCTGCTGCCGGGAATCTTAAGAAATATCCATTTCTTGTCTGCAATACTAGATTCTGAGTTTCGTTCACCACTTTTACAGAAACCAGCCGGTCATCTTCCTGAAGTTTCGTTGCCACGATCGTACGCTTTGCAACCTGAAATTCTTTTCCATCCACCCGCTTGATCATTCCCTGTGCTGTGGCAAAGAGGAGTTTTGCAAACCGCATCTGTTCTGCATCACAGATCATCACGATTTCTTCCTCACTGCTTGTATAATTGCTCACATTATCAATCGGAGTCCCTTTTTCACGGAATTTTCCATAAGGAAGATCCAGTACCTTCACCTGGTGCATCTTTCCGGTATCTGTAAAGATGCAGAGCTTTCCGGTATTCATACAATGTACAATGTATTTATTTTCAGAATCCGCAGCCTCTTTATTTCTCTCATATACTGCCATATCAACAGTCTTCGCATAACCAAACCGATCCATCAGGAACACGACTTCCTGTTCTTCCACCTTCTTTTCCTCAAAGACGGCTTCTTCCGCATTTTCGACAACAGTGCGGCGTTTTCTTCCAAATTCTTTCTTATAAGAATCCAGTTCTGCCATAATGACTTCTGCCATGGAATCATAGTTGTTCAGGATATCTTCATATCTTGCAATATTTTTCAGTGTCTGCTCATGCTCCTTCTGAAGTGCCTCGATCTCCAGTCCGATCAGACGATAAAGACGCATCTCAAGGATTGCAGTGGCCTGACGCTCTGTAAACCGCAGCATTGCTGCCATTTTCTTTGAAATGGAAAATTTAAACCGGATATTCTCCGTCTTTCCTTCAACCAGACAGGCTCTTGCATCCTTCACCGATTTACTTCCCCGGAGAATCTCGATGATCAGGTCGATCACATCGCATGCCTTGATCAGTCCTTCCTGAACTTCACTCTTCTCCCGTTCTCTTTCCAGAAGTGTCGTATACTTTCTCGTTGCAAGTTCAAACTGGAAATCCACATGATGCTCAATGATCTGCTTTAACCCCAGCGTCTCCGGACGGCCGTTCGCAACTGCAAGCATATTAACTCCGAACGTATCTTCCAGCCTCGTCTTTTTATAGAGCATATTTTTCAGGTTTTCTACATCTGCTCCACGCTTCAGTTCAATGACGATACGGATTCCCTCTTTGGATGACTGATTGGAAATATCTACAATATCTGTCGTCTTTTTTGTCTCTACCAGATTGCAGACATCATTCAGAAATTTTCCGATTCCAGCCCCGATCATCGTATACGGGATCTCCGTTATGACAAGCTGCTTTTTCCCGCCTTTCAAATCCTCTACTTCCACTTTACCACGGAGCTTGATCTTTCCCTGCCCTGTCTCATAAATATTCAGCAGATCATCTTTATTGACCACGATCCCCCCGGTCGGGAAATCCGGTCCTTTAATATATTTCATGAGCTGTCTGGTCGTGACCCCGTCATTTTTCATATAAGCTTTGACACCATCGATCACTTCACAGAGATTGTGCGTCGGGATACTCGTTGCCATACCAACTGCAATTCCTTCTGCTCCATTTACAAGGAGATTCGGTACACGCATTGGGAGAACCACCGGCTCTTTTTCTGTCTCATCAAAGTTTGGTCCAAAATCAATCACATTTTTATCCAGATCTGAAAGACATACTTCCTGTGTAAATTTTGTCAGCCTTGCCTCCGTATATCGCATTGCTGCCGCACCGTCTCCCTCGATCGAGCCAAAATTTCCATGTCCGTCTACAAGGATCTGACCTTTTTTAAAATCCTGTGCCATGACTACAAGTGCATCATAGATCGAACTGTCTCCATGCGGATGGTATTTACCCATGGTATCTCCGACAATACGGGCACACTTCCGGTAAGGCTTATCATAACGGATCCCCAGCTCATACATATCGTACAGAGTCCTTCTCTGCACCGGCTTCAGTCCATCCCTGACATCAGGAAGTGCCCTGGCGATGATAACACTCATCGCATAGTCGATATAAGATTTTTTCATCAATTCCGAATATTCGGTTCTGATAATCTGAGATTCACTGTTCATTTTCATTCTCCTTAGATATCAAGTTCTGCCTCCGTTGCATTCTCATAAATAAATGCTTTTCGCGGCGGGACTTCTGTTCCCATCAGCATCTCTGTAACGCTGGATGCCATTCTCGCATCTTCGATCTCCACCAGCTTCAGAAGACGCCTCTCCGGATCAAGTGTCGTCTCCCACAACTGCTCCGCATCCATCTCGCCAAGACCTTTGTACCGTTGCAGTGTGAAAGGACCTGTATGGTTTTTCCTGTATTTTTCCAGTGCTTTGTCATCATACAGATATTCCTCTTCTCCTTTCTTTGGCATGGCTTTATAGAGTGGCGGCATGGCAATATAGACATGTCCTTCATAAATCAGTTCCGGCATGAAACGGTAAAATAATGTCAGAAGCAGGGTCGAGATATGGGCTCCGTCTACATCCGCATCTGCCATGATAATGATCTTATCATACCGCAGCTTACTGATATCAAAATCATTTCCATATCCTTCCGAAAAGCCGCATCCGAACGCATTGATCATGGTCTTGATCTCCGCATTTGCAAGTACTTTGTCAATGCTTGCTTTCTCCACATTTAAGATCTTACCACGGATCGGGAGGATTGCCTGATAATTTCTGTCTCTGGCAGTCTTGGCAGATCCACCCGCAGAATCTCCCTCAACAATAAAGATCTCGCACTTTTTCGGATCTCTGCTCTCGCAGTTTGCAAGCTTTCCGTTACTGTCAAAAGAATACTTCTGCTTTGTCAGAAGATTCGTCTTTGCCCGCTCCTCGGTTTTACGGATCTTTGCGGCTTTCTCCGCACTGGAAAGAACCGTCTTCAATGTCTCGATATTTCGGTCAAAGAACCGGACGATTTCCTCTCCTGTCACTTTTCCGACTGCCTTGGCTGCATCCGGGTTGTCCAGCTTCGTCTTCGTCTGACCTTCAAATCTCGGATCAGGATGCTTGATCGATATGATCGCAGTCATTCCATTACGGATATCTGCACCGGTAAAATTCGCATCTTTTTCTTTCAGCACTCCCAGCTCTCTTGCATACTGGTTCATCACCGTCGTAAAAGTCGTCTTAAATCCCGTGAGATGCGTTCCTCCTTCTGCATTATAAATATTGTTACAGAAACCGACCACATTCTCATGAAATTCATTGACATACTGAAGTGCCACTTCTACCCCAATCCCGTCTGCCTCTCCCTTAAAATAGATCGGCTCATGCAGTACCTCTTTCTTATGGTTCATATCCGTAATGAATCCGATAATCCCCTCCGGCTCATGGTATTCGATCTTTTCTTCTGATCCCTGCCTTTTATCTTCAAAAAATATTGTCAGCTTCGGATTCAGATAGGCAGTCTCATGCAGACGGCTCTTGATCTCTTCCGCTTTGAATCTCGTCTTTTCAAAAATCGTATCATCCGGAAGGAAATTCACCGTCGTCCCGGTCTTTCTCGTCTTTCCGATCTTCGGCAGCAGTCCGTCTTCCAGTTCAATGACCGGGATTCCTCTCTCATACCGATCATGATGAATATATCCATCACGGCTGATCTTTACATCCATGTAAGCGGAAAGTGCATTTACGACTGAAGATCCGACTCCATGAAGTCCTCCACTGGTCTTATATGCTGAATCATCAAATTTTCCCCCTGCATGAAGTGTCGTATAGACCAGACGTGCTGCGGAAATGCCTTTCTGATGCATATCCACCGGAACTCCTCTTCCGTTGTCAGATACAGTTGCAGAACCGTCTTTTTCCAGCGTGACATGGATTTCCGTACAGAATCCTGCCAGATGCTCGTCCACTGCATTGTCCACGATCTCATAAACCAGGTGGTTCAGTCCTTTTGTGGACACGCTTCCGATATACATTCCGGGACGCACACGTACCGCTTCCAGACCTTCCAGCACTGCAATACTGCCTGCATCGTATGTAGTCTTTCTTGACATTTCATCTTCTCCTTTGTCAAATTTTCAGAATAATCCATTTGATACTATAACACTTCACAAAGCGTATCTGCAAGCACTTCCATTGCATTTTTCATTTCCTCAACAGTATTGGTCTGTGCTCCGGCTTCGATCAGAAGCGATTTTGGGAGAAGATGCAGGTTGTAGCGATAGGCTTTCAGATAGATATGCCTTACAAAACCCGGATACATCCTTTCTGAGGCAAGCTGCATCTGCAGAGAGAATGCCAGATTATCCTGTATGTACGGATTGTAAAGATATGTGATATCCCCATTGGTTCTTGAACGGCTCAATCCATTGAAATACATGATCCTGGCTGTCGGCTTTCCATTGATCTGCGTGACAAGATGCGTTGTCTCTGCCACTCCGTCCCGATGAAGGTCAATGGCTACTTCAATGGAAGGATTCGCCTCCAGGATCGGACGGATCGAAGCTTCTGCATTTTCATATGCCTCACTCCGATCCAGTTTTCCGTTAATAATATCATAGACACCAAAATCATGGAGTGTAGGGATCCCTTTCGCATTCAGAAGTTCCGTCAGATATTGTCCGATTCCCACGATCCCGGTTGAAATATCTCCCGGGACTGAATCTACAAATGTTTCCTGGGAATGGGTATGAAAGATCAGAATTTTCGGTTCATTTCCCTCCCGACCGATCTTCATATTTCTTCCAAGCAGATCATCCACATTGAGCTGTTCCGCCCCGATCATCGTAGAACTGTCTACCGTATAAAAATTGCTCAAAAGGTACTCAAAATCTCTCAGTTTATCAATAGACTGGTCTGCCGCTACCTCGGATGAGACCGGCTGCTGCGGCTCATCCGGCTGACCGATCAGTTTTCCATTTTCATCGACTGCATTTTCGTCATTCGCCTGACTTTCCAATATTTTTGCGATCGTCTCCTCATCTTCAAGAGACGATCCATACTCTGCATGATCTTCCACATACTGAACCACTGGAATCCACGCCAGTGCTTTTTGTCTGATCCACTCCCCCGGTCCCGATGAAACCGAATCTTCTTTCCATACAAGAGAAGGCACATACATAGCCTGTGCAGACCGGAGAAGATACTGTTGAAGCTGATACTGTAATTGTGCTGCATTTTTTCTGATTCCATTCAGGATCAAAAGCATACTGCACACCGACAGAACCAGTACTGCACCTGTCTTCCCCGACTGCCATTTTCTGCTTTTTATCTTCTTCATTCTCTTTGCTCTCCCTTCCCGTCCCACGATTCTTCTGTAGCTTTCTGCTATCTTTCTATTATATGAGAGCAAAGAAGGTTCAATGCTTCTGCGATCGTATGGCTGATCTGATGGATCATCTCATCTACATCTTTTGGTGTCACAAACATTCCATTCAGATGAGGTGCAATCAGCTCTTTCACCAGTTCGTACTTTTCCCCCTGATTATAAGAACGCAGTGTTTCTCCTACACTTTTCAATGTTTCCGATTCTTCCAGGGCATGAATGAAATTTTCCATCGTATCATTTACGATCGTTGCAGCATCCACAACTGTTGGCACACCGATTCCGATCACCGGAACTCCAAGAGATTCTTTTGTCATTCCATTTCTATAATTGCCTACACCTGATCCCGGATGGATCCCTGTATCTGCGATCTGGATCGTCCGGTTTAATCGCCTGCTGTTGCGTGCCGCCAGTGCATCTACCGCAATCACAAGATCCGGTCTGGTTTCCCGGACGATCCCTCTGACTATTTCAGTTGTCTCCATCCCGGTCTGCCCCATCACCCCCGGGACAATGGCACTGACCAGTTTCGCATGTTCCACTCCCATTGCATATTTTCCATATTCCCTGATAATATGTCTCGTCACGTTCAGATGATCTGCCACACAGGGACCCAGGGCATCCGGCGTTATATTACGGTTTCCCAGTCCGACTACCAGGATAGACAGATCTTCCTCTTCTTTTCCCTCTTTCGCTTCAAAATTTTTTCTCAACAGTTCACTGATACAATCACGGATCTTTTCTGAGATCCGCATCTGCTCTTCTTCATCCGGCACTGCAAGGGCCGGACTTTCCAGTGTCAGATACGTGCCTGCCGGTTTTCCCATTGCCTTTGCTCCATTTTCCGTTTCAATAATCACCCGTGTGATCCTGGTCTCACTGCTTTCATCATAATCCTCTTCCAGAATCACTCCCGAAATTTCCACCTGGTCAGATTCAAACCTCTCCCTCTCTTCAAGTGCAAGATCTGTCCTTACGCTGTAATTTTTTGTCATCGCTTTTTCCTCTCCGTTGCCTGTTATAGTTCCATAATATTATTTTTCTTTTTTATCAAAATATGTATTGACAACGTCTATTTCATGGAATAAAATAAATGAGTATGTTTCGACAGAACGTCCGTGTCCGAGTCTGTCCCAACAGAATAACATTTGAAAATCATATGATACATTTTGGAGGTGTACACATTGGCTAACATTAAATCTGCAAAGAAAAGAATTTTAGTAAACGAGACAAAGGCTGCCAGAAATAAAGCAATTAAGTCTAAAGTTAAGACTGCTGTTAAAAAGGTAGAGGCTGCTGTTGCTGCAAAGGATACAGAGGCTGCTAAGGCTGCTCTTCATACAGCAATCGTAGAGATTTCCAAGGCTGGAACCAAGGGCGTTTACCACAAAAAGACAGTTTCCAGAAAGATTGCACGTCTTTCCAAAGCTGTAGACGCTATCGCTTAATCAGAAATAAAATAATAAAAAAGACATCCACTGCCGTCAGGTGGATGTCTTTTTTATTTATACGTGCAACCAGCCGGAGCTGTGCTTTATAATTCTACAAAGCCAAAACTGTTGATCAGTCCTGTCAGTTTCTGTCCTTCTTTACAGAGTTCACACTCATGAGAATTATAAACCTGATAATCCGGAAGATCCGCACTTGTAAAGATCGTCTTCACCTCCATGCCTGCCACCTTCGAGATTGAACTGAACACTGCACAGATGCCGCTGACTCTTCCTCCGTAATAAAGTACAGACTCAATTGCCTGTCTTACAAGAGAACCTGTAGACATGGAATCCGTCAGTACAAGTACCTGCTTACCTTCGATCATACGCTGGTTATTATCTCTGAAAAGGATCTGTCCTGCCGGATCAAATTCAGGAGTTACAACGGAAATATTATTCCCCGCACTGACCGATGCATTTCCGCTTCCTGACAGATATTCTGCCATAAACGCTCCGATCACTTCCGTATTTTTCAGGCATACGATTGTTTCTACCGGTGTATTTGTCATATATTCTTCTGCAAGTGTCTTCGCAGTCTCGCGTGCATTATTATGACGCGTCTTAACTGTTGACATATCAATATAAGTATTCACATGTGAATTTTTCGTTGCAAAATGCCCCTTCAGAATCTTAATACGTGCCTTTCCGTTCTTTCCTGACCTCAGGTCCACAAATCTCTTGTCCATAGCTTTGTTGCTCCCTTCTGCTGTTGTTCATTTATCTGGCTTCAAGATAGTTTTATTTTAGCACAACAAAAAAGAAATTACAGCAGTTTTTACAAAAAACTTACTGCAATTTCTTTTTTATTAACTATTTTTACTATCTCGTATCTGGATTAGTTGTTGATCAGCTTATCCTCATCGCTCCAACTGTAAAGCTTTCTGATCTCAGCTCCGACTTTCTCTGACTGATGCTCAGCAGCAAGCTTTCTCATAGCCTTGAAGTGAACCTGACCGCCTGCTTCAGACATATCAAGCAGGAAATCTTTTGCAAATGTACCATCCTGAATATCTTTCAGTACCTGTTTCATAGCTTTCTTTGTCTCTGCTGTTACAATCTTAGATCCTGTGATGTAATCACCATACTCTGCTGTATTGGAGATAGAATATCTCATTCCGGCGAATCCTGACTGGTAGATCAGGTCAACGATCAGTTTCATCTCGTGGATACACTCGAAATAAGCATTTCTCGGATCATATCCAGCCTCAACCAAAGTCTCAAATCCAGCCTGCATTAATGCACATACACCACCGCAAAGTACGGCCTGCTCTCCAAAGAGGTCTGTCTCTGTCTCTGTTCTGAATGTTGTCTCAAGGACACCGGCTCTTGCTCCACCGATTCCAAGACCATAAGCAAGTGCTCTGTCAAGAGCCTTTCCTGTATAATCCTGCTCTACAGCTACGAGGCAAGGAGTTCCCTTTCCAGCCTGATATTCACTTCTTACTGTATGTCCTGGTGCTTTCGGTGCGATCATTGTAACATCGACATTCTTCGGTGGTACGATTGTTCCGAAATGAATGTTGAATCCATGAGCGAACATAAGCATATTACCTTCTTCAAGGTTTGGCTCGATATCTTCTTTGTAAAGTTTTGCCTGCTTCTCATCATTGATCAGAATCATGATGATATCTGCCTGCTTTGCTGCTTCTGCTGCTGTATATACTTTAAATCCCTGTTCTTCCGCTTTCTTCCATGAACGGCTTCCCTCATACAGACCGATGATAACATCACATCCGGACTCTTTTAAGTTCAGGGCATGTGCATGTCCCTGGCTGCCGTATCCGATGATTGCGATCTTCTGTCCTTCCAGAAGAGAAAGGTTACAGTCTTCCTGATAATAAATTTTTGCTGCCATTTTAAATTCCTCCTAAATACATAAAATAATATTCGTAGAAATCTTCCGGTCTCTGCCGGAGGTATCTATGTATAGTGAAAGGTCCATGCCTCTTACTAACGAATGAAATAAATCCTGTAGATTTTTCTTTTATATTTTAGAAAAATGCTACATCTTTACTGCCTCTGGATAATCCTGTGATTCCGGTTCTCGCAAGTTCCAGTATCTCGTAATCCTTCAGCAGATTTAAAAACGCTTCCAGTTTGCTCTTGGTTCCTGTCAGCTCGATCATCAGACAATCTTCTTCGACATCAACGATCTTCGCCCTGAAGATATCCGCCACAGAAATAATCTCACCACGCTGTGAAGCATCCGCTCTTAACTTCACCATGATCAGTTCTCTGCAGACCGACTCATTTTCTTTCAGCATCTTGATGTCCACTACATCTTCCAGCTTGCGGAGCTGCTTTTCAATCTGAGATAAGATCAGCTCATCTCCTGATGAGACAACTGTGATTCTTGTAAATCTTGGATCTGCTGTCATACCGGCTGTGATACTGTCAATACTGTAACCACGGCGGCTGAACAGTCCTGCGATTCTGCTAAGGACACCTGGATTGTTGTCCACGAGCAGTGAATAAACCTGACTTCTCATGCGTATCCTCTCTTTCCAGTTTGAATCTGCAAAAACAGAGTGCGTTCTGTTTTCCTTAATATTAACAACTTAACGCGGCTTTGTCAAGAGTATTTTTGAATATTTTAGAGCGGATTCTGTTTTTTATTTTTTCTGTTGTCTCACAGTCCCATCTGTTCTGCAAGCTCATTTAAATACATCCACCGTTCCTCTTTTTCTTCCAGTTCTGTCGCACAATTTTCCTGCTTTTCCATCAGCTCCCGGAGTTTCACTGAATTAGTGGCATTGGCAGTGATCTGCCGTTCGATTGATGCCAGCTTTTCCTCCAGCTTTGCAATATCTTCATCGATGGTCTCATACTCCCGCTGTTCTTTATAAGTAAATTTCACTTTTTCCTGACGGTTCTGCTTCCAGGTCTTTTTAGAAGCCTTCTCTTCCTTATTTTCTTCTGTCGCGGTTTCTTCTCCTTTTTTATTTTCTCCCTTCCCTGTGGAACTTCCAGTTTTTATTTTAGAAACCATTGCCGCAGATTCCTCCTGCTGTCTTTTTGCATTCAGATAATCGCTGTACCCGCCTTCATACTGACGGATCCCGCCTTTTCCATCCAGTTCAAAAATACGGTCTACGACATTATCCAGAAAATAGCGGTCATGGGATACCGTGATCACAATCCCGGTAAAAGAATTCAGGTAGTCTTCCAAAATAGTCAGTGTCGGAATATCCAGATTATTTCCTGCCTCATCAAACAAAAGTACGTTTGCATTTTCAGCCAGGACACCCAGAAGATACAGCCGTCTTTTTTCTCCTCCCGAAAGCTTTCCGATCGGTGCGTACTGCATATCCGGCGTGAAAAGAAAACGTTCCAGAAGCTGTGTTGCACTGATCCTGCCATCCTTCGTCGTGATATACTCTGCAATATCTTTTACATAATCGATCACTCTCTGGCTGTCATCCATATGCTTCTCTTCCTGTGCAAAATATCCGATCTTTACGGTTTCTCCAATCTCGATGGTTCCACTGTCCGGCTGTACGATCCCTGCGATCATTTTTAAAAGCGTGGATTTGCCGCATCCGTTCGATCCAATAATCCCAAGTCTCTGATTTTTCAGCACAATATAATCAAAATCATTTAAAATCTTCTTTTCTCCAAATGCTTTGCTTACATGATGCAGTTCCACCGTCTTTTTCCCCATTCTTGTCTCAACTGAATCCAGTTCCACCGTCTGATCCTTCACCGGTGCTTTTCCATTCTTCAATTCTTCGAGACGTTCCAGCCTTGCTTTCTGCTTTGTAGTCCTTGCCCGGCAGCCACGTTTCGCCCATTCCAGTTCCATCCGCAGTACACTCTGCCGCTTCCGTTCTGTCGCAAGTTCCCTTTCCTCTCTTGCCGCCTTTAATTCCAGAAATCCGGTATAGTCCGCATCATATCCATACATCTTTCCGTGACTCAGTTCCAGGATCCGATTTGTCACACGATCCAGGAAATACCGGTCATGCGTTACCATCAAAACAGTTCCTCTGTAGGAACGCAGATACTCTTCCAGCCAGGTGATCATTTCCTGGTCCAGATGATTTGTCGGCTCATCCAGCAACAGTACATCAAAATGACCGGCAAGGATCTTTGCAAGTACAACTCTTCTTTTCTGTCCACCCGAAAGCTGCTCAATTTTCTGATCAAAATCTGTGATTCCAAGTTCTGTCAGATTACTCTCTACCTGCCAGCTCTCATCTGTCCCACTTTCCAGTGCATAAGAACGGATATCCGCTCCGTCCGGGAAAACCGGGTTCTGCGGTACAAATGCAAGCTTCAGTCCATTCTGCCGTATTACCTGTCCACTGTCCGGCACTTCTTCACCGGCGATTACTTTCAGTAAAGTCGATTTTCCTGTCCCGTTGATTCCGACAATCCCGATTTTATCTCTCTCCTGTATTCCAAAAGAAGCATCCTCAAAAATCACTTTCTCCCCGTAGATTTTATTGATATGTTCCAGATTGATTATATTCATTTCTACTGACTCCTCTGCTTTTTCTATAGAAACTCTGAATTTTATTTTAAAGATTTCAAAATTTGCTTGTTAAATCTCAACAGACATTATATCATGATAAAGTTATTTCTTAACAGTCTTTAATTAAAAATCTACAGATTAAATCTGTGGATCAATAGAAAGCGAGGGATTTCTTATGAGTCAGAAAAAAGAGTTTGATGATATTTTTGATGATGATTTTGAAGTTACATATGAAGAAGATCCAGTCTATGATGAGGATGATTTTGATAACGGCAAATTTTATGAAACCGACGATTCTGATGAGGATGATTCTGAGGAAAATTATTTTGAAGAGGAATATCCCGGCGATGAATACCCTGACGAAGGTGCAGAAAATGAATATGACGATGCTATCTACAGCCCTTCCGACAGAAAGCGTAAGAAGCGGCATCCTTCCGAAGAAGAACCGGAATATGAAACCGGAAAAAGAAGTGATCCACGCTCCCGGAAAAGAAGTGGAGTTCCTCTTGCAGCTCCGATAAAAAAGGGTGGGAAAGCTCTTTCCAGGCTGACCGGTTTCCTGCTCCAGCAGCTCTCAGTCCTTTTGATCCTTGCTACAACTATTTTTGTATTATATAATTTCTGGCGTGCAAGCACCCCTTATGGCGACATACAGGAATCGATCCGGAAGAAAAGTATTTCTCAGACACTGGCTGCCTACCTGTGTATTGCAGCGATCTTCCTTTTCTTTGAATTTATCTCCCTGATCTGGACAATGACCCGGGTACGCGTGAGAGAGAACGAACGAACCATAAAAGAAGATACTGGAAGAGGTCTTTTTTCCTTTCTTCTGGTATTTATCACGTCCTACCTCTGCTTTTTATTCAGTCATTTTCTTCCCGACAGTCCGGAGATCATCTATGGCATCAAAGGTGCTTTCGATGTATACGGTTCTCTCCATAACGCATTGCTGGGACTTTGTGCCGCCGGAGTCATTTCCTGCCTGATCCGGCGGCATATGAGCTGATTTTACACGGAGAAATATATTCCACAAAGCCCATTGTAGCCGTTGTCAGACTCTCGTACAGGTACGGATTTTCGTGCAGATACGGACTTCCGTCCGTTACCTGCATCATTTAAAAAGACAGCAGATCCACGGAATCAGAAAATTCTTCTGATCTACTCCCGTCTTTTCGGATCTGCTGTCTTTTTTAATCTCGTTACCTGCTGTTAATTAATCAAAAATAATCAGTGCCATAAATACAAGATCTGTATCGCCTATATTCTTCATCCCATGTCCTTTTCCATCCGGAGTAAAAGTAACATCTCCTGCTTTTACCGGACGGATCACACCATTATCATTATAATCTCCCTCTCCACGCAGGATATAATATGTCTCACTTTCATTATGATGCTCATGATATCCAAGAGAACATCCTGGTTCGATCGTCACTTCTGCATATAATCCGCATTTTCCATTTAACTCTTTTTCACCGAGAATATGCTTGATCAGGATATGGCCTTCTCCACCGCACATATTTTCTTTTCTTTCGACTTTCAGTTCACTCATGATTATCTCCTCCTGCTACAGTATTTTATTACGGGACAGGATACCCGTTCTGTATCCCTGCCCCTGCTTTTTTATTACTTTTACAGTATAAGCTTGTTGATATTTTTTCGCAACATTTATCAAAAATTTTAACGGAAGATTTTTCTTTGTCATTTTTTAACATTGACTCCTGTTCTGAAAGAGACTATACTTTTTTGTAACCTTAATAATAGAATAATTCTGAGGAGATGATTGAATGAATGAAGAACAAAAAGTGGTTTCTTTTACTATAGAAGATTGCTATCATGTCTGCCGCCTTCTCTATCCTGACAGATCTGAAAAGAAAAAATTAAAGCTTGCCCAGCGACTGCACTGGAAATGGCAAAGGAGACCTCCTCTTGAATATCAAATCAACGAGGATTCACTGACCGTATCAGACAAAATTATACTGACTAAAAAGAATCTCCGAAAATGTGCCGTCAGTGGAGATTTTTATTTTTTTCAGGTCAAAGACCGGCTGTCACTTGTCCTTTTCAAACCAGCCACTGAAAAACACCGCCAGGCAATAGAAGACTTCCTGAGGATCAACGAAATCGAGACACTCCGGGAACTTCCGGCAGAAGCATCCATTCTTCCGTGGAATGAAGTTTACAAAATGCGTGTCGGTTCTCTCTTAAAAAGAGACTTTAAAAAGAGACGGTTTTTTATAATCCATGCCCTTCTGATCCTTCTTCTGACATTTGGCTGCCTTATATGGAATGCTAAGGATTACGTTAATTATATTCTCGAAGATGCCGGACTTTCTTCCGCAATCTCCGAACGTATGATGGATACTGTATTTGACTCTCTTCCATCAGATGATATTGAAATTCTGGGGCAGATCCAGGATAAACTGCAAAATTCTCCTGCTGTAGATGCTCTTGCTGAAAAATATGCCCAGGCTATGATTCAGGGAATTGCAAGCGGCAAAGAATTTGATGAGATCCATGTTGATATCAGCAATGAACTGGTTCAGATTGCCTCCACTGCATTGACCGAAATAAAAAAGCAGATTCCGCTATCCGATGGAATGGAAAAGCTGATCACTGCTTCTCTTTTATCCGATTCAGCATCTGCCCAGTCGGCGATCAATACTTATGCAGAGGGAATTTATGATGGTTTCAGTAACCGCCTCGGAGGACTTGTCAACCTATACCGGATCCTGACCTCACAGTTTATGATCCTTTTTATTGCACTTCTGTATATCGGTATGGTCATTGCCTGCATAGCCACAACTCCCCTGACCGTTGTGAGATTCAGCTATCCCGCAACTTTTGTACTATTTGGTATTCTCTATTACTTTTTAGTAAATGTCGTCGGAAATACGCTCGTTGCAAGGCTCAGCAACCGCTTTTTAGGCAGAACAGTATTCCTTGACCCGTCTATGGGATATGCAATGCTTATTGTTGCCACACTGGGAGCAGCCTTTCTCTTCCTTTGCCTGACTATCAGAATAAAAAGAGAAGAGAAAAAGCTGACTCAACTCTGAGATAATACAGGTTTTTAAAAGAATACACTGAAAGTATATCACCTTTCCTCCCTGTACATAAGGTCAAAATAACTCTATTGTATTGGAAAGGTGATTTTTATAAACACACAATAATTAGTTAAAAATGATATAAACGTAATATTTCTTCCCTCTTAATATCTAATCGCTTTGCTACTACAAGCAATAGGATCAGTATAATTTTCATCTCTCCTCACCTCGCTTCTGTTTGTCTTGTAAATATTGTAGTTTGTTTATTTAATATTGTAAAGTGCTTTTTGTTTATTCTGTAAACTTTATGTATTGACTTCATCTTTCAGTAGTGTTATCATCAATTCAAAGGAGGTGAGACTATGACACAGGGTGAAAGAGTGCGAATGATAAGAAAGCATCCTAATGTCAATCTTACGTTGGAAAAGTTTGGCGAAAAATTAGGAATCAAAAAATCTGCTCTTAGCTTAATTGAAAATGAAAAAAATAATTTAACTGAACAAATGGCTAAATCCATCTGCCGTGAGTTCCGAGTAAATTACTTTTGGCTCACCGAAGAAAAAGGAGAGCCTTTCATTGATATCCCTGATACTGCTTTGGATGATCTTGCCGATGATTACGATCTTGATAATATAGATAAAAAGATTATTCAGAAGTATCTGGAGCTGAGTGCTGATCAGCGTGACGTGATTAAAGCTTACCTGAGAAGTCTCTGCGAAGACGAAAAAAACGGGTGATTCACCCGTCTTTTCTGATGAAGTACTTATGTATGTATTGAAATCCGGAGATCCTGATTATCAGCCATCCTGCTCACAGGATGACCTCAGGAAAGAACTCGGATTTTAATTTTGACATAGGTGAATAAATTGTTTAATGACCATTTTCCCACTTGGGCAAAATGGTGAACGCTACTCAGAAACTCGATTAGAAAGGACGTAAGCATATGCCATTACCAAAATCAAACAACTATACAATTGAAGATATCTACTCTCTTCCTGATGGACAGCGTGCTGAGCTGATCGACGGACAGATCTATGATATGGCTCCACCGAGTCCCTTCCACCAGGAACTGGTAATGGAGCTTTCCGCAACTCTTCGCGATTACATCAAAAAGAACAACGGATCGTGCAAAGTTTACCCTGCTCCATTTGCCGTTTTTCTTAATCAGGACGACCACAATTATGTAGAACCAGATATCTCCGTGATTTGTGATCCTAACCGGATTAATGAAAAAGGATGTAATGGTGCTCCTGATTTTATTATGGAGATCGTATCACCAAGCAGCCAACGCATGGATTACCTCACAAAATTATTTAAATACCGTACAGCCGGTGTTCGTGAATACTGGATTGTGAATCCAATGAAGCAAACGGTTCAGACCTACTTCTTTGGTGACGTAGAAGATTCCAATCAATATTCTTTTGATGATGAGATTTCTGTTGGGATCTACGATGATTTGAAGATCTGTATTGCAGATTTACTGAAATAAAAAAACGCCCCTTCGACAAAAGGGACGGCACTGGAAACAGAACAAGTGTTCTTTGCTGGCTGTTATTTTTATACGCAATTTTAGGAGGAATGATATCATGGCATTAATTAAATGTCCAGAATGTGAATTACAGGTAAGTGATAAAGCTCTCTCCTGCCCGCATTGTGGATTTCCGTTGCATTAAAAGAAATAGTCGGACACTCAATACAGGATATCACAGAGTCCGTTCTATAGGTGCTTATTCAAGTGCTATGGAGTCAGCTGGAACTGCGACCGAAGCAAACAATATCTATATGGATACCACAAAAGCAAAAGTCGGTGAATTGAAAGCTGCTTTTCAGGAACTTTCTTCTGATTTCATCGGATCTGACTTTACAAAAGGAGCGGTTGATGCTCTGAAGGGTATCGTAGAAGCTATTGACGCAATAGTTAATTCCATAGGATGTAAATGCACCATAGTCGGTACTGTCATTTAACTTGCCGCTCACTTGAGCGGCAAGGAGTTATTGCTTTTTCCTGCAATCCGCTGGTAGATTTTCTGACCAAGGAAGCAGACTTTCGCAGAAGTCATCATTCTTATCATCAAGGTGTTTTGGGATTTCTGTCAAAAGATATTTAAAATAATCATACGGTTTCAGATTGTTCGCTTTTGCTGTTTCTGCCAAGCTGTAGATTATGGCACTGGACTCAGTGCCTGCGATGGTATCAATCATTACCCAATTCTTCTTTCCAATACAGAAACCGCGAATAGATTGCTCCGCAGCGTTATTATCCATCGGGACAGAACCGTCTTCCAGAAATACACGAAGATATTTTTCCTGATTAATAGAATAACTGAAACCATTATGCGTCTTTCCTTTTGATGGAACTTTCGTGAGATTTTCTTTTACCCACGTAAAGTAAGCATCAACCAGAGGCTTTACAGTAAGCTGGCGATGTTCCAATCGTTCCTCGAATGTCATATCAGCGAGTTTGTTTTCCTCTTTGTATATGGCCTCTATCTAGGAGTTCTTTATTCTTTCTCAACTGACAATAAGTTTACTCTATCCTATCATATTCCTCCATTGACTTTTTCGCAGTGTTGTGTCATACTACAATTAGAATATGTGTTCTATAAGTGGGCATGTATTCCAGTCGTAATGGTTCATGTCGCTCCACTGCGTTCTCAGAATCCGTGTTAAATGTGGTTGTTGCACGGTCTGATTTTAAGTAGCTGTGTTCCGTGGTTGTTGCACAGCTACTTTTTTGTTATATTTGTTCGGTCGTCGCACGAACGTTTGTTCTGTTTAATTCTATCATGTATTGTGTTGACTGTCAATGCAATTTTGGGAGTTGGTAAAAACTACCATAGAGCCTTAATTTCCGGATTCCATCTTTTATGTCTTGGAGGGATATTATGTTTCCAGTATATTTTTCCCATGTAAAGCTCATCATAAAACCTAACCGTATCTACATCAGACATTACTTTGCCAGGAACAAACATCATTTTTAATTCTGGAAAGAAAACATTTATATTCTTTTCAATACACCGACAAGCTTTGATGATATATTGCACTCTCTCCTCTCCGACACCGCCAAGCGGATATGTTTCGGCAAATAATCTAGGTATTTTCCCGATTTTTGATAAAGATAAATGATATGCTTTACCCCATGAAGAATATATATCTGAATACTCACTCTCAACCTTAGAATCATCTTGAAAATATGTTCTCCAATCACTTCCGTATATCTTCGTCAAATCGTCCGATATCGAATCAAGCATTATCCATCGTGTTCCGATATCTTTTAATTTCTTCCTGATTGATATTTCTTCGTCGAGTGTTGCTTTGATTTTATTATTTATTTCATCAGCATTATTTCTATATCTCTCTAATACTTCCTCATTGGTTTTTTCATTTATGACTCTATATGTCCAATAAATGCCACCAATTAAAATGATTGCTATTCCCCACATAGCACCCTCCTATCCCGATGCTTCGTTTATATAGTCTTTTGCACTTTCTATTTGATCTACAGCCTCTTCTAATCTTTCTATTGCATCTTCCATTTTACGACATTTTTCACTATCCAATAGGTTTTCCGGCATATTATCAAGACAGTCTTGTTCTGAATCTAATGCCGATTGAATCATATTGGACGCTTTATCAAGAAGATCCGCTGCATTTCTTAACAGTTCTCTTCTTTTATTATTCACGCAGGTAACCTCCAGCCTACATTGACTTATCCCAAACACTTGGGAATACAAAATTCACACACATAGCCTCTCTATCATGTGATTTTGAGAATCCGAACGTAATAGCTCTTTCCACAAGCTGATGGAATTGATGTTCTTTCGACTCAATTGTTAAATCTTCGCATTCAATTGTGATGCTGATAGTCATCTTGATATCATCAATATCTACATCAATCGAATCTCCGTCAAACTCTTTTAGAATCCCATCTATTGCGTCGCAATACTCATGAAGTATATCGAGTTTCTCGTCATTCACCCTCCATAACGGTTTAAACTGCTCACTCGCTTCATCTACTACCATACCTACTACGTCAAAACATTTAATCACACTTTCCATCGTAACCATCTCCTCGCTTCTTTCTTAATTTGTGAAATGTGAAGTTTAACTGAACTGTACCGTTTGTTTTTGGATACGCCTCAAAATTTGTTGCCAGTAATGTAACGGTGCGAAATATCTTGCTATTTTGATAATCGACTTTTTTACCTGTCACACTTACATATCCCATATTTTTCGACGGGTCAAACAGCTTACATTTTACTTTCACATTTCTACCTTTTGTTATATGTCGCAAAGCCAGATAACTATATAGAACCTGACAAATACGCTCTTTATCTGCATCCTTATTACTATTTGATACCTCATCCGCTGTATCTACAATCCATTTTTTCTCAGATGAATCTAAGAAACTTAAATCCACATGAACTACTAAAGTATCCATACGACATACCTCCTTTATATTATCATTAAAATATTACCTTTGCAATCCGGCTAATGTCTTAACACACATCGAGAATATCTCGGCTGCATCTGTAACTTCTGCTGGAGTATTCATATAAGAAAATGATATTCTAACAGAATCTCTGGCTTCATCTGCAGAAAGCCCCATAGATATCAATACACGGCTTGGAAGATATTGCTAACGATAATAAGTATGGATATACAGAAATATTGACTTAGATGATGATCTGATTTCAATCTTGATGAAAGAAAAAGAAAAACAGGAAATTTCGGAAAAGTATTATGGAGAACTTGGGTATTTCACAAGATATTATGCCGATGAAATGATAATTCATGATGGAATAATTCCTGACTACTACCCTTCTCCCATAAATAAAATAGGAACTGATGAAACAGACTATCCAATCAATTTTGTGTGCCGACGTGAAAACGGAACTTATATCTCTCCAAGAACGATGCAACACACATCATCCGTAATTCATAATCAATTACAATTTGAGGCGTTTGACTACCACTCTCTTCGGCATACACATACAACAATGCTGATTGAAAATGGTGCTCCGCCAATATATGTACAAAAACGATTAGGTCATAAGAACCTAGATACCACACTAAACATATACGCAAATCATCTTACAGAAAAATTTAAAGAACAGGGAAATATGGTTTTGAACAACATATTTTGATATTACGTGGACGAGAATTCATTTTCTTCGTCCACATTTTTATTTTGCGTGGACTATACGTGGACGAAACGATAATCTTAACATAAAATAAGATTTGTGACACAAAAAGGCACTCACCATTTTTGTGATAAGTGCCCGTTTTATAGTAGATTATACTATGATGTTTTGTAGAATTGTACTAGAACTTACCAGCCTTAGCAGCTTCCTCAACAGCTACTGCAACAGCTACAGTCATACCAACCATCGGGTTGTTACCCGCACCGATCAGACCCATCATCTCAACATGAGCCGGTACAGATGAAGATCCAGCGAACTGTGCATCAGAATGCATACGTCCCATTGTATCTGTCATACCGTAAGAAGCCGGTCCTGCTGCCATGTTGTCCGGGTGAAGTGTACGTCCTGTACCACCACCTGAAGCAACTGAGAAATATTTCTTTCCAGCTTCAAGACGCTCTTTCTTATATGTTCCCGCTACCGGGTGCTGGAATCTTGTCGGGTTTGTAGAGTTTCCTGTGATGGATACATCTACGTTCTCTTTCCACATGATCTTAACACCTTCTACTACGTCGTTAGCTCCGTAGCAGTTAACTTTTGCACGAAGTCCGTCAGAATAAGCCTTACGGAATACTTCTTTCAGCTCTCCTGTATGATAGTCAAGCTCTGTCTCAACATATGTAAATCCGTTGATACGTGCAATGATCTGAGCAGCGTCTTTTCCAAGACCGTTCAGGATAACACGAAGAGGTTTCTTACGAACCTTATTTGCTTTCTCTGCGATACCGATTGCACCCTCTGCTGCTGCGAATGACTCGTGTCCAGCCAGGAATGCGAAGCACTCTGTATCCTCTTCAAGAAGCATCTTTCCAAGGTTACCATGTCCAAGACCAACTTTTCTCTGATCTGCAACAGATCCCGGAATACAGAAAGACTGAAGTCCCTCTCCGATTGCTGCTGCTGCGTCTGCTGCCTTTGTACATCCCTTTTTGATTGCGATAGCTGCACCTACAGTGTAAGCCCATTTTGCGTTCTCAAAACAGATTGGCTGGATTCCCTCGATCATCTTGTAAACATCAAGACCGGCTGCTTTCGTTACTTCAGCAGCTTCTTCGATGGAGTTGATTCCATACTCAGCAAGTTTTGCAAGAATCTGTTTCTCTCTTCTTTCATATGATTCAAATAATGCCATTGAAATAGTCCTCCTTACTCTTTTCTCGGGTCAATGATCTTAACAGCATCGTCAACACGTCCATACTGTCCTTTTGCTTTTTCAAGAGCAACAGCAGGCTCGTCTCCGGCTTTGATGAAATCCATCATCTTACCAAAGTTTACGAACTGATATCCGATGATCTCATCATCTTCATTCAGTGCGATTCCTGTTACATAACCATCTGTCATCTCAAGATAACGAGGTCCCTTTTTCAGTGTACCGTACATTGTACCAACCTGTGAACGAAGTCCTTTTCCAAGGTCTTCCAGTCCTGCTCCGATCGGAAGTCCGTCCTCTGAGAATGCACTCTGAGTTCTTCCGTAAACGATCTGAAGGAACAGTTCTCTCATAGCTGTATTGATAGCATCACAGACAAGGTCTGTATTCAGTGCTTCAAGAAGTGTTCTTCCCGGAAGGATCTCAGAAGCCATAGCTGCGGAATGAGTCATTCCTGAACATCCGATTGTCTCAACAAGTGCCTCCTGGATGATTCCGTCTTTTACGTTCAGTGTCAGCTTACAAGTACCCTGCTGTGGAGCACACCAGCCTACACCATGCGTAAGTCCGGAGATATCTTTGATTTCTTTTGCCTTTACCCATTTAGCTTCTTCTGGAATTGGAGCTGCGCCATGGTTTACGCCCTGGGCTACCGGACACATCATTTCTACTTCGTGTGAATAAATCATGTTAATACTCCTTTCAATATGTATGATTTTCTTCGTATACGGTACACTTTTTCGCACTAAAAAGGGCTCAGAGAACCCTTTCTTCCTATGCATGATACTCTTCCTGTCCACCGGGGCACACCTGTCTGCCCCGGATGCCTGTACCATAGAAAAAGGTGTGCCACCTGCCGCACACTTTTCTCATTGCACCATATGTGTTTATTTTCGCACAATTTACCTCATTCGTCAATCATTACTTTGACAAGTTTTTCACTAAGAAATGCCAGATTTTTTATAAATCTGACATTTTCCACCCTTACTCTTCTGTAAGCAATCTTTCTTTTAACATTTCAAGTGCCGTTTCTACTGTATGCAGCCGGTTTTCCATCCGGTTTCCCGTAAACCGGCATTCTTTCACTGTAGTCTTTCCATTCAGATAACAGCCGATATAAACCAGTCCCACCGGTTTTTCCGCTGTTCCGCCTCCCGGACCGGCAATCCCGGTGGCACTCAGTGCAGCTTCTGCTTTCGCTGCCCTTGCTGCCCCTTCTGCCATCTCCCGTGCAGTCTGTTCACTGACTGCTCCAAACTGCTCCAGAGTCTGATGTGAGACCCTCACCAAACGTTCTTTTGCCTCATTGGAATAAGTAACATATCCTTCATTCAGTACCTCCGATGCTCCGGCAACATTGACCAGAGTGCCTGCGATCATCCCACCGGTACAGGATTCTGCCGTCGTTATATGGAATCCTTTTTCTGCCAGAAGTTCAACCACAGTCTCTTCCAGCGTCTTTTCTCCTGCAGCCTGCTCCTTTAAATACCATTCCAGATACATCTGTTACATACCTCCCTGCGTCAGAACCTGTCTGTTCGTCCATACATAATCAATCAGTGAAATGATCGTCAGGGCAAGAGCCAGCCAGATCAGGATCTGTCCGATCAGATCAAAAACTCCTCCAAGATCCGCGATCAGTACAATGATCATCGCCATCTGAGATACGGTCTTAAATTTTCCCCAGTAATTTGCTGCGATCACAATTCCGTTGTCTGATGCAACCAGCCGGAATCCACTGATGATAAATTCTCTTGCAATGATAACAATCACGATCGCTGTCGGCAGCTTTCCTGAAGGGATCAGGCAGATCATTGCGGAGCATACCAGCAGCTTATCTGCCAGCGGATCCATAAATTTTCCAAAATTCGTCACAAGATTATACTTTCTTGCAATCTTTCCGTCCAGCATATCTGTCAGACTTGCAATCACAAAAATTGCCAGAGCAATCCACTTATTTGCCGCCCCTCCTACGTCCGTCAGCATAAAAAACACAAAAAATGGTACCATGATCACCCGTAATACTGTCAGCTTATTTGGTAAATTCATAATAACTCTCCTATCAAATCATAATCCAAAGCACCTGTTACTTTTACTCTTGCGAAATCACCCGAAAGTAACTCTTCATTTGTATTGATAAAAATCAATCCGTCAACATTCGGAGCGTCTCTGTAAGTTCTTCCGACATACGCATTTTCATCAGCAACTTTTCCTTCGATCATAACCAGAACCTCTCTTCCGATCATGTCTTCCGCCTTGTCAAATGCGATCTCCTGCTGCAGTTCCATGATCTCTGCCTGCCGGTCTTCTTTTACTTCTTCTTCGATCTGCTCCGGCATTCCTGCTGCCGGTGTATCCTCTTCCGGCGAATAAGTAAAGACTCCCAGACGGTCAAACTCCATCTCGTCCACAAACTGCATCAGTTCTTCATGCTGTTCTGCGGTTTCTCCCGGGAATCCTGTGATCAGTGTTGTACGCAGACAGATATCAGGAATCTCACTTCTCAGCTTTTCCACTATATGAACCAGTTCCTGCTTCGTAGTCCTTCTGCCCATCCGCTTCAGAATCGTATCATTCGCATGCTGGATCGGAAGATCAAGATAATGGCAGACTTTCGGTTCTTCCTTCATCACCTGGATCAGTTCATCTGTAATCTCTTCCGGATAACAGTATAAAATACGGATCCATCGGATTCCGCTGATATTACACAATTCTCTGACCAGCTTATGCAGTGACTTTTCTCCATAAAGATCCTTTCCATACAGCGTCGTCTCCTGTGCCACAAGGATCAGCTCTTTTACCCCCTGCTCTGCCAGTTCCCTGGCTTCATTCACAAGACGCTCCATCGGAACACTCCTATAATTTCCTCTTACTTTTGGAATAATACAATATGTGCAATGCTTGTCACATCCCTCTGCGATCTTCAGATAGGCAAAATGTCCTCCGGTTGTAACAAGACGCTTTGTCTCCGGCAGTGGCAGTGCATCAATATCCGAAAGGATCACTTCCTGATTTCCTTCAAGTGCTGCATCTACCGCATCCAGTATTTTATCATATGCCGTCGTTCCAAGTACTTCGTCTACTTCCGGTATTTCTTCCAGAATCTCATCTTTATAACGCTCTGCCATGCACCCCGTCACGATCAGTGCTTTTACTTTTCCTTCTTTTTTCAGTTCTGCCATCTCTAGGATATTCTGAATACTTTCTTCCTTGGCATCATGAATAAAGCAGCAGGTATTGATCACGATAATATCCGCTTCCTGCTCATCATCTGTCATCTCATATCCTTTGGATGCCAGTAATCCCAGCATAACCTCTGTATCAACCAGGTTTTTGTCGCATCCCAGAGAGATAAAAAGTATCTTCATATAAATCTGTAACCTCCATGATGTATCTATTTTTTATTTTCACATCTGCGTTCTGCGTAAAAAGAGCAGATACATTTTTCGCATCTGCCCCCGACCTTCTTACTCTTCTTCCTCCGCATTCTCAGCCATGATCTTTAATTTACCTTCATTCAGCTCTTCAATCGCTATTGAAAGTGGTTTATCTCCATTCTTAGCAGGAACTAATGGAAGCTCTCCGGCGATCAACTGTCTTGCTCTTTTGGATGTAGCCATTACGATAGAATAACGGCTGTTGACGATCTTGGATTCTCCCTCTTCAACGTCTTTGTTCACGACCTTCATCAGGTCTGTATAAGATGGATGCAGCATATTTATTTTTCTCCTTTCAAACTGTTCAGATCTTCTTTGATCTTTTCCATAAATCCTGTATTTCTGGTACTACGGTGATGCTCGCCACGGATAATCTGATGAACCTCCTCCACACAGGTGTCCAGATCATCATTCACGATCAGATAATCGTATTGATCCATTCCTTCTGCTTCTTCACAGGCACGATCCATTCTTGACTCGATCACATCCAGCGTCTCTGTTCCCCTTCCGACCAGACGGCTTCTCAGCTCTTGTGCTGTCGGCGGAGTGATGAATAAAAGCAACGTATCCGGGAAAGCCTTTTTTACTTTCAATGCCCCCTGAATCTCAATCTCCAGGATCACATCCTTTCCGGATTCCAACTGCCTTTCTACATAATCACGCGGAGTGCCGTAGTAATTTTCCACATATTTAGCATACTCTATCAGTTCGCTGTTGGCAATCATTTTTTCAAATTCCTCTTTTGAAATGAAAAAATACTCTTTCCCATCTGTCTCGCCTTCTCTTGGCTGCCTGGTGGTTGCCGAAATAGAAAGTGCATAATTCTCAGGATATTTTTTCATAAGAGCTTTCATCAGAGTTCCTTTCCCTGAACCCGAAAATCCTGATACAACGATCAATATACCTTTTTTGTCCATAATCCCGTTCCTCTTTTTCTCAAACTACTCTATATTCTGGATCTGCTCCCTGATCTTCTCAATCTCAGTCTTCAGTTCGATTGCCAGATTCGATACTTCCAGATCATTGGCTTTGGAAAGAATCGTATTCGCCTCACGGTTCATCTCCTGTGCAATAAAATCAAGTTTCCTTCCGATTCCTTCCTTTTCTTCCAAAGTCGACCTCATATGCTGAATGTGGCTTTTCAGTCTCACTACCTCTTCATCGGTACAGATCTTATCTGCAAATAAAATTACCTCTGCTGCGATCCTGCTTTCATCGATCTGCACATCTTCCAGAAGCTCTTTCACCTTTGCCTCCAGCTTTGCACGATACTCTGCAACGATCTGCGGAGAACGCTCTTCCACTTTTCCTACCTGACATTCAAGATAAGACAGTTTTTCAAGAAGATCCTTTTTCAGATTCTCGCCTTCTGCTGTCCTGGTTTCAACAAACTGACGGAATGCTCCCTCTAATGCTTCTTTCAGTCCATTCCACAATTTATCCTCATCCTCTGCCTGCTCTTCCATTGTAAAAACTTCAGGGAAACGTGCAAGTGAAGATACACGGATATCATTCTCCAGACCAAATTCTGTCTCCATCTGCTGAAGATACTTCAGATACTCTCCGGCAATTCCTGCATGATATCTGACAGAAACCTGGGACTGCGATGCATCTTCATAAGTAATAAAAATATCTACTTTCCCTCTGCTCGCATAAGATTTCAGCAGAGTACGGATCGATGTCTCAAAAAAATTCAGTTTCTTTGGCATACGGATATTTACATCCAGATAACGGTGGTTCACACTTTTCAGTTCCACGGTAAACTTTCTGTTCTCCTTCTGAACCTCGCATCTGCCAAAACCGGTCATGCTTTTGATCATAATTATTCATCCTCTGTAATTCTCATTTTTCCCATAAAAGAAACGGTTTAAACGTCTCGTTCAAATCCGTCTGCCTTCATGTCTATAATCTTATTTATTATACTCCTACTTTTCCTTATTGGTCAACAGGTCTTTTTTGAAGTTTTTCAGATTCTGTGCTATACTGATTTCAGACTTATAAGAAATGAGGAATCTGAAATGGCATTTGACGGAATCGTTGTCGCGAATCTCGCGTATGAATTAAAAGAAAAACTTATAAATGGAAGAATTTCCAAGATTGCACAGCCTGAGACAGATGAACTTCTTCTCACTGTGAAGTCAGCATCCGGGCAGTATCGTCTGCTGATTTCTGCCGATGCTTCTCTTCCGCTGCTTTATCTTACTGATACCAACAAGCCAAGTCCTATGACCGCACCTAATTTCTGCATGTTACTGCGAAAGCATATCAGTGGTGGCAGAATCGTCGACATTTATCAGCCGGGACTGGAACGGATCATTCACTTTAAGATTGAGCATCTGGACGAACTGGGTGATCTCTGCCGGAAGGAATTGATCATAGAGATCATGGGAAAGCACAGCAATATTATCTTTTGTTCAGAGGACGGAAAGATCATTGACAGTATCAAGCACGTTTCCGCACAGATGAGTTCTGTACGTGAGGTTCTTCCCGGACGGGATTATTTTGTACCAGACACGATGTCCAAGGCAGATCCTCTGACCGTGTCCTTTGAAGAATTTTCCTCACATCTGACCAGGAAACCGATGCCTGTGTCAAAAGCAATCTATACAAGCTTTACCGGGATCAGTCCGGTCACTGCAGAAGAGATCTGCTCTCTGGCAGAAATGGATTCATCTATCGCCGCCAAAGAATATTCTGAGGATCTTCTGCTGCATCTTTACACGCAGTTTTCTATTTATCTGTCTGCTGTAAAGGAGCATACTTTCACACCGGTTATTTATTTTAACGGATCAGAGCCAAAGGAATTTGCAGCACTCCCTCTGTCCCATTTTTCCAATTATATGCCGAAGGAGTTTTCTTCGATTTCACAGGTCCTTGAGACCTATTATGCAACCAGGAACCAGCTTACCCGTATCCGCCAGAAATCCGCAGATCTGCGTCATGTCGTACAGACTGCACTGGAACGGAACCGTAAAAAATACGATCTCCAACTCCGCCAGTTAAAAGATACCGAAAGCCGGGATAAGTATAAGGTTTACGGGGAATTGATCAATACTTATGGATACAATGTTGCTCCCGGTGAAAAAAAACTGGAAGCTCTCAACTATTATACAAATGAAATAGTATCCATCCCGTTAGACCCCGTCAGGACACCGCAGGAAAATGCACAGCGGTATTTTGCAAAATACAATAAGCAGAAACGTACTTTTGAAGCACTGACGGTTCTTTGCAAAGAGACTGCCGAAGAGATCTCCTATCTCGAATCTGTACAGACTGCACTGGACATTGCCCTGACTGAGAATGATCTCGCTGAGATCAAAGAAGAACTGACCAATTCAGGATACATCCGCCGCAGATATACAAAAAAGAAAGTCAAAATAAAAAATAAACCGCTCCACTATATCTCCAGTGACGGTTTCCATATCTATGTCGGTAAAAATAATCTGCAGAATGACCAGCTCACTTTCCATTTTGCAGTTGGGAATGACTGGTGGTTCCATGCAAAGCAGGCTCCGGGTTCTCACGTCATCGTCCGAACCAATGGAGCTGAACTGCCTGATACTACTTTTGAAGAAGCAGCACGGCTTGCTGCTTATTATTCCAGTATGCGTGGTTCTGACAAAGTAGAGATCGACTATGTTGAGAAGAAACAGGTCAAAAAGCCTGGTGGAGGCAAGCCCGGATTTGTCGTATATTATACGAATTATTCTATGGTCATCGACAGCAACATCAGTCAGATCCGGCTATGTGCTGATTAAATTTTTCAACCGGTTCTATACCGAGATTCTCCGATCTACCATCTGAAGAAGAACATATCCTGGCATTTTTCTGCCATATAAAAACCACAGAACAAAATTCCCGGTCTTTCTCCGGGTTCTGTTCTGTGGTTTTATTCTCCCGCTGCTTCTTTTACTTCCTCAGGAACTTCAATGGCATCCACCTGATCAAAATCTGTAAACTTCAGATCGATCGAATAAAGATTCACTTTGCTTGTCTCTCCATAGGATTCATAGAGTTCATTCAGGACATCACTCATATCCACCAGGATCCTTGCCGGCAGCATCTCATCTTTATAAATTTCAAAAATCACCGGGATTTTCAACTCCCTGATTGCATCTTCATCCGGAAGTTCTACCAGGTGAAAAGCATTGACCATATCTTTTCCAAGAATGCCCATCAGCTCTGTTCCGGTCACATCCCCGTACATCTGATAACATTCTTTTCCATCTTCTTTCACAGTCTTCTTTGCAAGATGAAAAGATTCCATTGCTTTGCCTTCCTGCCTGAAAATATCACCGTCCACTCCAAGATGACTCTCGGAGCTGTCCCCTGTCGTTTCCTTCACCCAGCTATCATTGGTTCTGCTGTACGTTACCGCTTTTCCATCTTCCTGAACCTGATAGATCTCCAGGTCGGCTGAAACCTGTGCATTCTTGATCTTTACTTTGGCGGTTCCCTTTGCATATCCGGCAGGTGGCTGTGTCGTATTCTCAAGATCCAGTGCCATATTGACATTTCTTATGTCCAGCACATCTTCCATCTGGATCGCTACTTCAACATGATTTGCTGATGACGTGACGTTCTGCATATTTTCTTCCATGTCCGCCAGCAGCCTCTTCGGTGTCATCCTTCCGCTGCATCCTGCCAGCATCCCGGTCAGTACAAAGAGCAGCAGAATGGCTGCCACTTTGCACCTATATTCCTGTCTGCCTTCGCCTCTGTATTCCAGTCTGCCCTCATACCCGGTCTTATATCTGCACTCCCTTTTATATCTTTTGCTGGATACTGGTATTTTTTTGTCTGTCATACTCACTCCTGTCCGGACAGATAATCAATAAACTGCTGAGCTGTTCTTCCTGAAAGTCCTCCATGAGATAACTCCCATTTATTTGCTTCCAGAAGAAGTTCCTCTTCCGGCAGACTGATTCCATTTTTAATGGCGAGCGTCCTTACAATCTCCTGAAATGCTTTTTTATCCGGTGAACCGAAATAAATCGTTACTCCGAATCTTGCTACAAGTGACAGCTTTTCCTGTACCGTATCATTTGTATGCATGTCTTCATCCCGATCCTGCTTGTCTTTAAATGTCTCGCGAATCAGATGACGACGGTTGGAAGTCGCATAGATCAGTACATTTTCCGGCTTTTTTTCAAGGCCTCCCTCGATCACAGCTTTCAGATATTTATATTCAATCTCAAACTCCTCAAAAGAAAGGTCATCCATATAAATAATAAACTTGTAGTTTCTGTTCTTGATCTGAGCAATAACATCATTCAGATCCTGAAACTGATGCTTATACACTTCGATCATACGCAGTCCCTGATCATAATACTGGTTCAGGATTGCCTTAATTGAAGAGGACTTTCCTGTTCCCGCATCTCCGAACAAAAGACAGTTATTTGCTTTTTTCCCTTCCACAAATGCTTTTGTATTATCGATCAGCTTCTTTTTTGCATTTTCATATCCAACAAGATCATCCAGATGCACATGTGCAATATTCGTGATCGGCACGATCTGAACTTCTTCATGCTCCGGATGCTCCACCCGGAATGCCTTGTGCAGACCCAGTTTACCTACACCAAATTCTTTGTAGAACTGTGTCAGGATCACTTTAAACTCTTTTTCATCCTGTGCTGTACCAAGGTCGCAGCTCAAAGTGCAGATCCGATCCCGTATCCTGCGGTTAAAAACCTTCCCACCGACATTACATTTCTGATAATCCAGAATGACCTGCAGACATTCTGCATCCAGACTTTTTTCCATCGCACTGAAATCATAGTCAAATAATTCCTTAAATATTTTAAAATCATGCAATGCAATCTCATTGATACTTCCTTTTACTTCTCCCACAATCTCACAGGATGTGCTGTATGCATTCTCATCACTGGCAAGAAGAAAGGTAAGATAAGTATGCCAGAGATTTCCCTCAAATCCATGACTTACTGACAGTTCCAGCAGTTCATTGATACAATCAAATAACAATGCTCTTAAGTCTTCCCTGTTGTAATACTCACTTTCATAATGGTCGATCAGAAAGGTAATATCTTTCAGAATCTCACCATATTCCATGTTCTTATACAGCATCAGTTCATTTGTCCGCATTTTTATAACCTCTTTTCCAGCTTCCGTCTTTCTTTTGTGTCTCTGTGCTTAAAATAGTATTCTGATCAGCAGGCTCTTTTTCTCAGATCTGTCCGTCTATGGAATAATTTCCCAAAATCCGGAGATTTCTTGCCTCTTCCCGCAGACCTCTGATTGCATTCTTCACTGCCGCATCTTCCAGATTTCCATCAAAATCTACAAAGAAACGGTACTCCCACTGCTTGCCCTCGACCGGTCTTGACTCGATTTTTGTCATATTCAGATCATTGTAAATAAAGTGCGAAAGAATATTATACAGTGAACCGCTTTCATGAGGAAGTTCAAACTCAATACTGATCTTGCTTGCATCTTTCAGAAAAATCTTCTGATTCGTAACTACGATAAACCTGGTTGAATTATCTTCCTCATCATTAATTTCATCCACCAGTACTTCCAGTCCATGAAGCTTCGCTGCATAAGTGCTGCACACTGCTGCCTGTGCCTTATCCTGATCTTCCAGTACTTTTTTGGCTGCGATCGCTGTATTTACGACACTGATCCTCTGCCAGTCTGAATGGTCATCCAGAAACCGGGTTGTCTGCATCAGTGCTTCTGCCTTGGAATACACCCTCTTAATCTCACTTAACTTCGTTCCCGGAAGTCCTGAAAGAGTATGAACAACCGGAAGGATCGTCTCTGCTACAATATAATTTTCAAATTCATCCAGAAGATCATACATCTCGTTGACCGGACCTGCTGAGGAATTTTCGATTGGAAGAACTGCATAGTCCGCAGAGCCTTCTTCAATCGCTTCCATCGCATCCCGGAATGTCCGCACATGGAAACAATTCACATCATCCCCGAAGAACTGGTGCATTGCAGCCTGCCCGTAAGCCCCCTCTGTTCCCTGAAATACGACTCTTGCATTTTCTTTATCCAGAGAATCAATCTGAATAAACGGTAACCGCCCTAATGCTCCTGACTCTACCAGTCTCTGGTACTGAAGCTTCCGGCTCATCGACATCAGTTGAGAATACAGTTCTTTAATCCCCTTCTTATTAAATTCCCCCTGGACTTTTGAAGCCACATCTGCCAGTTTGTCTTTTTCTCTCTGACGATCATAGACTTTTCTTCCGGCTTTTACTTTATATTCACCTACCTGCTGGCAGACATCCATTCTCATCTGATATAACTCTGCCATACGGTTATCAATTTCATCAAGCTGGGTTCGCAATTCTTCCAGTGTTGCCATATCTTTCTTCTCCTTTGCACATACTGGTTTTTAGTATAATACATTTTTCATTCAAAATCTACGATAGATTTCTGTTCGGAGAATTAACGTTCCCTGAAACGAGGGAAAACCTCCCCTTGTATTCTTTTTCATATCCTTTAATTTGCTCTTGAAACCACCGTCAATTTAGTATATCATTATACAGAAAATATGTCAGATCTTTACAGGTTTCCACCGTGGGGTTCCTGTAACCGGTCTCAATGCAATATCAATTAAAAAGGAGAGTTATATTATGAATGTGAATGAATGCATTACATCTCGCAGAAGTATCCGAAAATACAAGCCTGATCCCGTCGATCACTCTTTGATCGAATCAATCGTATCTATGGCATCCTATTCTCCTTCATGGAAAAATACTCAGATCACCCGTTATATCGCAATCGATGATTCTTCTATTCTTAAAAAAATCGCAGATGATTGTACCCCAGTATATAATTCCAATATCATACAGCAGTCTCCCATGCTGATTGCCGTTACTTTTATTAAAGGAAGATGCGGTTTTGAACGTGACGGTTCTTATTCTACCAAAAAAGAAGACCGTTGGCAGATGTTCGATGTAGGAGCTGCCTGTCAGACTTTCTGCCTTGCCGCAAAAGAGAAAGGGCTTGGCACTGTCATTATGGGGATTTTTGATGAGGACAAGATTACAGAGCTTTTAGAGATTCCAGAAGAACGCGAACTTGCAGCACTCATTGCTGTTGGTTGGCCTGATATTGACCCGGAAGCTCCAAAAAGAAAGAGCGTGGATGATTTATTACAGTTCCGATAAGATATATATTTTTACATTTCTATAATACTAAGGAGGTTTCCTGATGAAACATTTGATAAGCCCACTTGATCTTTCAGTGGAAGAATTAGACCAGCTTCTTGACCTGGCACAGGACATTGAAGCAAATCCCAAAAAATATGCCCATGCATGCGATGGGAAAAAACTTGCTACTCTCTTCTATGAACCGAGTACCCGTACCCGTCTGAGCCATGAAGCCGCAATGCTGAATCTCGGCGGAAGTGTTATGGGATTTTCCTCTGCCGACTCCAGCTCTGCATCAAAAGGTGAGAGCGTTTCTGATACCATCCGTGTCATTTCCTGCTATGCAGACATCTGTGCCATGCGTCACCCAAAAGAAGGAGCACCGATCGTTGCAAGCCAGTATTCTACTATTCCGATCATCAATGCCGGTGATGGCGGACACCAGCATCCAACCCAGACGCTGACAGACCTTTTGACGATCCGCAATTTAAAGGGACGTCTTAACAATATGACGATCGGTCTCTGTGGAGACCTGAAATTTGGACGCACTGTCCATTCTCTGATCAACGCACTGGTTCGATATGAAGGAATCCGATTTGTCCTCATTTCTCCGGAAGAATTAAGACTTCCCGAGTATATCCGTCAGGATGTCCTGGACAGACAACAGATCCCATACGAGGAAGTAGTCCGTCTTGAAGACGCTCTTCCAAAACTGGATATCCTCTATATGACACGCGTACAGAAAGAGCGTTTTTTCAATGAAGAAGATTATGTTCGTATGAAAGATTTTTATGTATTAGATCAGGAAAAATTGGCTCTTGCACCGGAAGATATGTATGTTCTCCATCCACTTCCAAGAGTAAATGAAATTGCTGTTGAAGTCGATGACGATCCGCGTGCCGCTTATTTCCGTCAGGTACAGTATGGTGTCTATGTGCGTATGGCACTGATCCTTACCCTGCTGGACATTCACGTAGACTGACCGATTTTACGACTGACAACCATACATAATGAAAGGAGTACCTGAAATGGTAGAAAATACATTAACTGTAGGAAAGATTTCCGAGGGATTTGTACTGGATCATATTGAAGCCGGAAAAAGCATGGAGATTTATAAATATCTTCACCTTGACAAGCTGGACTGTTGCGTTGCTATTATCAAAAATGCAAAAAGTAATAAGATGGGGAAAAAGGATATCATGAAGATTGAATGCCCGATCGACTTCATGGATCTGGATATTCTCGGTTTCATCGATCATAATATCACTGTAAACATCATAGAAGATGGAAAGATCATTTCAAAAAAACCGTTGAAACTTCCGCGTGAGATCAAAAATATCATCCGCTGTAAAAATCCCCGCTGCATCACTTCTATCGAGCAGGGGCTGGATCATATTTTCGTCCTGACTGATGAAGAGAACCAGGTGTACCGGTGTAAATATTGCGAGGAGAAGTATCAGAGGAATTAAATTGCTCATTAAATTTGTAGTTGTTGGGGGGATACGCTTGTAAAGAAAAAGACTTCTTTGTGA
>OGQE01000484.1_pt1 | contig 46687 bp, 42 predicted proteins | sample 1553131 | NCBI WGS metagenome assembly OGQE01 (sample SAMEA2579929, study PRJEB22360) | human gut metagenome | biome: human gut; feature: human-associated habitat; material: faeces | place: Denmark | collected 2008/2010
AAAGAGAAAGACTGATAGCCAGGTTTGCCGAAACAAACGATTTTCCTTCTCCACTGACTGTTGAGGTTACAAGGATAACCTTCTGATCATTATCGAGCATAAACTGAAGATTGGTACGAATATTACGGAAGATTTCACTCATCAGATTATTCTTGTTCTCGAAGACAGCAATAGAACCATTCTTATCATTCTTTTCGTCAGTCAATGGAATATCACCTATAATAGGAACACTCGTCAGTTTTTCTACGTCGGCACGACCTTCTATCTTGAATTTCGTCAGTTCAATCAGGTAAATGATGCCAACAGGAATCCCAACACCCAACACCAATGCAATTAAATAAATCATAGAGCGTTTGGGAGATACCGGAGTATCATCAGCTATCGCTTCATCAATAATCTTCGCATTATTTGCAGTAGCAGCTAACGCAATTGCGTTCTCTTCACGTTTCTGCAACAACATCAGATACAACCCTGCTTTAATTTCCTGCTGGCGGGCAATGCTTACATAAGCACGTTCCTGCCCCGGAGCGTTACTGATACGACGAGAGTAGCGGCTTGCCTCACGGTCCAGATTTGACTTGGTTATCATCAACCCCTGCAAAGTTCCTTCAAGAGTAGCCTGTACATTAGCTTTCATAGCACGAATACTCGTATCCAGATTCACAATAGCCGGGTTATTCTCTGTTGATGTACGTAGCAGACGTTTACGTTCCACCAACATTTCATTATAACGTTCAATCGCACCAATCAAGGCAGCATCCTGTAAACCAACATTACTTGGTAATACTTCATATTCATTACCTCTCAAGTATTTACGCAAGTCATTCACCAGACTGATTTGAGTACGGTTCTCCACACTCTTCTTTTCATATTCAGCATTACCGGCTAAGGCTATCTGAGCTTCACTCGTCAAGTCCGTGATACCTGCGTCACGCTTAAAGGTTTCCAAATCCGCTTCTGTACTTCCCAGTTCTTTTGAAATAATACTAATACGTTCATCAATAAACTCAGCAGTCTTCTGGGCGATTTCGTTTTTATCATTATTCGTATTACGATTATACATCTCCAGTAATTGGTTGATAAAATCCTGTCCACACTGCAAACTGGAATTTTTTAATGAAATCACAGCCACAGAAGTAGTCTTGGAGGTTGGCGCAATAGACAAGCTGCTGCAATACCCCTTTGCCACTCTCATCGGTTTGTTGATAGTCGCAGTTATATGACGTACATTCTTCTCTAACCGAGGTACTTTCGTGCCATCCTGCAAAGTTACCGAGTCAACATCTTGAAAGAAAGCCAATGTACCTTCATCAGTCGGGAAGATAGCAGGCAGTTTCTCAAAATGCTTCTGATATCCTTTCTCACCAACAGTCACATTCACATCTATACTTCCTTTAGGCTGCAGTATCATTTCCACTACCATCGGAGAATTTAGTTTCTCAGCCTCCTGAGGTGTCAAACTTACTTGTACCGGAGATGTCTTGTATAAACTTTTAGCCGGAAACTCATCCTCGTCTTTGTAAGTTATATACAGGTTTAATTGATTAACAACTTCTTTTACAAGCGTTTTTGAGCGTAGAACTTCCAACTCGTTATCAATGTTCTTAGAAGAAGTCATCAGACCACTTAATCCCATATCCTCGAATTCCGAAGAAACTCCCGAACCTCCGCCCTTCTTCTCATCTTTTATTAGAACGGTGGCTGAAATATTATAAATGGGGGTAGCCCAATGCAGATACAACCATGCACCAACAAGACAGAGCAACACTGTCCCTACAAACCAAGGCCAATGAATAATATATTTAAAAAGCAATGTCCAGAAATCTATTTGTTCTTCAGCCATTTGGCGTTCCTTCCCGTTTTGATTTTCTTCTTTCATGACTCTTTCTTTTTATTTCAAGATGTTAAACAACAAGCTGGCAATAGAAACAAGGATAGAAGTAGCAGAGAACCATAAGCTTGTACTATTTCCCACGTCTGAATTTCGGGCTTTCGCCTTATTCGGAGTAACGTATATGATATCATTCTGCTGCAGATAGTAATAAGGAGAAAGAATAGTCTCAGCCTTATTCAGATCCAATGGAATTATTTCCTGCTTGCCATTAGCATTCTCCCGTATTAGTTTTACATCATCACGCAAACCATATACGGTCATATCACCTGCCATAGCCAAAGCTTCCAAGATATTCACTTTTTCATTGGAAATCGTGAATGTACCGGGACGGGCAACTTCTCCGATCACAGAAATCTTATAATTTACCATACGTACTGTTACAATAGGAGTTTCAGTAATATAAGGTTTCAACTTTTCAACGATCATTTGTTCGGTTGCTTTTTTTGTTAATCCGCCGACATGGAGTTCACCCAGAACGGGGAAGTTGATATTACCGTCGTTATCAACTAGGTACTGCTGCAATACTGGCTGGGTGGTTGTAGAACTTAAGTTGGTATTACCCTGCGTAGCTACCGTCAAATTGAAGGGGGCTGCCAGTTCGGGACTTGTACACGAAACCACAATGGTTAACAAATCCTTTGGCATAATTTTTGCGTCATAAAGCTGCGTATCCTGAGTACTGTACAATACCACTTCAGCATCCTGTAGGTAAGGTACTTTTTTGTAAGACTGGCAGGCTGTTAACAGAAAAACTGTCAATACGTAATAACCTAGTTGTTTTATTCTCTTCATATACTTCTATTGTTTTTTATTCTACCGTTATTAAAACTCAATCACTTTTTATCTGTTGTATTTCCCTGATTCATTATATGCCCCGTCTTTTGCTTCAAAAATAACAGAAGGCTCTATAACATTTATCGTATGCCACACCCCTGCAGGTATTTGGATACCGAATTTACCTTCTGCAGGAGATAGTATTTGACGTGAAACTTCTTTAAAACTTTTTTGTCTTATCACATCATCACAACAGGAAGTTGCCTCATGAACGTATTCACTCACTTCCTCATAAATAATCTCTTCTAATTTACCGACAAGACATATTACAGTCTCCGCTGTCTTTTCATGTCGATGAATAGGTACTTCTGTTTGCGGTTGTAAAGCGTTGAGCATGCGTTGACTAGTGTCGGCAAATGATGTGCGCAAGTCGAAGTTCTGGCGCAAACGTGGATTCTCCATAGCCTGTTCCAATAATTTTCCCAAAAATTCTTCATCAAATTCCATAACTATTATTTTTTCAATGATGCGAGATATTCCTCATGTAAATGGTAGTATTTTTTCATAAACAAGATGTAAATAATAGCTAATACAACCAATGTAGTAACCAAATACAGCCAATGAGCAAGCACTGTATTGGGACAGAGATAGATAAATCCAAGAGAAATCAATAACTGCATAACCATATACAAAGATGTCACCTTTACATGTCCAATCTTTAATTCATTAGCCATAATCTGATAGGCGTGCTTACGGTGTGCCTCACCCAGATTCTCATGCAGCATAATACGATGAATAATTGTCAAGCATCCATCTACTCCATATACTAATAAAAATATCAACCAAGTAATATCTGTGGTCTTAATTATCATATTGCCCAACAGAAACAGAATGATAAAGGCAATACCAATAGAGCCAACATCCCCAGCAAAACATTTAGCCTTTCCTTTTGGGCGGAAATTGAAAATACAAAATACCAGTAAAGCAAGAATTGTAGATATAATTAAACTCTGCTCAACAAAAACACCATTCATATTCACCAATGCTAACGGTATTAATACAGCCAAAGAGTATCCTGCCGTAATACCATTGATTCCATCCATGAAGTTTATTACATTCGTTGCACCCACATATATTATTAGCGCAAATAGTATTATCCACCACATTGACCAATGCAATATATCCAACTGATAAAAAGCCATTGACGCAGCAACAAACTGTATCACTAATCTCACAGAATCCGGCAATGAATGAATGTCATCTACAAAACTCACACCTGCCACCAGTGTCAGTCCTACTAGGAACCAAGGATATTGAAACCCGAAAAACGTACTCCATACCCATACACCAATCAAGAAAACTATACCACCTCCACGCAAAACAATCGTAAAATGTGATGACCGTTCATTAGGTTTATCAATAATATTACATTTCTCCGCAAGATGAAAATAGGATAGTTCTGTAACGAGAAGTAAAATAAAAACAATAATATATGTTGTCATAGGAATAGTTATGTCTGAATTTAATGAAATGTTTTTGTCTATAATTATAGGTACATTTTGAAGATTATAGTCATCAAAAATCTCAAAAGTAATGCTTTATGAATAAGACGAAATAAAATTTTGTTTCCTTTTTCACTTCAGATTTTATAATTTGTTAGTACATCCAGCGGTTCCCAATCAAGTTCCCTACGTGCTTTTTCATTACTAAAGGTAAGACTCTTGGTCATTTTCTTCAATTTGTAACTATTTATGGGAGCTTTTGAGCCTAAAAAATCGCCAACTAAAGCCATACACTTAGCCATCCACAATGGAATACTAATAGGCTTACCCTTGCCCAACTGATTTGCAACCGACTCACTAATCTGACCAAAAGTTGGCTGGAATGTATCGCATACATTATATACTCCCCCTTTCTTAATTAAAGCAGGCATAATGCGAACAATATCTTCTGCCATCAAAATGCTCTTTATCACCTTACCTCCGGCAATATTCATGTAGAAACCTTTCTTCACACCATTCAACATAGCACCAAGATTACCAGGAGCGTCCTTACCAGCGAGAAGTGAAGGACGAAGAATTCCCAGAACAACATTGTGTTTTTTACACCATTTAGTCAGATACTCTTCAGCCTGAATCTTACTCTTAGCGTATGGAGTGTTACCTTCCAACGAATGCTCTTCAGTTATTAGTTCACCAAATTCGCAACCATATACAGCTACAGTACTGATGAAAACAAGAGCCTTAGGCGTCCCCACCTTTTCTAGTGCATTACACAAATGGATTGTTCCTGTATAGTTTACATCAAAGAACGACTGCTTCTCTGCTTCAGTTTTGGGCACTACATGAGCCTTACCGCAAGCATGTAATACCACATCATAATGTTGCTTCAACTGAGGAGTCTCCTTTGCCAAATTCACCTTGATCATATTATCAGGGGTGATACCGCAAGTAGTCACCTCATACATCTTATCCAATATTGGACGGATATTCTTTCCTAAAAAGCCCGTTCCACCGGTGAAAAGTAATTTCTCCATTATATCGCTTTCAAAAATTTATCTAATATTACACTTTCTGATATTCAGTCTCCACCAATGCACGCACCCTCTTACCCATTTCTGCCAAAGCCATCTTACCCATTTTCAGGCCATTCACAATAGCCAATACCATTCTCACGAACCAGCAGATCTATCTTCTGTTCCATCAAATTCTTCTTTCTCATTTTCACGATCCACTTCCAGCCTTTTAGAAGCTCCGGTAGGCGTTTTCTTCCTTACCTTCTGCCGTCTGTCACCCAAATGTCCCAAATTGATATAATCCAGCTTTTATTAAAAAAACTAGGCTTTAGGCTCAGCAGACTTATGCTTTTTACGTTCCTCAAGCAGTTCTTCCTTTATCGTGGCCTGTTCAGACATAAAGCAGTCATTTTTTCTTCATATTCTTTCTGCTTAACCATGAAATCTTCCAAAACAAGTTGCATAACCTTCTCCCCAACCTTAAATTCTGGTTCTGTTCGGCCAAATATTGAAGATATCGGTCTTTTTGATCCTCTAACACACCTTCACTATCATTTATTGGAGTTACTGAGTAGGAAAACCTACTCAATAACCCTATTTTGATTCAACTATATGTTGCAGTCCGATCAGATTCAACCCTTTTATTTGCAATACTATAAGGAGATAACATCCTAATACATAATTCTTTCCGAACAAACTATAAAAACGGCTATCAAATGGAAACATACGCACTATTCTACGATTACAGGACATGACAATAAAGAAATTACTATCCTCCGGCTCACGGTGAAACTGTTCACGTATGATGGACAACACTCGATGATACTTGCAACGCATGTCTGTAAAATCACGGGCATAACAGAAATGATTCAGACCTGTCACACTCAGCATAAACCCTCCAGCTTCCCTACTATGCAAACAAAATCCGGGTAGTTAAAATTCTTTTGGAATAAATAAAGGCCATTATTTATACAGAGATCAACCCATATTTGAATAGGACTATTAACACTACCGAATGTTTTATGAGGAATAGAGCCCGATAGATCAGCAACTTCATCTTCATTAACTGCTATGTCGTCAACTTTGAATTCAATTACGTTTATATGAGGGATCTTTATACCATTTCTGAAAAATGATATAAGGAATTTTATTCCTCACACAGAAGAACTGGAAAGATTCTCCATGAGCCAGAGCCCCATTTATTAATACTGAAAGTAAAACCTTTCAATATCTTCGTTACTATACATAATTTCTAATTTTTGTTCGCAACGAAGGTAGAACTTTTAATTTAAAGCCATTATTAAATGCTTACTTCAACAATTTTTAAACAAGCTCTAAATATCATAAATTTATCAATTTTGTTCTTAAACTTTTTAATAAATAAGTCGGCACATTTACAAAGAAATACATAGCATATCCCAAAAATATTGGCATCGACAACATCTGATGGTACAACATAGCATGATATCTGATAAGTGAATACTTATTACTTGAAACAGAATTTTTACGGATTCGATAATAGCCAATCGGTTGTTTTACTCCGAATCCAACTCTGCATTTTTTTAGTATAGAGATCCATAACCCCCAATCCTGACGTTTGCGAATCGTTGGCATATATATTTTACCTATCTTTAAGGTATCATACATTGCAGACAAACAGCCTACAAAATTATCCATCAAGATTCGAGTGTATGTTAACTTACTTAAGCAAATATTTATACCCAACTCCTTATCGTCTTCATCACATAGCATATACGAACCATAAGAGAAAGCTGTATCTTTCTCCTTCATAAACGCAACCTGCACTTCAAGTTTATTTTTTGTCCAGCGGTCATCACTATCACAAAAGGCGATGTAACGACCATTAGCCTCCTTAATACTATTATTGCGAGAAACTCCTCCTCCCGAATTCGTCTCAAGACGAAACAGCCTTATTCTCTTGTCCTTTTGAGCATAACTCAAAACAATCTCTACCGTATTATCAGACGAACAATCATCTGTAATCAGTAACTCCCAATTCTGATAGGTCTGAGCTAATATGCATTCTATTGTATCTGCAATAAAATCCGCAGAGTTATATGTTGGAGTAATGATAGATACTAAATCTTGCATAATTCTAGTTCAATGTTGTAATAAAATCTTTCAGTTTTCCATTCATCATATGGAGTTTCTGTCCCCAACGGATTTCAAAGTCAATATCATCCTTGAAATATTTATCTAATTCGCTGCGGACATCACTCTCATATTCTGATGATGATTGTTCAATCTTAATAATAATCTTACCTATTTCATTCTGCACTGCTTGATAGTTGAGAGTTATCCCTTTGGTAAAAGTGAGGTTCTTAAATACATAATAGAATGTGAGGCTCGGGTAATTATTAGATTTACCCTCAACTCGTTTTCCTACACGTCCGAGAACTTCTAAAAGAACGTCATGTTCGCGTCCACATGTACACCTAAAATTCTTCGGAGCCAATTTAATGGAATCACCTATCTTATATCTGATTATAGGGAAAGAGTACGAATTCAAATTCGTAACAACTGCCTCTCCATCGACTTCCTCTAGAATTACATTTTCCATATTGATATGCATATATCCCTCAGGACATTCAAAGGCTATGATACCAGCCTCGGTAGCTCCGTATTCGCTTATCATCTTTTGTCCGAAAGCTTTTTGGACCTCTTCCTGATATGAATCGTAAATCTTTTCGGATGTTCCTTTCACCATCTTTAGATTAAAAGAACCTGATAGTCCCATCTTATTTGCAAGTTTGGCAACCTCATATATCATTGAGGAATAACCGGATATAAATGTTGCCTCTTTCAGTTTTGAAGTAAATTTACGAATTTCATTTTCACTATAAGAGAACATTCTAAATCTATTCTGCAACCAGTCTAAGGCTTCTGTTTTACGCCTTTTACTAGGATCCGTATTATATCCCCAAAAATATCCATTCCGATCCCAAGGATTTACACTATACCATGAATACCCTCGCATAATTGATGCTCGGTTACATGAATCCCATTCTTCGTTTCTATAAAAATGGAGAACCTGCCCACTTGTACCGGAAGTTTCTACTAAGTGAGTCGATTTGAATGCATAAAGGGATTGAATCTCTTTGTTATGATTAATAAGAACAGATTTGTCTACTAGAGGGATTCTTTTCAAATCCTTGATGCTATTTATATCTTCTGGGCGTAATCCAATCTGATTAAAGACATTTGTATAGTATGGGGAGTTTTCATAGGCAAACTTTATTAACTTCTGCAACTGCTTTAGCTGATGTTGTACCAATTTTTCCCTACTCCACTTATCAGATTCTTGAAGAAATGAAAAATAAGGGAAAAGTGAAGGGTTGCGCTTAGCAACCCCAAGTTTATATATCAAACGATGCATCATATATGAAGTTGATTACATAAATCCGAGAAGTTCATTCCATTTTCTGGAGACATTGTTCCAAGAGAAAGTATGGGACTTTTTGAACGCATTCAATTGGATAGTGTTATACAATTCTGTTTGTTCAAACAAAACACTAATTTGTTCTGCCAACTCTGATGCCACTATATTTTTAGACAGTAAGATGTCTTTACCATGTGACCAAATTAAAGGAATTTCTCCTACTGAGGTTGATACTATAGGAAGTCCACAAGCTGCAGCTTCCAATAATGCAACACCAAAACTCTCGTATGAAGTGGTATTTAAATACACATCATGATTCTGATAGTATTCTGGCAACTTAGAATTCTCTACTCGTCCTGTCAGATGTATCTTATCTTCAAGCTTCAAGTCTCTGATTAAATCCATAATCTGACTAAGATTACCTTTATCTGGTCCAACCATCGTCATTGTAGCATCCGAATACTTTTTCAAAACTTCATTAAAGGTACATACGGCTACATCCGGATTATAGTTCTTTGTAAATGCACGCACCCACAATATACGATGCTTGTTAGGACGTTGCTTTTTAAATGTAAATAAATCAAGTTTTATTGTATTTGGTACATATTGAACATTAAAACCATTGTTTACAAAAAAATTCTTGAGAAACTGAGAAGGTGTAACTATGTAAGTAGCGCGATTGAACAAATTATTGATATATGATACCTTTTCCTTATACACATCAACCAAACCTCCACCATGTAAAACCAAAACTATCTTTTTCTTCCGTAAATAGGCAAGATAAGAAGTAATATTTGCAAACATAAGCGCAGTACTGCTATAAACATCTATTAATACAGTATCATATTTACCCAAGAAGGTCTTCCAAGACATTTCTAGCAAACGCAGGACCTTATTACTTCTGGAAGAAGACATCATGACGGACTTTCCTTCTTGCCTATAACGTTTGCCCATCAACTCGGTTGGCCCTACTGTTCCCTGTATCCCAGAGAGGAAATTTCCTATTAATAAAACTCGAGATTCCATAAATCAAAGGTATTTATCAAACTTCTTTTATATACTTTGCAGGACTACCCGCATATAAACTATCAAATTTTACACTGCTTACTACTACTGACTTTACACCTATACAAGCCCTCGTACCAATATTTGCACCAGCAGTAATTGTACAATATATAACCAATCCCACTGCCAAGGCCTATATAGATAGAGGCATTCTTAGGAGAACCACACCGGAATTTTCTAGATACAAATACATTAACCCAACTACAACTTTATCATCAAACACTATCCCTGATTCTGCAAAACCAACATCCATAGGTCACATGAACATTGTCACCAAATGATATTTCAGAAGGATTATAAAAATACTTATCTAAAACTTCTTTCACAACTCTTAAAGAAAAAAATGTACTAATCATCCACGCAATTTTGTGAAGCATAAATTATCAGGAAACCAACTTGTCAGACGTAACAATAAATGTAAAGGAATTGAATATCTTATATTATTCCACATCAAAAAATCTCTTTAAGCATTGTATAATTTTGGAATTACTAACTTCAAGGATCGCATCTTTAGCTTTGATATATCCATTCTTTATTAAATCCTGCCGCATTTCTTGATTACTTAACAACTCTGAAAGAGCTCGGACTAGTGCCTCCGTATCATGAGGAGAGATCAACAGAGCATCCTTTCTGTCTGCAATATTATAAGGCACACCTCCGACGGCACTGGCAACTACTGGTAAACTATTTGCCATTGCTTCCCATATGCACCTTGGCATTCCCTCTGAATATGATGGTAAAACAAAAATATCTGATTTACAATACATTGAATTAAGCTCAATGCCTATACTCTTTTTCCCTTCCCAAATAACAATATCTGATATTCCCAATTCAGAAATTCTATGCTCCATCTCTTTTTGCGTATGTTTATTAGGCGTATCATCCCAGCCAACTAGATGTAGGATCATATCATGTCTCTCTTTTTGCAATTGTGCAACAGCACAAAATAGTTCTTCAAAACCCTTTGCCCAATCATACCGACCAACATATAACAGATGCTTCTTGTCATTTTGACAAGTATCAGAACGATAGAAAAAATCCGAATTAGTGATAGTCGTAGTTCTCACTTCTTCTACACTCTTTGCAATACCAGAATATTTATTAAAAAGTGCTTTTGAATTTACCAAGACTTTACAGTTCGGTATCACAAAATGGTTCATGATAATCTCATAAACACCTGTAAGCAAACGACTTCTGAAAGAAGATGGAATCTGGCTGTAATCACCAACTAACAAGAATGATATCGGCTTTTTCTTGAAAAAATGGAAGAGCCAAGGAGCTAATGGAGTCGGAGCACGAACCAATAGGACATCGAACTCTATGGTGTCAGAAATTTCTTTTAATTTAGGATTCCTCCTAAACAGACGATTAGGGAAGTTGGATTTCGGCCCTAAGTCGACAAGTTCTACCTTGTCCATATACATTATATAATCATGAATGTTTGCATCATAATTTGTCGTATGAGCAAACAAATAGAACTTCTCTATCTGTTGAGCGAGATTATCTATAAAAACACCCAAAAGCGACGGGATACATACTGTATTATTATGTATTGCAACTTCAAGATGATAATAAAATGCTAGTTTCATAATATTTTGTTAGAATTTTCCTTGTAACAACCATAAATTAAGCCATAGAACAACCAAGCAGCTGTTCCGTATAGGGCGGCAATAGTATAAAAATACACTGACATACCTATCGTAGTGACAAAAATCATATATTCAAAGTCATTAATAGTCTTCAACCGTTTATACATTAGCCACAAAAATGGAAAAATGAATAAAATCCACAGAGTCGTACCAATAACACCAAACTCCGACAACAAAGTGATATACGTATTGTGCGTAGATCTGTTATCCGATCTTTCCATAACTGCTTGAAGTACATTCGCATCTATCTTATCACTAATCGCATTCTCGTTAATACGGATACCCATTGGAGTAAAATTATTCGCACCAATTCCAATGATAGGATATTCTTCGAAAATCTGAATACCTTTCTGTACTTGAACTTGTCTCTGGATCCAGGACTTATCATAGGCCTGTACCTGTTCTGGGTTAGTCAGCAGCAAAGCCATCTCTTCGTTATAGGGCTCAATGATATTACCTGCAATTTTTCTCAACTGAGGAGACATAACGAACACCCCAATAAGTACGGACAGCCCAATAGCAATTTGCTTAACTCTAGTTTTCGAAACATATAGGCACATTATGAACAAAAGTTCTACTGTAAGAATCGCTAATCCAGACCTTGACTCATTAAATAGCATCAACCCCCAAAGCAATATACCGTAAAATAACTGCCAGCGTCTATTATTCAAGCCATACATCCCCAACGGTCCTAAAACTACGAGTATAAAGGCAACACTATTCTGAGTTCCTAATCCCAGAAGGAGGTTACATGCACCAAGGATACTACATCCCAATGCGATAGTCCAAGACATCTGCTTCTTATCAATCACTGGATATAGTGCTCCTATTACTCTTGCCAGTAATAGCCAGTAAAGAAACTGAGCAAGGAAGTATGCATTTCTGAATTGGAAAGAAACCGAGGAAAATATACTCGAGATCACACCCACCAGAAAGAGGTAACTCAACCATTTGATATGTTTACTGAAAAGTGAAGGTTTCGGCTTGAAATAGAACTTTAGTAGAGCATAAGCACCAATAGGTAGAGAACACGAAACACCTCCAATATTAGCAAATACCATTATCGAGGCAAAAAAGAGCAGACATATAATATTATTTTCAGACTTGCCAAGCATATTTACGAATATTTTCTATAATCTCTTGTTTCCAATACTCATCTCTATTTTGGACAAACAACAGCGTAAGTGAGTCAAAAACCCCTTTAGTGTATGCCGCTAATCCGGCAAAACCTGCATTACGCTTAGTCATACTAATCATCAGTAAGCCAAGTATTCTCCACAGATGATACCACATTGTGATTGTTGTAGCCTCAATTTTTCCCTTACCATTCAATCTTGCATATTGTAAGGACAAGTAGAGCCGTGAATAGGCTACACGGTAATTATAAGTCTTGTTATTAGCTGTATAGGTACTAGTGCCTGTATCGTTATGAAAGAAGTATGACTTTGGCAAATTAAATATCTTCCCTTGTTTTGACAAAGTATAAGCAAGAATCATATCTTCACCCATACCTATTCGGTTTTCAAACAATGAGTATAGTCCAAAATCAAAATTCAGATACAAATGATCACGTCTGGCAGAGAAAGCACCACCGGAGAAATACTCAGAAAACTCATTGTTTACACGCTTCCCTCTACAGCCACAATACCAATATTTTCCATTTTCAAGTTCAGGATTGGCGGTAATCCAATGCAAAGCTTTAACCATCCATTGAGGCACATGATGATAGGAGTGCTTGGCAACATTACTCAGAAAATTATTCTTATTAGTGAAAAGAAGATTAATACCAGAAATATTTTTGTTCTGAAAGATAGCCTCTATCTGATTGAAGATATCACTATCCAAAAGCTGCATATCATCATCCAGATACAATAAATAGGAAGCTTCCGCAATGCAAAATCCGAGATACCTTTGATATGGCTGATTCTTATGTGTCGAATGTACATAGCGAACTCCGGGGTTATTCTTGAGATTAATGTTTTGCTCATCCGATGAATCAACCACAATTATTTTATTAATTACTTCTATCTGTCTCCTTAGGATATCATCTACAAGCTCGCAGATAACTTGCGGTCGATTATATGTAGCAATAATTATGTCTATCATAAGAGATGTTTGATTTTTACGATAAAATTCGTTAATTTATTTCCAAGAAATCTAATAATCTTCTTCTTTGTCTTGTCCTTCTTGGACTTCCATGAAGCATCGTAATGGTGAATACTGTATGACTGTTCTGTAATATTCAATTCTCCTGTATAGTAGTTCTTTGGACAAAAATATTCTTCCGGGTATATGGTCCAATCATTCAATTTCTCTATTCCACACATAGACTTATAACCTCTTTCAACCAGCATCTCTGTAGTAGTAGTAACAATTGTCTTTGTGTTTAAATCACCGTTAGGCATAAAAAAGTGCCTGCTCAAATACTCATTAAGCGCATCTTTTAGGAAAAGATTTCCTTTTGAGGCTGCTAAACCCAGCCCAGGATTAACACATGCAACCTCATTACCATTCTTCGTCTTCATAAGTGCACCAATCTCTTTACCCATAAAGTTTCCGCACACAACAAGCGGTCTCATATCCTTAATTACCTCTACATCTGTATCAAAGTACACTCCACCATACTGATATAGAATCCAAAAACGAGCATAATCACTCACAAATGCATATTTCTTAGCTTCATACGCTTCCTTTGTATACGGAATTATATTTATATCAAAGTTATCTTCATTCCACTCCTTGATTTCATAATCAGGAAAGAATTTTTTCCAACTTTCAATACATTTTAATGCTAACGGAGGCAGAGGATTTCTACCAAACCAGCAATAATGAATTACTTTAGGTATCATAGTAATAAGTCTACTCTTAATCCGTCCTTTCTAATGATCCTGGCAGGATTTCCAACTACAACACAGTTATCAGGAACACTCTTAACCAAAATAGTCCCAGCACCGATTTTTACATTATCACCTATAGTTATATCTCCAAAAATGCCACACATGCAACCAATGTCGACATTATTGCCAATAATAGGTGTCAAATCATCCATACCAGGTCGTCCATTTGTACCTATCGTTGTATTCTGTCGAATAATGCAATTCTTACCTATTCTTCTTGCGCCAATTCTAGTACACCATGGATGAACGAGAAATAAACCACCAGGAGCAATCTCTGTGAAGTTTGGTCTAATAGATAGCAAATTAGCTGGAGGTAATACTTTTTTTAATAACAAACCACATTTAAATCTGTGATAAAACAAAGTGCGAAACTTAGGGTCCGCAAGCATCTTCGACAAGAAGAACTGCTTTTCCGGTTTTATTTCCCCATACGTTTTAACAGACCAAAAGTGCAGGTCTTCTATTACAGCTTGACAACATTCAGACTTTAAGACTTTTTTATATAAAATCAAAAGAAATGGCTTCAACAATATTGCTTTGGGATTCATTTTTAATAATAGTTTTGTGAGTTATTAAAAAAAATACTAGGGATATGGAATTTATTTATTAGATAATCTTCACATTCTTTCGATGTAGATTTAAACAAGTCAACAAAAGATATTGCCGTATGCCCCATCAATGCTCCATACAACATGGCAGCAGAGAAGAAACCGTAAATTAATAGATTTTCTGAATTAAATAGCATTAATTCTGTATTTAACCTATTACTCAAGACCTCATGTTCAACCCCGTGACGTATAAAAATTGATTCAACTTCCTCTCGAAATATGTTATCCGAATATGGGTGGTGCTTTATATAAACCTTTTCATTTTTAGCCTTTTTATCTTTAGCGAAATGCTCAATAACTGACAATAAATTAGAGATAACAATTGATGAAGCATCTTTAAAAGCATTCATCATCAGGATATTGGTATTTCTAAGTTTTATACCATCATATTTTATTTCCTGAAGATTGGGCATAACGCACTTCTTGCTTAACGGTCCCTTATAATTGTCGGTACTAAACAATGTATATAAAGTGGCAGAAGAAACAATAGACAAAGGATTATGATTTCTGTTTCCTGTATATAAATATCTTTTAATTATCCCCTTTAATCCATTAAATGGCCATTTTTTTTTCCTGAATTCATCATTATACGAGAACAGACCTTCTTCGAGAAAATTAATTTTAACACATTTAGAATGAGAAGACAACAATTGTTGAAAAAAATGGCTATCAGATGGAATATAACATATATAAGTATAGTTACAACAAATGTCTCGAATCTCCTTGTCAAATGCTTTAATACTTCTATAGTGTTTTATATAAAACAGATTCTTACCATAGCATGGCACTCCGAATAGACTAGGATATTTCTCATTGATATCCATACTTGCAAAACGAGTCTGATTTACTGCACCTCGTGCCGTAATAAGAAATACATCATCGTCTGATATCCTTTCATGTTCTACTACTCCTAATACAACAAGATATGTCACATAAGAATGCACATAAAAAATGTGTTTCATATTTATTTGATCATAAAACGATACTTCACACCTGGTGCTAAAAACTCACCATTATAGCTATTATCATCAATAGTAACATTAAGTCCATGCTCGAGCGCCAAATTCACGCCTGGAAGAATATCCCATGAATAACATCCTTTGAGATGTTGGAACTGTTTATAGCTACCATGGATAACATTGTACATATTATACATACAACAGCCCATAATACGGAACTCCAAGCCTTTGCCCAATTGTTCAAAATCCTCTGGAGTCATATAGGATGAAAGCCCACAGATTCGCGAATTAGGTATTCGGTCAATATTATCTCCTGTACAAAGAAAAATATCTAATTCTGGTAGTGCCATCATTGACTGATAATGCTTGCCTTGGCGATAGACACTAACCCCCATCCCCCATTCCTTCAAACCGGAAACAAAGTTCTCTGTTCCATCAATAGGGTCAACCGTAATAACATACTCAACTTCGTCAATGCGAGAAAGATCGTTACTTGACTCCTCACTAATCACAATATAATCAGTGAGGTTGTTCTTCAAATATCCGAATACTAGGGATTCACAAAGTAAGTCACCCTTCGATACAAAAGTATTATCTAGCTTAAGAGTACCTGTAGAACGGAATGAAAGAATCTCGTTCAAGTTACTCTTGATGATTGCATATATATCTCTACAAATATCCATAGTCTTTTACTTCATGTAAAGAGTTGGGGTGATGAATTCAATATTAAGCAAGTTACTGAGTTGCTCAAGGCGTTTGCTGATAGCATCATTCAGCCTGTGAGCTTGTTCTGCATCATGCTTCATTGTCAGTCGCTCCTGATAATAGTTGGAATTGTTAACTGCATATCCATCCATACCTGCAACAAATACCTTAGCTGGAGCCAATTTGGTCAGCAGGTTCAATAACATCAAGCTTGTATTGTCCCGAATGGCATCATCAGCATTCAACAGTGAAGAATAGTTAACCGTTATCTTGTCAGTTTCCTCCACCTCAATATTCGAAGTGTGAATCAAGTTAATTTGCTTCTGTGTAGGATTGAACGAGGTCTTATATCTCTTCAAATTGCAGAGGAATACAAAACCACAGTCTATGAAGTTCGGAACAAATGATACGCTGATTACTACACAATCTTTCTCAGTTGCTAAAGTAGTTATCTTATCAACATTTTCATTCAATGATGCTCCTGGAGCCAACAATAGTACATTCTTGCCTTCAATTGTCTGCTTAATTTGCTCAATAGCCGCTGAATCATCAATTTCATGGGCTTGATACTCAAGATATTTTTCTTCAGCAACTTTTTTGTCGAAAAGCGAACGTCTCTCAGGCTCTATCATGTGAAGAATGTTTGATATACTTTTCACGTTCAACGTATTCTTGCTGCTGAGGTAGGAAGCGTAATTCGGATGGCATCCATTGATAGCTGCCAAATAGTAAGGTACACTATAACCCCATTCATGCTCCTCCTTGATCTTCACGATGAACTCATCTACAACCTCAAGAATAGGCTCAATCTCATAATTGGCATCAAAATGCTCATTAAGATAGTTGGCCATCAGCTCAGTGTTGAGGTTACCAGCACCTCGCCCCATGCCATAAACTGAGGAATCAAGCGAAATTATGCGATCGCTCCCAACTAAAGCCAAAGCTTGACAGTTGGAGAAGGATAACTGGAGGTTGTTATGAGAGTGAAATCCCATATTGATACCTTTAGCAAGATTATGGTTAATGAGATAGAAGAATCTCAATACTTCATCCTTGTGCATAAGCCCTAAGGTATCTACAAGGTAGAAAGCATAAGGGCGCATCTCATTCACCTTGTGTATAAGAGAAAGAAGCTGCTCGTCTGTATAGCTTGAGGTTCCTACAGGCTGAACAAAAACCTTATAGCCTTTGTTCTGAATTTTACGGCAATACTCCAAGGCCTCTTCTATTTCGTTGTAGTGGAAAGTTACACGAATACCATCTACAGAGGTTCCGTCATAAGAAGTAAGCTGATTCAAATTATACTCACCATAACAAGCCATAGCCACATACATAGAACGTTTGTGGTCTGCCGGAAGTACAGAAGAAATCTGCTCAACAGTATTGTAAATTGAGGCTTCTTCATCATATTCGCCATCCTCAAGAAAACCGGTTTCGATAATATCTACACCAGCCAACGTGAGCTGTTCTATTATTTTAGCAATTCCTCTTTTGCCAAATTGAAAGTCGTTGACGTATCCTCCATCTCTGAGGGTACAATCAAGTATTTGAGTCTTTGTCATGTCACTATTTAATATTAAATTCTTTTTCCATTAAGAGTCTCACCTTCTCCAAATCCTTAGGAGTATCTACTGAAATTGACTCAGAATCCACATAGGTGAAATGGAGTTCCTGGCCGTGCTCTAAGAAACGGAGATGATCAATATCCTCAATTCGCTCCAAATTAGCTTGAGGCGTGCTTACGAAGAAATCAAGAGCATCCTTAGTAAAGCATTCAATGCCAACATACTTGTTATATGCAAACATTAGTGTACCCTTAGGATAAGGAGCCGGAGTACGAGTCATATACAAACAACGACCTGTATCAGAAACAACGACTTTGATACGAGATAAATCTATTGTTTCTGCAGCATCCGACATTTTTCGCATTGCTCCACCGAAAAAGATTCCTTCCGGTTTATACAAAGGCAATGCTTGTTCTATGCAATGAGGAGAAATAAGTGGTTCATCACCGTTCACACATACATACAGGTCAGCCTGAATGTTATCTGACACTTCCTGAACACGAGAGATATGTTCCGGATGATCATTGCGAGTCATTATATACTTTATACCCATCTCCTCGCATACAATGCGAATACGATCATCATCAATGGCAACAAATACATCGGAAAACTGCTTAACCTGAGAAACACGGTTATACACCCACCAAATCATAGGTTTTCCACAAATATCGGCAAGAGGCTTGCCTGGGAAACGCGTAGAACTATAACGCGCCGGAATGATTGCAACGATTTTCATATTAATATTATTTACGTTTTACAATTGATTTCAATAATAAAACTGTATCTACAGATAGATTCTTTTTAACGGTTAACGCTAATACAAAGTAGCAAGACAATAAGACAAAAAATCCAACTAGCTTATTAGGAATAAGCCATAATGCAAGTAGGATAAGCAAAGATAAGTATGGAATATAATTAGCAAACTGATATCTGATAGATCTGTCGAGTGCCTTATTAGATAGATAATTCATAACTATTGTAGAACATGATATACACGAAATAATACTGCTAATTAATAAACCTATTATTCCATATTTCGAAATCAAAAAGATAGAACATAGAAATTTCACAGTGCCTTCGATCACCCTTGTTAGCCCTTGACTTTTTACTTTGTATAAAGTTGAAACTAATAATACTCGATTAGTTAAAATCGAAGATTGAAGTATCACACTTAGGGCAATAAGAAAACTTATCGTATCACCTAAATAAGCTGCTTGATCCCCCTTTATCCACCAGCCAATAAACCATGGATTAACCAAATATATAGCAGAACATATAAACACTAACAAAAGTATTGAACCATTCAAGAAAGTATCATATAATTGGCTTAGCTTAGCAGATTCCCCCTTTGCGTATAACTGTGAGAAATACGGTCTTGATATATTCACAAAATTTGAATAAAAGACATTTGCAAAATCATACAACTTTGAGGTAATATAGTATGATGTCACAATGCTTAACGAGATATAGTTTCCTATAAAGAATTTATCTACTTTATAAATAAATATCTGCCCGATACTTCCTACAGAAAACCACAAACCAGTAGAAAGCATTTCTACAAAAACATCCTTATCAAATCCGCCTGGGAATAAATTCAACTTAAATGGGAGCCTCTTCACTCTAATGTAAGTAATAAATGTAATTATTATCACCGCTATAAGATGAGACGCTGCCAAAGAAACTATGCTATAGCCAAGATTCAAAAAAAGAACAGTAAACAATGCTTGCACAATAAACAAACCTAACTGCAAGATGTTGTCAATGTGAATTTGCTTATTAGCCACCAATATGGCAGACAATGGCTGTTTAAAGATAGTCACCACAGAAGTAATCAATGCTAATAAAAAAGTAGTAACAACATCAAACTTTGAAATGCCCGTAGTATCAACTATTTTATCTATAAACAATGTTAATATCAATCCGATAACCAAAACAAGTACCGATGATGTTCCTTGCATTATTTGAGCAGTGCTTGTATATTTCTGAAGACTGACATAATCTTTCTTTCCTATACACATAGCAGCTTTGGAATTAAATACTCCAGACACACCGAATTGAAGAAGATTCACCCATGTTATTATATCTGCTAATAAGACATAATAGCCATAGTGACTCTTATCTATAAAGCTCAACGTATACGGAGTTAACCAAAGGGCAACTATCGAAGTAATAATTATATAAATATAACTAGTAACAACTCCTCTAAGAAACTTTTTTACTCCACTCATGCTTACCAAAACTTCTTCTCATCTATACTAACATCTCTTCGCACTATTTGAGCAGGATTTCCTTTGATTATAATGTTTGAGTCAGTAAAATTACAAGAGATAACAGAACCTGCACCAACAATAGTATGATTGTTCAATATACTTCCTTTTGTCACAATACAACTGAAACCGAGCCAACAGTTATCTCCAATAAAAATTGGATTATTTGGACGAGATAGCTTTTTTTTAATATTATCATAGTAGTGGTGATAATCTGTATCTGTCAAAGTACAATTCCACCCTAAAGTAACATTATTACCAAACGTCATGCTATCCGCACAATGGACATTCAAATTTGAAGATGAATAGAAATTATTACCAAAAGTCAAACAGCCTGATCTTAGTACACGCAAATGGCAGGAATTAGCCAACTTGCAATCTCCTCTGAATATGATACAACCATTATCCCAAAAGGTTAGAATAGACTTCTTGGTAGCCCATAAATTATATCCTACCTCCCCCACCTTTATCATTCCAAAATAACAATTATTACATTCAATCGTAATTTTCGGTCGTCCTATAATTTTTGTATTACGTATTATAATGGGAAAATATTTGGCTTGCCTAAAAGGAAGATATCTAAAGTTGAAATATATGGAATATAGAAACGTATGTGACATCAAATATCCAACATCAGACTTAAATTCTTCAAAGAATAATCTAATTCTTTTTTTTATAGTTTGATACATCCTCAAATACCTTTAACTGTTTTATTTACTATATACATTCAATTCTAAAATATTATACAAGTATGATTAAGCATTTATTTGGATAATATTCCAATACAAAAGGATCAATAGGAATATTTTCAAGAACTGACAGGAAGTATCGAACTTCGAACATTACTTCCACTTAGGCAATCAATGCTAATTCTTTACAATCTAGCATCAATGATACTACGGTCCAAAGTACACTTCACGTCAAAGATGACGTGCTTTTCCTTGAGGAGAGCAAATATGTCGAGACCTTCAAATATTTTATGTGCTACGGCTGCTATGGCTGCATCGAATTTCTCTGCAGGAAGTTCATTGACTACATCGATACCATATTCGTGCTTTGCGATGGCAGGATTAGCCCATGGATCGTAAACAGTTACATTAACATTGTATTCCTTGAGGGCACGATAGATGTCAATAACCTTGGTGTTACGAACGTCAGGACAGTTCTCTTTGAAGGTGAAGCCGAGGATAATAATCTCGGAGTTGAGCACCTGAATGCCTTTCTTGAGCATATGCTTGACGGTCTCGGTAGCCACGTACTCGCCCATGCCATCGTTCATGCGACGACCAGCAAGGATGATCTCAGGATTGTGACCATGACGTTGAGCACACTGAGCCAGATAGTAAGGATCAACCCCAATACAGTGACCACCTACGAGACCTGGACGGAATGGAAGAAAATTCCACTTGGTACCTGCAGCCTCGAGTACATCAAGCGTATCGATACCCATTTTATTGAAGATATGAGAAAGCTCATTGACGAAGGCAATGTTGATATCGCGCTGACTGTTCTCAATAACCTTAGCAGCTTCAGCTACCTTTATAGTTGGAGCGAGGTGAGTACCAGCAATAATAACTGAAGAATAAATTGCATTAACATACTGACCAATCTCAGGAGTAGAACCTGAAGTTACCTTTTTGATATGCTCTACAGTATGCTTCTTGTCACCTGGGTTGATACGTTCAGGAGAGTAACCAGCGAAAAAGTCCTCGTTAAACTTCATACCTGATATTTTCTCTACTACAGGGATACACTCGTCCTCGGTTACACCAGGATATACAGTTGACTCATAAACCACAACGTCTCCCTTTGAGATAACCTTACCAACAGTGGTAGAAGCACCATAGAGAGGAGTAAGGTCAGGATTGTTATTCTCGTCAACTGGAGTAGGAACAGCTACTACATAGAAGTTACAGTCACGAATCTGTTCGATGTCTGCTGTACATACAAGACTATGATTATTGATGGCTTCCTGGAGAAGCTCGTCAGATACCTCGAGGGTAGCATCATGACCGGCCATGAGGGCTTCGCAACGCCTCATGTTCATATCGAATCCCACAGTCTTGTACTTAGTAGAAAACAAGCGAGCAAGTGGAAGGCCTACATAACCAAGGCCAATCACACAAATTTTTGTCTCTTTCATTATCATGTTGTTTTTATTTTTCACAAATTATTCTTGTACCATTCAATAGCAGCTCCGATACCTCTTTCGAATGACCAATCTGGATCATATCCGAGGAGTTCCTTCGCCTTGGAGATATCGGCATTGGAATGTTTGATATCACCTGCACGATCAGGACCGAACTCTGGTTCCATATTTATACCAAGAGCCTTGGTAAGACCGTAGTATATATCGATGAGGTATTCGCGACCACCGTACGCGATGTTGAATGCCTGACCAGCAGCAGAAGAAGACGCAAGACATGCTTTGAGATTGGCCTCTATAACGTTCTCAATGTAAGTGAAGTCACGAGACTGTTTACCATCGCCATTGATATGGCACTTCTGACCATTAATGAGAAGTTTGAGGAACTTAGGAATAACTGCTGCATAAGCTCCATCCGGATCCTGACGACGACCAAAGACATTAAAGTAGCGCATGCCGTAGGTGTCAAGGTCGTAATGCTTGGTATACTGCTTAGCCCACTCTTCGTCACAACGCTTGCTGACTGCATACGGACTGAGAAGATTACCTTCAATACCTTCTTTTTTAGGAAGGTTAGGTTCATCACCATATACAGAAGAAGAAGATGCATAAACAAATTTTTTTACGCCATTCTGGCGAGCTGCTTCAAGCATATTGAGAGTACCCTGAATATTGTTGAGAGAGTAAAACAGTGGCATCTCGATGGAACGAGGAACTGACCCCCATGCTGCCTGATTGAGAACGTAATCTACGGCTTCACAAGCTTTCATACAGGTATCAAGGTCTTTAATATCTCCTTTGATAAACTCATAACGAGGATTTTCAAGGAACATATCGATATTCTTCTGCTTACCGGTAGAGAGATCATCGAGTGCACGTACACGATACCCCATTTCGAGAATTGCTTCACAAAGATTGCTGCCAATAAAACCTGCAGCTCCAGTGACGAGGAACAATGAGTCCTTAGGAAATTGTAAATATCTGTAAGCCATAATTATTAATTATGATATTATTGTTATAAATTACGCACGTTTAAGCTTATAATTTCAAGCACTAATTTTAGCTTTTGTCTGTTTAATCTTTTCTAAAAACATCTCGTGTATAAACCTTGTTTTTTACATTATCAAGACAAGCGTCATAGCGATTAGCAATGATTACATGGCTACTTGCCTTAAATTCCTCTAAGTTATTCACAACTTTACTACCAAAGAACAATGTACCATTTTCAAGCGTAGGTTCATAAATGATGATTTCTGCACCCTTAGCCTTTATACGCTTCATGATTCCCTGAATAGCGGACTGGCGAAAATTGTCTGAATTTGATTTCATTGTCAAACGGTACACACCAACAACTGGCGGTTGGTTAGAGATATCAGAATGGCTATATTCGTTATTCTCAGAATAACCATACCACCTAGTCATACGAAGTACTGCATCAGCAATATAATCCTTGCGAGTCTTATTTGATTCTACGATTGCAGATATCATATTCTGAGGTACATCCTGATAGTTAGCCAATAGTTGTTTCGTGTCTTTAGGCAAACAATAACCACCATAACCAAAGGATGGATTATTATAGTGTGTGCCAATACGAGGGTCCAAGCCAACACCTTGTATTATTGACTGCGGATCAAGCCCCTTCATCTCCGCATAAGTATCAAGTTCATTAAAATAACTGACACGCAAAGCGAGATAGGTATTCGCAAACAGTTTAACAGCTTCCGCCTCCTTCAAACCCATAAAAAGGGTAGGAATACTTTCCTTAATTGCTCCTTCCTGAAGCAATGCGGCAAAAGTACGTGCAGCCTTCTCTAGGGCAGGAATATCCGCAACAGCCTTGATTGCTTCATTTTCCTCTTTAAATTGTTCGCTCTCTATAAATTTTGGATAACCAACAATAATACGACTTGGATATAAATTATCATAAAGAGCCATACTCTCACGAAGAAACTCAGGAGAAAAAAGCAAATTAAACTTCTTTACTCCTTTACGGGCATATTTCAAATAAAGTCCCCGACAATATCCAACAGGAATAGTAGACTTGATTACCATCACAGCATCAGGATTGACACTTAAAACAAGATCTATGACATCTTCTATATGATGAGTATCAAAATAGTTCTTCACCGGATCATAATTAGTAGGAGCTGCTATGACTACAAAATCCGCATTACTGTATGCCTTGGCACCATCAAGCGTAGCAGTTAGATTCAATGCCTTTTCGGACAAATACTTCTCTATATACTCATCCTGAATAGGTGATTGTTTACGATTAAGCATATCTACTTTCTCGGGAATCACATCGACTGCCGTCACCTGATGATGTTGCGACAAAAGCGTTGCTATACTAAGACCAACATATCCGGTACCTGCAACAGCAATCTTTAAATCTTTCATATCCATTGTTGATTTATGTTAGTGTTATAGATTATTCTGATTATTTATCTAGGACCTCAAATCGAGGTGAATTCTTGGATTTAAACTCAGGTACCACTTTCTTCATCAACCTCACCGTATCCATGATCTTTACTGTACGCGACAACTTCTCAAACTCCGCATAAGTGTCAAGAATATCAGCATATTCATAATGACGTACCTTAGCTATCATAATTTTCTTATTTTCAGTAGGAATCGTATTCTCCTTATCACTCAGGACTTCCTCATAAAGTTTCTCACCTGGACGTAATCCCGTAAACTTTATTTCAATATCTTCACCCGGACGATAACCGGCCAGTTCGATCATACGGGTAGCCAAGTCAACAATCTTCACAGCCTTGCCCATCTCAAAGACAAAAATCTCATTACCCTCACCCATAGTAGCGGCCTCCATTACCAGCCGACAAGCTTCAGGAATAGTCATAAAGAAACGGATGATATCGGGATGAGTCACTGTGACAGGACCACCATTCTCGATTTGTTCCTTAAAACGGGGAATTACAGAGCCGTTACTACCCAAGACATTTCCAAAGCGGGTAGTGATAAATTTGGTATGACCTTTCACTTTTCCCTCACGAATAGCACATCCCAGACTCTGTACATAGATTTCTGCCAAACGTTTCGAGCATCCCATTACATTGGTCGGATTCACCGCCTTATCGGTAGAAACCATGATCATTTTCTCAGCTCCGTATTCCACAGCCATATCAGCAACCTGACGCGAACCGACCACATTGACCAGCACAGCTTCACAGGGATTTTCCTCCATTAACGGAACATGCTTATAAGCAGCAGCATGGAAGATTACCTGAGGGTGATAGATATCGAACACCATACGAAGACGCTCTTTCACGCGGACATCTCCAATGACAGGAACAAAATCAAGACTGGGATAATTCTTCTCAAATTCCAGACGGACATTATGCAGAGGTGACTCGGCAGAGTCAAACATGATCAGTTTCTTGATATTCATCTGAGCCAATTGCCGGCAAAGCTCGCTACCAATACTACCGGCAGCTCCTGTCACCAACACAACCTTGCCACAAAACTCTGTCATCACCTCCTCCATATTAATATGAATTTCTGAGCGACCCAGCAAATCCTCAATCTTGATAGGACGTACCCACTGGTGGAAACTTCCGTTTTCGTCAGCCTCACTAATACTCGGAGCTATCAGTGTTTTCAACCCGTTTCTTTTACAATACTGAAGCAAACGTCCTTCCTCTTCACGGGTATTCTCATAGCGGGCAAACAAGATGCCTCCGATACATTTCTTATGAATCAGTTTATTGAAGCACTCTTCATCTTTAAAAGAATAAACAGGAAGATCAGCCACACGCCGAATAGAATTACCTGTTCCATAAATACAAAAGCCTACAACTTTATAATGAGAACTGTTCAGTAACCGGACTTTCAATGCCACACTCTTATCATCAATACCATAAATCAGAATACGCATATTCTTTTTATTCAGTACATTCAGCAAGAATTCATAAACAATAATCAACTGTATACGAAACCCAACCATAACAATAAAAGTAAGCATAGCGTCAAACAGTACAAAAATTATTTTCTGACTGTTATGTAATCCCGTCTGTGGCAGAAGAAACCAAATGACAATGGCTATGCAGACAGCCTTTATGAGCACACTTCCCGCCAACCTCCATAATTCCTTCAACTGGGAAAAACGGATCGTATTACGATAAGTATGAAATAGAGTAGCCCCCAAAACACTCGATATAACTGAAACCGCCAAGATATGGAAAAGCGAAACTATTTCTTTGGAAGTTTCCGTAATATAATGAATGCCAATAAATGACACCCAAGTACACAGTAAAGCTATGAATGTATCGATTCCCAATACAACCCAATAACTAAAGTAGTTTTTCTGTAAATAATGAATAAAACGGTCAAATGCGTGTTTCATAATTTAAATCCCCCAATTAATTATCATATATTCTTACAACGCTGATTATAAACAACTAGAATAATAGTATATAATCGTACATAATTATATTATTTCTATCAAATCAGGATTTACTTCTACACCCACCGAAAAGAAATTAGGCAGTTCGACAAGAAGACGTTTGACTTTAGAACCACGGGTAGTAAGCAGACGGCCTTCATAACCTTCAAAAGGACCTCCAATAATACGGATCATACGACCATACATTGTATCGCTTATCTCTTCAGGTAAATAATATTTAGGATTTTCCGAACCTCGGACAGCACGTATAAAACGCTCCATATCCAAATCGGCAACCATCATAGGCTGACAATAACCGCCACCTTTCTGGTAACGATATTGAAGGGTCGGTATTTTACGAACAAACAGATCTAGAACTTCTCTTGTATCGTGAATAAAAAGCAGGTCCTGCATAAACGGTACTTCTTCACGAATTCGTTTGCCATTTTTCAACTTTAACCGCCATTGCATAGGAGTAAATACTTCTAGATGTTCATCACTGAGCTGCTTATAAGCAGGCAATTTAGCATTGGGACGTTTGAGGTCACGCATTACATACCAATGCATCCGTTGTTCATCTTTCAGGAGCGTCATAAAACCTCAAGCCAATAGTTCTAATCCTACCTGATTACATACAACGTTGTATATCAAGTAGTTATCATCATATTTCACAAAAGTTAGAGATCTCTCCCCACTATTATTAAACTTTTTCATCTTCACCATACAAGATGCATTCAAGGTCTATTTACAACCTTACTTTTTATTTCTCTCTATAAGATAAATAAAAAGATGTAATATTTAATTCAACAGTTTAAATATCAGACAGTTATAATCATTATATAATTGATAATGATCAAACATCTGTTAAGTAAATCCTTTTCTAGAAGAAGCAATTACCCAAGATTATATATGTTTTATGCTATTATTTCCAATAAATTACGTACCTTTGTGCCCGTTGGTATTTCTCTTATAGAGAGAACCATATTTTGCTAAACATATTTAGCTTATATCAATATTATCCCTTCTTGTAGTTTCTCTTTAATAGCCAGTGCGATATCATTATAGAATTAAGAATGATATATAATGACTATTAAACCGTTCCGAATTCCCGTTTTACTTTGTTATACCCTTGCTTTAGGAAAGTTTTAATATGCAAAAGAAATAACAGTAAACCATACATATCCTTTGATACATATTGCCGATTTACAGTTTCATGGCTATATTGTAGATTATCTCATCTCTACAATGACTTAAGAATAAGACTGTTCGCCTTGTCTACCAAAGAAGCATCCAATGAGGCTAGATAAATGCGAGTAGTGTTCTCCGAGTCATGTCCCATAGCTTCACTGATAACAGACAAGGAGATATTTTTACTTTTGGCAATACTAGCCCAGGCGTGGCGGGCAACATATGTAGTTAAAGGTATGGATAATCCTAACTGCATCCCAAGTCTCTTCAGTTTTAGATTCACCAAATGGGCAGTTTTTTTATACTGTTTCCTTCCGTCCACTTCCATATCTCGTATAATAGGTAGTAGGTAAGGGCTCCCCTGAGTATCATACTTGTTAATTATTTCTTGCATTGGCTTCTCCCATTTGATGAACAACTGTTGCCCTGTCTTCTGTCGGCGATAAGACAAAATACCATTCTGCAAGTCTTTCTTTCTCAAAAAAGCCATATCAATGAATGACATACCACGCGTGTAAAAAGAAAACATAAATATATCCCTTGCATAAGCCAGAGAAGGACTCTTTGTTAAATCAAGCTCCCTCAAACGGCGAATCTCCTCTAACGGAATAGCACGTTTAACCGTCTTGTCTATCCCTGTATATACATATTTAAAAGGACTTCGCTGAACCGTCAAGTCCTTCTCCACAGCACGATTATAAATAGCCCGAAGATTCCGCATATAATAAGAGGTGGTATTCGGACAAATACCAGTAGATTTTAAAAAGCTCTCATATTTCATCATCAAACTGGAATCAACTTCTTCCAACAGGACATCTTTCCCTTTACGGAAACGTATGAAGCTGTTTAATGTAGTCATATAAGTTTCAGCAGTACGGTGTTTCCCGACTTGATTTAACTCTTTGATAAGATTTAAAGTAAAGGATACAAAACCATTATTCTCTGTGGATGCACAATAAAGCTCCACCAGACTATCCGAAGTATAAGCAATGCCTGAACGTTCAAGACGAGTAATAATATTCTTCAGTCTTATACTATCCTCCATCAGAGAATTCTTCAAAGAAAGCAAGTAATCTCTTCGACTTTCACTGGTTGCTGAAGGTAGAATAACCTCCGAATGTATCGCATCCCATTCTGCAGGAAACAACTTGTATCCGGTATGTATTTGTCTTACTATACGTTTATGAATCACTTGATAGAAAAGTGTACCTTCTTTCGTAGCAACGGAAGATGCACGGAATTTTACTTTTACTGTTGCCATACAAAATTATTTCTCTAAATAAATTATAATCAAACGTAAACTTATAGATATTGAATGATCTGAATAAAACGTTTTATCTGAATTTAACAATAATCACTCTCCATAATTCACATTTCATTATTTCTTCACTACAGAACATACAATAATCGAAATAACTTGTTGCTTTACCTTATTTTAATAACTAATTCTTGTTTTTTATACTCCCAAAGCTTTCCATACAACAGATTTCCGATTCACTGAACTTTCCTAAGATTTCTTTTTTCAGTATAAAAAATCCGTCACATATCTATCTCATCCAACACAAAGCATTCGCCTTAACCTCAATTTGGTAGATTTCTCCAATTTTGCTTTCAACATCCTTAGCTCATTTGCTATCGGCTCGGGGAGAGCAATGTCGTATCGTGAGTTACGACCAATATTCTCCTGCTGGGGTGAACACATTCTGACGGGACATTAGCTGCCCATTCATCCGTACTGCTGCCTACAAAGATAAAGTTGCCTTCACCCAGATTCACTTTCAGTTCCTTCAGCTCCAGACGCAAGGGAGGCAGGAGAAGTTTGCGTCTCATAAAACAATACGCACAGGAGTGTTCACATTCACCTTTCAACGGGTTATATGTATATGAAACGAAAGCATACATATTCCCTGTACTTTTATTCAGTGCCATACTGGTTATTTTTTAAAAGTTCGTCGTTAATAATTTATTTAATACTTGATACACAGTTCCAGTCCTACGACCGACTAATCTTGTCATATCAGCTAATAGCCAGTTTATAATTCCCGACAGTCCAACAGAATCATATTTTTCACGGCTCTCCGGAAAATAGTTGTCTTCTCATCCATAAGACATGTTTTTTATAACTGGCATTAATGTAGAGGTTTCATTAAGGGATTGGGATGATTCGGATTCTCCTGAATGGTCAACCGGTCCATATCTTCCTTTTTCTGCCACATATAAGCCTGATACTCCGGACTGTCCTCTTCCGCCCATTCAAGATTGAAGGAGTTGTAATTCAGGTAATCCTGATCCTTATGCAGTACCCGCGGCCTGCTCATCAGAGAGTTATCACCGGCTACAAATTCCGCTTCCGCCATAAGAGCATCAACACGCGCACGTCTCTCGTCAATAGAACCATAACGGTTCTTACGATAATAGCATACGTAAGGATCCACAGAAACCAGCCGATCCGTATCGCTGTCACCGATTACCGTGACTACAAACAGTTTTTTCCTTTTATCAAGTATGGTACCATCCGACCGTACCACCAGTCCGTTATCCAGCTTTCTTTCCTTGTCGATCGGAGAATACTTCGGGACCTGTTTCCATGTAAGATTCAAGGCATGACAATTGCCCGGATTATTATCCTTATGAACCGGTACATATTTCCTGCCATCCCGGGGCATAGGACTGAAACAGATGGCTACAGCTTCATCAAGAGGTATTTCTCCATGGCTTTTCGTATCCAGATATTTACTTCCGTCCGGGCGGGTATGGATTTGCAAGGCATGGTTCCAGGCTGGGTCTTTATATTCCCTATAGGCATATGTACCTTCACGGTTTACCCAGATATTATATATTCCACAATATCTCATTTTTCTGCCGTCGATCTCTTTTTCGAACGGCTGTTTTTTATTGTTTTTATTCATAATTTTCTTTTAATTTTATATAATTATTCATACTAGTATTCGGACGATTAAAAAGATATCTCCCGAATTGGTTTTCTGTTGTTTCTACAAATATTTCATATTGCGCATTCCCCTCCTGTATAGCGTCCACCGGTATCTGTTTCAATAACCTGTCCGGATTTCCATACTTTTCGTAAATAAGCCATAGGTGGGCTGGACAGATCAGTTCTTAACAACCATTCAATGCAGAGCCCGGTTGCTCATAATACAAAAGGGAGTTGATGAAAATGGAACCTCAGTGAGTATCGGGAGAAATTAGTTTCGATAGTTATCTTAGGTGTTTTCAAAGTGCCATTGATAATATACTAAAAATCGGTTAGTACACCTTAATATACACCTGAGCAAGGACCTTTAGTGCTGTTTCGAAACAAGTAAAGATATATAAGTTTATTATTGAACTACACTAGTGTGGAAATCAGATTAAGAAGACTTTACTCGATAAAAGACAAACTCTATTTTGACTACTAGATTAAGAGCGTATGAGTTATTGTCATCACGTCCATTATCATATTTAGGATGTAGCGTTTTACACCCTATAAGGATAGATAGTCTTTTCATTTATAAGTAATTGATGTACAATGCAATTCGTTATAATATGCTGAATTAATAAAATACTCATACATTCAGCATTTACACCCCTATGAAACGGCATTTACACCCCTAAAAAAGAAAAAAGGAGAACACCATTCGGTTATGTCCTCCTTATCCGTATTAACTTAATCCGATTTCTCTCTCATACTTTCTAAAAGCATTTCTCACATCATTCTTACTCACTCCAATCAGTTTGGCTATCCTTCCATAACCCAGCTGATTACCATTTTCATCGAGAGTTTTCCACAAAGGATACCAGCAGTCAATTTCCTCGTCTGTTAATCTTCGTCCCGGCCGTGATTCGGTTGGCATACCCATCTTCGGGTACACTCCCTTGTAATACTGGCAGAGAAAACGTTCCATGCAGTGGTTGGCAAGATATTCGGTCAACTTACAAATCGCCCTACGTGTCTTCGGGGCATCTTTCCCGGGTTCACCGGCGAGCATATGCAGCACTATGGCACCATGGAAGGCGACAGTGGCCATGCGAAGGGAAACTTCTTTTCTTGTCTCGTCACCCATCTCCTTCTGTTTCTCGATCCAATGCTTCAGAGTACCGAATACATAAGAGAGATCTGTCCGGTGTTCGTTGGCAGGAATATCAATACCCTCTTTTGTTCTTCTGAAGCAATACTGTTCACGCCACTTGTCAATCCGGTCACGCATTTTCTCCAGTTCTTCACCCTCCGGTAAGTCAAACTCCGGAATTGAATGACCCAGTTCGGGAATTGCACAAAAACAAACACGTGAGGCGGTTCCATCTTCATACTCCTCCTCTTTAAAGAAACGTCTGACAGCCTTGGGAGTCCCGGTGAAGGTGTAATTGAAATACACGGGAAATGTACCACGACATTCATTACGGGTATGCTTGTTGTCCAAAGAAATACTCTCGTTGGAGAATGCTTTACGTAACAAGTCACTGGAAAGTCCGCCACCTTTGGTGAAAGATTGACGTACGGTATCGATCTCCGTCTCCATCGAATAGAAGTATACATCATGATTACCAGCTACAAGCTCCAATAATCTTGCTTTTGAGATCTCGCTGCCTATCGTTTGGATAATCTGGTCAGGCTTGTTACTCCTGGCCTTCTCTCGGTCCTCCATAACCACTCGATGAAAGAGATCCTGTTCATACACATTTTTAAAGATACTCTTTCCCGAACCCTGCGCTCCTACAATCACAACCTGCAAACTGGGAGAATGAGACCGTCCGTCCATATATTGCGCACGCACATTCGAGAAACAGAGTGCACCATAAGTTCCAAGCAGATGTAGAAGCATGGCAGGCCTGAAGCCACTAGGACAACCGTTCAAAATAGTGCTGATGTGAGGAATAGCGGAGTAACCCGGCATGGGGAACTGAGTATCGAACCATTGTAACCACTCACCAAGAGCAGGTTCTTTATCTATCGTTTGTTCGCCAACCGTTTTTTTTCCCATAAGACCAAAATCCTGACGAATCGTAATAACCCTAGATATCTCATCAGTCTTTACCTGACTGATCTCCTTCGCTTTTTTGATATCCAGATCACACTGATGATCTTTTTCTTCCATTTTAAGTCTGCTCGCTTCCCTTGCCTTGTCATTTTCAAGTTCGTTTTTCTTTTTCTCTTCGTCAATCTTAACCTGTCCAAGCTTTTTCTTAATTTCGGGTAAAGCGTATATTCCAATTACACCTATACCAATAACAAGACAACCACCAATTTTCCAAAGAGTTGAAGCAGCACCTTTGTAGCGTCCACTAACTCCCCCTAGTCCAACTTTACCTCCTACATCGATTATAGAGTGGGACATTGCCTTTACTTTATTACTCATAACTCATGTTTATTAATTAATAATCTGTTATTTTTAACTTCACTGTTAATCATCTGGACTGTGGAATAGGCCTTATCGGTTTTGGCGGTCTTCTTTCTACCTGACCTGGCCAAATACCTGTCTACACTAACCAATGATACACCATACTCGGCGGCAATCTGTTTATGGGACGTTCCCCTTTTTACCATCATATTCCATTTTCTGATCATACCGGACGTAATCCTGGTTCTCGTACGTTTTTGAGAAATAGGCGTTTGTAACGGCATAGCTGTTTCCGTTTCATTCATCACATCATCAAATACGATAGACATCTTTTTTGTCTGCTTACGTCTCTTGACAAATCGGTCACAGACCCATACACTAATAAAACCTGCGGCTGTTATGCCAAGTACTGATGCGATTGTTGTTGTATAGTTCATAACTGATTCCTTTTAAAAGTAGTTCTAATCTTATTAATTCGGCTATCTGTTACGATCACAACCCGGACCTTCTTCGGTAAGTGGAAACCTCCGGTCGTTAGTTGAAAGATTCTCCAAGAATATCTTAAATCTGTTACTACCTCTAGGCTTCCCCTATTCCGTTTTATACAGTTATCACTCTTTATATTCTGCCAGTTTGTACCTGTTGTCATTCGCTTACGCTCTTCCTGCATAAAATGAATGTGAAATTGTTCGTTCTCCTGCATTTTACATAAAGAAGCAATTTCAATCTCCCTCTGCTTGTTTGCGAATACATCATTCTGCTCCTTTATCCTACCGTGGGATTTAATCGCCGTTATAAGATAACAAACAGAACCTAAAGCAACCAGCGTGAGACCTGTCCCTATGAAAAGGTATTCGGTTGTCTTCTTAACTTCTGGTATCTCGGTGATTCGAGCAATGTTGTTTGAATCAGATATTAATTTCATATTTGTAAATTATTTTTTATTATTGAGTTATTTATACGAACATTATTAAGTTTCAACTTGATTTGAAGTGCCGCATTGTTCGCGCGAACCTCCTCATCTAGTTCAATTTGCTTCTTGTACCTATGATGAAGGCAACAAAGGCCAAAGCCAGCAACACTTAGAATTAAGTATGTACTACCCAATTTTAGGATACTAGGGAACGAGGGTAAACCTTTGCATTTGCCTCCAGTATCATAGAGTTTCTTGATGTCTATATTATTCAACATATAATTTAATTTTATGGAGTGCTCATGTACTACCAGCAATCACTCCGGGTTAATTATAAGATTCTTTTTGTTCAGCCTCCTTATCAGCTTTTGGAAACTCTACTAAGGCGTTCTTATCATTTTGAAGTGCTGCGCCATTTACAGATTCCAATTTCTGTCCATCTTCTAAGATTTTAGTGGTTGCTTTCTAAATTTTCGAGAGCAAATATAAACAATAAGACAAAAGGGTAATCCTTTTGAAATCAAGCTATTATACAAAGATACACCTGATAGTAGGTTATCTTATACATCCATAGATTTGTACCTATTAAACTACGTATGAACTTCATTGAAGGTCAATTGACTTTTCATAGATTCTTTCTTGATTTATGAACAGACAGCTCCACTGTTGAAAACAGCCGGCGTATTTTCCAGCGAAACTGTCTATTCCGGTTAATTACCTGAGACTACTTGTGCCCCCATTTTTTATTTGACACTCTCAATATGTCCAAAGCCCGCTCAACATCAATTACAACGACCTTACCGTTTTGGGAAATAGCTGCATCAATGACACCGCTACTCTTTATGCGTTGAGCAGTCGAAACCGAACACCCCACGAAGACAAGTCCGAACGTGCCGTATACCAATCCTTTATTACTTAAAGAAGTCGCTACCGGCCTGACTTCTCCGCTACCACTCTTCTGCATCCTGAATTTAAGACCTTCCAAAAAATCAGAGAGTGTAGTCTGGAATAAAGACATACCAAGGATATCTAAAATACTTTTTTCCATTCTCATATTTATTATATTTAATAATGTAATCAAGCTTGAAAACGGGGCAAATATAGACATTGTCTTTGATGTAGCAAGCTAATATTCAGATATATAAAAGCTAAAACAGAGCTATACAGAATAGCTGAAATATAGCAAGAAAATAGCTGGAATAATTTACAAGGAAACAAAAACTCCCCTTGTCCGGGAAGGGACAAGAGGAGTGGATAAAGCAATACAGAATGATGGTTTCAGAAGAGTTCATAAAGAAACACAAGAAGGAATTTCAAGTCCTTATCTTTCTCTCTTACAAAATAGTTATTCTTTTTTAGTGCAGGAGAAACCCTGTTATCATCCACTAAACCCAGTTCGGTCATTCTAGAGAAATCACATGAGGGATTCTTATTTATACGCCCGGTAAAGAGAGATTTGCCCATTTTCCATTTGTTGTGATATGGAGCACATACAATGCCAATGAACAGTGAGAAACTCCTGGGAGAGGCAATCCATTCAATGGATATGGTACCCTCAGACTTCTCACCCCTGCCAGTCAACACATAAGTCAACAATTCTAGAGATGTCTTTTCATGAAAATACTTACCCCGCATTCCATTAAACAATTTACCAATAATCTCATTGCTCAGAGGAAGGCAAAAAGTGGAATTAGAAAAGACAGGATAAGAAATAACAACTTCACTGGTTCGCTGTCCATCAGCCGCATTTTCTTTAGGAAGGGGAGACATTGTTTCAAGATGCTGGGTGCAAGAAAACAAGTCATGCTCTTTAGGCACTTCTCCGGCAAATAAATCAGAAGCACCAACGGTCTGCTCTGCCGAAGACTTATGCAACGGCTCAATATTGTTACCTTTTGAAAAGCGTCCGTTATCCTCAGGAACAGATAGCCTGATATGAACTGTAGTACAATTGTTTATTTTATATATATTCCCTGCATGCTTCCAACTTTTATGAGAAAGATTATCCAAAATGAATGTCTTGGAAATCTTAGGATCAACTACCATAAGGGTAAGCAATTTTTCTCTTATCTCCTTACCTTTGATAACACAATAAGTGACACCCGCTCCCGCAACTGCACCAGCAACAAAACAACTAACTTTCCCCCATATGGCAGAAGAAAGATGTCTACCTGTGGAGGATAACATGGAGGTATATGCATTTCCTACGATACATCCAATTGCGTTTTCCATATAATTATTTTTTAAATTAATAAAAATGGTACCCTATTTTCCGAGAACCGCCCCAAATATAAGAAAAAAATATAATTACACCATATTATCTACGTACTGAAAAAAAGCACTTATTTAGTAAACTATTCTTTATCATTAACGTCATCTTTATATTTACTCCTAATAAGCTACGTATAAACTTCATTGGAGATATCAATTTCATTATAGAATTTTGCCCTCACATTCACCAGTGAAACTGTTGTCTTTGAAGTTGCATCACTCTTTCCAATCTGCTTAACCGAATCATTAAAAGTAGGCATTTCCCAATATTCTTCTCCTTTTTATTATATTTATGAATAGAGACTGCTTCACTGCCAATATTAGCTAACACTATTTCCAGCGCAACAATCTAGTCCAATTCATTATTTGGATTACTTACGCTCTCTATTTCTATTTGGCCCCAAATAGATCAGAGCTTACATTTCATCAACCTAATACTTCTTGCATTATTTTTTTGCAATCAAAGTCTTTTATTACAACTATTATTTAAATGTATCATTGAAAATAGCTATATTTGCGACTAGTTTATTAGGACAGATATGAACCAACTTTAAGAACAGTACGCATAAGTCTCTGATAATCAGATATACATACAAATTTACATGATTATTTCCAATTCTTAAAATATTCATGTACTTTTGCACAAAACTTTAAGTTTATGATACAGTCGATGACAGGATACGGCAAAGCTACGGCCGAACTTCCAGATAAAAAGATAAACGTAGAAATCAAATCGCTCAACAGCAAAGCAATGGATCTTTCCACTCGCATCGCTCCGGCTTATCGTGAAAAAGAGATAGAAATCCGCAACGAGATCTCCAAAGTACTGGAGCGCGGAAAGGTGGATTTCAGCCTCTGGATCGAAAAAAAAGAGAGTGCGGAGAGCGCAACTCCGATCAACCAGGTGTTGGTGGAAGGCTATTACAAGCAAATTCAGGCTATCTCGGAAAACCTCGGTATCCCCGTACCGACCGACTGGTTTCAGACGCTGCTCCGCATGCCGGATGTCATGTCTAAAACTGAAATTCAGGAGCTTTCGGAAGAAGAATGGCAAATGGTACGCGCCACCGTTCTCGAAGCAATCGGACATCTGGTGGACTTCCGCAAACAGGAAGGCGCTGCACTGGAAAAGAAATTCCGTGAGAAAATCGCCAACATCTCCCAACTGCTCGAAAAGATAACTCCTTACGAAAAAGAACGGGTGGAGAAAGTCAAAGAACGTATCACGGATGCGCTCGAAAAGACTTTGAACATGGATTACGATAAAAACAGGCTGGAACAGGAACTGATCTACTACATCGAAAAGCTGGATGTCAACGAGGAAAAACAACGTCTTACCAATCACCTGAAATACTTTATCAGCACATTGGAAAGCGGTAACGGACAGGGCAAAAAGCTCGGATTCATCGCTCAGGAAATGGGACGTGAAATCAATACGCTTGGCAGCAAGTCCAACCACGCCGAAATGCAAAAAATCGTCGTGCAGATGAAAGATGAGCTGGAACAGATCAAGGAACAAGTGCTGAACGTGATGTAAAAAAAATCTTCATTCTTCATTCAACATGACTGGTAAGTTAATTATTTTTTCTGCCCCTTCTGGTTCGGGCAAATCTACCATTATCAACTATCTGTTGACGCAGGATTTAAATCTCGTATTCTCTATTTCTGCAACCAGCCGTCCTCCACGCGGAACGGAAAAACACGGAGTTGAATATTTCTTCCTCACTCCCGAAGAGTTTCGTTGCCGTATTGAGAACAACGAGTTTCTGGAATACGAAGAAGTGTACAAGGACCGTTATTACGGAACACTGAAAGAGCAAGTGGAAAAGCAACTGGAGAAGGGCCAGAATGTGGTATTCGACTTGGATGTAGTGGGCGGATGTAACATCAAAAAGTATTACGGCGAACGTGCCTTGTCTATTTTTGTACAACCGCCTTCCATAGAAGAACTTCGCTGCCGGCTGACAGGCCGGGGCACGGATGATCCCGAAGTAATCGAATGCCGTATCGCAAAAGCGGAATATGAAATGACTTTTGCTCCCCAGTTTGACCGGGTGATTGTCAATGATGATCTGGAGACAGCAAAGGCTGAAACGCTGAAAGTGATCCGGGAATTTCTGGAGAAGGAATGAAAGAGCCTCTGAAAAAGCGAATAGAAAGCATAGAAAAGCAAGAAGGTGCGACTGAAAAGTTTATGTATCTGTGCGGTATTATCGGCATTGTCGATATAGTATTCGGTATTCTTTCGCTTTATCTGCATTTTTGGATAGCCGCCGGCATCTTTTTCTTAATTGCTGTCAGACAAGCAATCGTTTTCCCAAAATGGAGAAAGAAGCTAAAGATGGAAAAGGAAGCCAAAAGATTGAAGCAAGAAGTCAAGGCTGAATAACCTGAAGCAAAGAAGGAAGAGTAAAAAGGAGATAAAACGAGCATCAGAAAGAAGGAAAGGCAAGAATGGCAGAAAGCAGCAAACTAAAAACCGGAATATTCAGCGGATCGTTCAATCCGATTCATATCGGACATCTGGCTCTGGCCAACTACCTCTGTGAGTATGAAGGTCTGGATGAAATCTGGTTTATGACCAGCCCGCAAAATCCACTGAAAGCAGGAACGGAGCTATGGCCGGATGAGCTGCGTCTCCGGTTGGTGGAGCTTGCAACAGAAGGATACCCCCATTTCCATGCCTCGGACTTTGAGTTTCATCTGCCACGCCCTTCATACAGCGTACATACGTTGGAAAAGCTACACGAAGCCTATCCGGAACGAGAATTTTATTTAATTATCGGCTCGGATAATTGGACACGTTTCGACCGCTGGTATCAATCAGAACGCATTGTCAAAGAAAACCGGATTCTTGTCTATCCCCGCTCCGGATTTCCGGTAAATGAAAACGGACTGCCTGAGACAGTCCGCTTAGTTCATTCGCCTACCTTTGAGATAAGTTCTACCTTTATTCGTCAGGCACTCGACGAGAAGAAAGATATAAGATATTTTTTACATCCGAAAGTTTGGGAGTACATCACAGAATATATCCGGCAAAAAGGAATAAACGAAAGTTCATCTACTCCTTCAGGCGATGAAGGGTAATCATTATTATTTCTGCCGGAGCACCGATACGGACAGGCATTTGAGAAGTACCGATTCCGTTTGTGACAATCAATGGCATTTTTGTTGAATTATACGCCAGCCCGGTCAGAAAGCGAGTGCCGTAATGAGAGTTTTGTATCGGGGCGTAACCGAATACACGGACTTGTCCGCCATGAGTATGCCCTGCCAGAGCAATGTCCGTGTTAGCTACTGAAACATCTTCCACATAGTCCGGAGTATGAACCAATAAGATGACAAAATCGTTGGGTGAAAGCGCCAGCGTAGGCGACACGCCATTTTGTTTCAGATCGAAAGGGTTGCATACACCGGCAACAATAATCTGCTGGCCGTCTTTGCGCAACGTATCGACCTCGTGCTCCAACGGGCGCATTCCGTAATGCTTCATCGTACGGATGATTTCATCATGACAGCGTTCATAATCGTTATTTCCCATCACTCCGAAAGTCCCCATCGGTGTTTTCACACGGGCCAATGCGGCAAACAACGGTTCCACATATTCACAGCCTTCCTGATAATCCCCTCCCATCAGCAAAACATCCGGCTTCTGATCGTTCAAAAGACGGACAAGGTTATTTAAGCCTTTCTCTTTCAGCAGGCTTTTGTAATGCAAGTCGGAAATAAAAGCGATACGGAAACCTTCGAAGGCTTCGGGAACATCACGGTGCGTGAAATCATATTCTACCACACGGTCGATGCCGCTATAAGCGGAAGAAACACTCACGGTGGAGGACGTGATCTTCGTTCCGCGAAGAACTAAGTTACGTTCTTCCTGTTCGGAGACGGTTTCTTTCTTTACTGTTTTCTTCTGCTGTTTCGTCGAAACTTTCAGATCAGCAAGCTGCGAATGATCCGGAGTAAACAGACCGTCAATAATGGCAGAGCTGTCAGGACGGATAGAATCGACATTGAGAACAGGACGAGGCAAAGTCGATACGACATTCTTCTTCGATTTACAAGAAACGAACAGGAACAATACGAATACTATGAACAGGATATTTGTTTTCTTCATTTTCTTTTATTTTTCACTTCTTCTTTCGTTAGTTTATTGGCTGCATTCCGAATGCCAGACCGGCTCATACATTATAAACTGATATTACAAACTGATAGCGAACGAATACCAATAACACATTCCCCCACTATTTGAGGCGCAAAGATAGGAAAAATCATGTATCTTTGTCCGCCAAAACTTATTATTATATATTAAATCATGGAAGAAGCAAAACGTAACTCACTGTATGCGTGGATATTAGCAGCACGTCCTAAAACTCTGACAGGAGCTATCACGCCAGTCATGATCGGTAGTGCACTTGCCTATATGGATGGACATTTTCAATGGTTGCCGGCTCTGATCTGTTGCCTGTTCGCCAGCCTGATGCAAATAGCCGCCAATTTTATCAACGACCTCTTCGACTACCTCAAAGGAACCGACCGCGAAGACCGGCTGGGACCGGAACGAGCTTGTGCACAAGGCTGGATTTCACCGAAAGCCATGCGAAACGGAATCATCATCACCGTACTATTTGCCTGTCTGATCGGCTCTTCGCTGTTGTTCTATGCCGGATGGGAGCTAATCATAGTAGGACTTCTCTGCGTGCTATTCGCTTTCCTTTATACCACAGGGCCTTATCCATTGTCCTACAACGGTTGGGGAGATATTCTGGTCATCGTCTTTTTCGGATTCGTCCCCGTAGGCGGAACGTACTACGTACAAGCCTTGACATGGACGACAGACACCACAATCGCTTCTTTAATATGTGGGCTGCTGATTGATACCTTACTGGTAGTCAACAATTACCGTGACCGGGAAGCGGACGCGCGAAGCGGAAAGCGAACGGTCATCGTCCGTTTTGGCGAGAAGTTCGGAAGTTATCTTTATTTGATGCTGGGGATGACAGCAAGCCTTCTGTGCTTTTGGTTTCTCTTCGAAGGACACTTATACGCCGCCCTCCTTCCATTACTCTATCTGATTCCTCACTTCCTCACATGGAAACGAATGGTCCGGATACACAGTGGCAAAAAACTAAACAGCATATTAGGCGAAACTTCACGTAATATGCTGTTAATGGGTATTTTGCTATCGATAGGATTCTTTTTAAATTAAGAATGAGGAATGAACTAAATGAAGAATGAAGAATTGGCTGCGCTATTATACTGCATAATAATTCTTAATTCTTCATTCTTAATTCTTCATTTAAATCATTTTCCGTACATCTTTTCGTAATATCCTTGGTAGTCTCCGCTGGTCACTTCTTCTACCCAGTCTTGATTTTCCAGATACCACACGATTGTTTTCACGATGCCATCTTCAAATTTTGTTTCGGGGTACCAGCCCAAAGCGTTGGTGATCTTTGTAGGATCAATCGCATAGCGTTGGTCGTGTCCCAGACGGTCTTTGACAAAAGTAATCAGGTCGTTGTTGATCCAGTCGATAGATATTTCTCCGTCTTCGCCTTTCACTTTCTTCTTGAGGATCTGACGATATTCCGGTTTCTCGGTCATTAGTTTACGGATGGTGGCAATGGTCAGTTTCACAATCTCAAGATTGGTTTCTTCGTTGTGGCCGCCTACGTTGTACACTTCGCCTTCTTTGCCTTCACGCACTACCAGGTCGATAGCTTTGCAGTGGTCTTCTACATAAAGCCAGTCGCGTACATTGCTTCCATCACCGTAGACAGGCAGATGTTTGCCTTCGAGTATATTCTTGATAATCAACGGAATCAGTTTTTCCGGAAAATGATAGGGACCGTAGTTATTGGAACAACGGGTGATCGTTACCGGCATTTTGTAGGTGTCGTGATAAGCCATGACAACCATGTCCGCACTTGTCTTGGAAGCACTGTACGGGCTGTGCGGACAAAGCGGAGTTTCTTCCGTAAAGTAGCCCTCGGCTCCGAGTGAGCCGTACACTTCGTCGGTAGATACCTGATGGTAGCGAACTCCTTTTCTCCAAGTAGGATATCCTTGTTCGTCCTTGCCCATTACCCAGGCACGACGGGCACAATCCAACAAGTTCTGCGTTCCAAGAATGTTTGTAATCAGAAACAGTTGCGGGTTCTCGATGCTGCGGTCTACATGGCTTTCGGCAGCGAAATTCACCACATAGTCGAAACGGTATTCGGCAAAGAGGCTGTCTACCACATCGCGGCTGCAAATGTCTCCTTTGATAAAGAAACAACGTTCGTTATCAATATCTTTGGCAATAGTTCCCAGATTACCTGCATACGTCAGGGCGTCAAGAACTACCACTTTTACGTCGCTGTGCTTGGCCAAGATATACTTAATATAATTGGCGCCAATAAATCCTGCGGCACCGGTCACCAGATAAGTTTTCATATATGATTATTTATGTTTATTTCAAGGGTTGTTTTGAGAGTTCTATCAGGTATTTACCGTATTCGGTCTTTTCGAGTTTCTGTCCGAGCAGCAGCAATTGTCCGGACGAAATCCATCCTTGCCGCCAGGCTATTTCTTCGATACAGCTGACGTAGAAGCCTTGCCGGTTCTGAATGGTGGCCACGAAGTTGGAAGCCTCGAGCAGACTGTCGCAATTGCCGGTATCCAGCCAAGCGAATCCGCGTCCGAACAGTTCCACGTTCAGCGTGCCTTCTTCGAGATACAGGCGGTTCAAGTCCGTTATTTCATATTCTCCACGAGCCGAAGGCTGGAGAGAAGCGGCTTTTTCCGTTACGGTAGCGTCGTAGAAGTAAAGTCCGGGAACGGCATAATTACTCTTTGGCACCAATGGCTTTTCTTCCAGAGAAACGACTTTTCCCTGCCCGTTAAATTCTACTACGCCGTAAGCCCGCGGGTCTTTCACGTAATAGCCGAAAATGCAGGCCCCCTTTTCCACGCTGGCAGCGCGCTGGAGCATGGCGGAAAACCCCTGTCCATAAAACATATTGTCCCCAAGAATCAGACAACCTGCCTCACCATTCAGGAAATCAGCTCCCAGCACGAAGGCTTGCGCCAGTCCGTTAGGTTGTTCCTGTATTTTGTAAGAGAAAGACATTCCGAGCTCCTCACCTGAGCCCAATAAGTCCTGAAACATCGGCAAATCACGCGGAGTAGAGATGACCAGCACCTCCCGTATTCCTGCCAGCATAAGCGTTGACAGCGGATAATAAATCATCGGCTTGTCGTATACGGGCATGATTTGTTTGGAAATCGCTTTGGAAAGCGGATAAAGACGAGTGGCGCTTCCACCGGCTAGAATAATTCCTTTCATTGTCGTCTGAGTTATTCATTTACTGCGTGCAAAGGTCGGAAAGAAATCTGACGTGACAAAATGAATTGTAAGAAATCTACCCTGCCAGTTCAATTACTTCCAAGTCCTTAAACGTTCCGTTGTCGATGACAAAGCGCACCATTGTCCGCACTTTATGGAATCCGGACATGCCGGCGGCACCGGGATTGATGTGCAACATGTCCAACGTTTTATCGTATTTCACCTTTAATATATGAGAGTGTCCGCTGATAAAAAGTTTCGGCGGACGAGCCATGAGGCTGCCGATGACGGAAGGGTCGTACTTGCCCGGATAACCGCCGATATGCTTGATCAAGACCTCGGCTCCATCTACCGTGAAACGGTTTACCTGCGGAAACATCTTCCGTATTTCCTGCCCGTCTATGTTTCCGTAAACCGCCCGGAGCGGACGGAAAGCCGCCAACTTCTCGGCCACTTCTACCGAACCGATATCTCCGGCATGCCAGATTTCGTCGCATGACTCAAAATATTCGAGATACTTTTCGTCCCAATAAGCGTGGGTATCGGACAATAATCCAATTCTTGTCATAATTTTCTTTGTTTAGTCCTGCAAAGATACTATATTTGGGAAAATCTTAAAGCACATGGAAAGCAAATATAATTATTTTAAACGTGATATCAGCTGGCTCTCATTCAATTATCGGGTGTTGCTCGAAGCATTGGACGAGCGTCTGCCGCTATACGAGCGCATCAACTTCATCTCCATCTATTCTTCCAACCTGGAAGAGTTTTACAAAATTCGGGTGGCAGACCACAAGGCCGTTGCATCCGGTGCCACCGAAAGCGATGAAGAAACCGTACAATCGGCCCGTGAACTCGTAGAGGAAATCAATCAGGAAGTAAACCGCCAGCTGGACGACCGTGTACGCATTTATGAAGAAAAGATACTACCCGCCCTGCGCAAAAACCATATCATTTTCTACCAGGACAGACATGTAGAACCTTTCCATCAGCAGTTTATCAAGGACTTTTTCCGGGAAGAAATCTTCCCTTACCTGCAACCCGTGCCCGTATCGAAGGACAAAATTGTCTCTTTCCTCCGGGATAACCGGCTCTACCTCGCTATCCGTCTTTATCTGAAAGATGAAAAGAACGCCACCAACCGGAAGCCATCTTATTTCGTCATGAAACAGCCGTACGCCAAAGTGCCCCGTTTCATCGAACTTCCGTCCCATGACAACCACTTTTATATCATGTTCACCGAAGACATCATCAAAGCGAACCTCAACCTCATTTTTCCCGGCTACGACGTCGACTCCAGCTACTGCATCAAAATCTCCCGCGATGCCGATATCCTGATAGACGACACCGCCAGCAGCGCCGACCTCGTGGCACAACTGAAAAAGAAAGTAAAAAAGCGCAAAATAGGCGACGTCTGCCGCTTCGTCTACGACCGAGCCATGCCGGAGGACTTCCTCGACTTTCTGATCGACGCCTTCCGCATCCACCGTGACGAACTTGTCCCCGGTGACAAACATCTAAATCTGGAGGACCTGCGTCATCTGCCCAACCCGAACAAGTCTCTCCACCGCATCGAAAAGCCGCAACCGATGAAGCTGACCATCCTCGACGAAAAGGAATCCATCTTCAACTACGTCGCGAAAAAAGACCTGCTGTTATATTATCCGTACCACTCCTTCGAGCACTTCACGCACTTCCTCTACGAAGCAGTGCACAACCCGGAAACACGTGAAATAATGGTCACCCAATACCGGGTAGCCGAAAACTCCGCTGTTATCAACACCTTGATAGCCGCTGCCCAAAACGGCAAGAAGGTCACTGTATTTGTCGAACTCAAAGCCCGTTTCGACGAAGAGAACAACCTCGCCACTGCCGAAATGATGCAAGCTGCCGGCATCAAAATCATTTATAGCATCCCCGGCCTGAAAGTACACGCCAAAGTAGCCCTCGTTCGTCGTCGTGGGCTGAACGGCGAGAAAATCCCCAGCTACGCCTACATCAGCACGGGCAACTTCAACGAGAAGACCGCCACCCTCTATGCCGACTGCGGACTTTTCACCTGCCGCAAGGAAATAGTGAACGACCTCTACAACCTCTTCCGCACCCTGCAAGGCAAGGAAGATCCGAAATTCACCACCCTCCTTGTCGCCCGCTTCAACCTCATACCGGAACTGAACCGCCTCATCGACCGGGAAATTTCCCTTGCCGACCAAGACAAAGGCGGACGTATCATCCTCAAAATGAACGCCCTCCAAGACCCAACAATGATCAACCGACTCTACGAGGCTTCCGAGCACGGCGTACAAATCGACCTCATCGTCCGCGGTATCTGCTGCCTCATCCCGGGACAGTCATACAGCCGTAACATCCGTGTTACCCGCATTGTCGACAGTTTTCTGGAACACGCCCGCATCTGGTACTTCGGCAACGAAGGCCGCCCCAAAGTGTATATGGGCTCACCCGACTGGATGCGCCGCAACCTCTACCGCCGCATCGAAGCCGTCACTCCCATCCTCGATCCCGACCTGCGCACCAGCCTGATCGAAATGCTGAATATCCAGCTCGCCGACAATCAAAAAGCCTGCCTGGTAGACGAAAACCTGCAAAACGTATTCAAGAAAAAAACACCCGGCACACCCAACGTCCGTGCCCAATACGATTTCTACAAATGGCTGTTTGGAAATGAAGAATGAAGAATTGCTTTGCAGCGTGATAGCACAGCCAATTCTTCATTCAAAACGAATCGGAAAAGAATATATTTAGGCACGGATTACACGGATTAACACGGTTTTAGTGCTAT
>OGQE01000506.1_pt1 | contig 45325 bp, 36 predicted proteins | sample 1553131 | NCBI WGS metagenome assembly OGQE01 (sample SAMEA2579929, study PRJEB22360) | human gut metagenome | biome: human gut; feature: human-associated habitat; material: faeces | place: Denmark | collected 2008/2010
CGAAGGAAGCACCACACCCCCCCGGCCGGTACCCGCCGCTGGCCTGTAACGCGTCGCTCATAGCGATGAGCATTCGGGTGGAGGCAGGCAGCGCGTGTCCGAGATGATCAAACTGTTCGATAATTTTCGGCACTACTGCCGTCAGCAAAATAGTGACCACGCCCGTTGCCACCACCAGCAGTACCAGCGGGTAGAGCATGGCCTGCAGCAGGCGTGATTTCAGACGCTGCCGCTGTTCGGTGTAATCCGCCAGGCGATTGAGCACCACGTCGAGATGTCCGGATTTTTCTCCGGCAGCGACCATCGAACAAAACAGGGAATCAAAGACGCGGGGATGTTCGCGCAGGCTGTCCGACAGGGTGTAACCTTCCTGAATCCGGCTGCGCAGCGCCATTCCGAGACTTTTCACATGCAGTTTTTCACTTTGCTCACTGACCGCCTGTAAGCAGGTTTCCAGCGGCATTGCTGCCTGTACCAGCGTTGCCAGTTGGCGCGTGAAGAGCGCCAGATCTGCCGCCGCCACGCGACGATGTGCGTGTCGCCGACGCTGCAACATTCCCCCTGCCGAAGCATTCAGCCGGGCTTCAATGTGCACGGGAATGAGATCTTTACCGCGCAACAACTGGCGGGCATGACGCGCGGAATCCGCCTCAATCATACCTTTGGTTTTGCGACCATTACGCTCCAGCGCCTGATAGTAAAACAGTGCCATTACGCCTCCATGGTTACCCGCAGAACTTCATCGAGAGAGGTTTCTCCGGCGAGCACTTTCTCAATGCCGTTACTGCGGATACCCGCAGAGTGTTGCCGGACATAACGTTCCAGCTCCAGTTCCCCGGCCTGACGGTGGATCAAATCACGCAATGTGGCGTCCACCACGATCAGCTCATGGATGGCAGTACGTCCGCGAAAACCTTTGTGATTACAGGCGGGACAGCCCTGCGGATGGTACAGCGTGACGGTTCGCGCATCGGTAATCCCCAGCAGGCGTTTTTCTTCGTCGGTGGCAGGCGCGGACTGGCGGCAATCGGGACACAGCGTGCGAACCAGTCGCTGCGCCATCACGCCCGTCAGACTGGAAGAGAGCAGGAAAGGCTCAACGCCCATATCCTGCAAACGCGTGATCGCCCCCACCGCCGTGTTGGTATGCAGCGTGGAAAGTACCAGGTGTCCGGTCAGTGAAGCCTGAACAGCGATTTCTGCGGTTTCGGTATCGCGGATTTCACCGACCATCACCACATCCGGGTCCTGACGCAAAATCGCGCGCAGGCCACGGGCGAAGGTCATGCCGACGCGGGTGTTAACCTGCGTCTGACCGATCCCTTCAATCATGTATTCGATAGGGTCTTCAACCGTGAGAATGTTACGCGAGTGGTTGTTCAGCTCCTGCAATCCAGCGTACAGCGTGGTGCTTTTGCCGGAACCGGTCGGCCCCGTCACCAGAAAAATGCCGTGCGGTTTGTGTAACAGCTGGCGCAACTGCGCAGTCAGTTCGAGACTTAAACCCAGACGCTCCAGCGTCAGGCGAGCCTGGTTTTTGTCCAGCAGTCGCAGCACCACCCGTTCCCCCCAGGCGGAAGGCATGGTGGAGACACGCACGTCAATCGCCCGACCGCCCAGCAGCAGCGCAATGCGCCCATCCTGCGGTACGCGTTTTTCGGCGATATCCAGCCGTGCCATCACCTTAATACGCGATACCAGCAGCGAGGCCAGTTTACGACCGGGGCGCAACATTTCATGTAATGTGCCGTCAACACGAAAACGGATCACCAGGCTCTTTTCAAACGTCTCAATGTGGATATCCGAAGCGCCTTCTTTGATTGCCTCTGCCAGCATGGCGTTGATCAGTTTGATGATTGGCGCATCGTCGTCACTTTCCAGCAGATCTTCCGTTTCCGGTAGTTCTTCTGCGAGAGTAAAAAAGTCCTCAGCAGAACCGAGATCTTCCATCAGCTGGCGGGCCTCGGAAGAGTCCCGCTGCCAGACCGCATTCAGCCGCTGTTCAAATTCGGCCTCGTCGATTTGCCTCAGCGTAAAGGGCGCGTTCAGCCCCCGTTGTAGCTCCTGCAAAACAGAGAGCGACAACGGATGAACATGGAGGATCTCCAGCGACGCTTCGCACCATGCCACCAGGCTAAACCGACGGCTGAAACTGTAGGGCAGACGCACGGTGTTAGCGGTGGTTTCCTGTGCTACAGGCACCATTAACGCGTTCTCCCGGCATTGAGGAACGCACGAACTTCTGGCGGTAAGGCCTGATTTTGCGCTGGCAGTACCGGCTGCGCGATGTGCGGCATCAGGCTTAAGCCTTGCTCATCGCGGTAGATTTGCTCGGCGCGCATGTAGTTATATTTGCGCTGCGACACGCCGTCTGCCGCCATACCGTCACGCAGAATGGTCGGGCGGATAAACACCATCAGGTTACGTTTTTCTTTTTTATCCGCCGTCGATTTAAACAGGTTACCAATCAACGGGATATCGCCCAGCAGCGGCACTTTCGCCACGCTTTCTCCCGCCTGGTCGTCCATCAGACCGCCAAGCACGATCAGCTCACCATCGTTAGCCAGCACGGTGGTTTTCAGTTTGCGCTCGCCAAACACGACATCGAGACTGGTCTGCCCTTCCACTTTCGAGACTTCCTGCTCAATCACCATCTGTACCGCGTTACCTTCGTTAATCTGCGGCGTGACTTTCAGCATGATGCCGACTTTTTTCCTCTCTACCGTATTGAAAGGATTGCTGTTATTGGAACCAACGGTAGAGCCGGTTAATACCGGAACGTCCTGGCCCACCATGAAGAAGGCTTCCTGGTTGTCCAGCGTGGTGATACTCGGCGTGGAAAGCACGTTCGAGCTGGAGTCGTTTTTGACCGCCTGTACCAGCGCCATCCAGTCGCCTTTCACCACGCCAACCGCCGTACCGCTAAAGCCAGAAAGAAGCTGAGCGAGCGTGGAGAGATCGCCGTTAGTATCCGGATTTATGGTGGTAGCACCGTTTTCGCTGATCACCGTGGAACCTTTCTGCGGCTTGGCTGCAGAAATCGCTGCCCCCAGCGTACCAATAGGGATTTGCGTACCGTTGGCAAACTGCATTAATCCGGCATCTTTTGACCCCCACTGCACGCCGAAGTTGATATTGCTGCCTTCGGCAACTTCCACGATTAACGCCTCGACATGCACCTGAGCACGGCGAATATCCAGTTGTTCAATCACGCTTTGCAGCGACTGCATGATGTCCTGCGGCGCGGTAACAATCAGGGCATTACTGTGTTTGCTGGCGGCGATGGAGACAACCTCACGCCCGCTACCAACCGTGCCTTCCGCCTCTTCTTTAGCCGCCGTGAGCGTACCGCTGACCTGCTTCAGCACATCGACCAGATCTTCGGCTTTGCTGTATTTGAGATAGAACACCTGGCTGTTGCCGCTGCGCTCCATTTCTGAATCCAGCCGACGGATCAGACGGCGCATTTTGTCTCGCGTGGCGGGGTCACCACTGACAATCACGCTGTTGGTGCGTTCATCGGCGACAATTTGAGATTTCAGCGTTGCTGGCTGGTTCTCGCCGCTGTTTTTGGTCAGGCTTTCCAGCACGCGGGCAATTTCCGAGGCTGAGGCGTTATCCAGCGGGATCACCTCTTCGGTGCGATTACCCGCGTGATCCACGCGCTGGATCACTTCCGTCAGGCGCTCCACAACTGAGGCGCGTCCGGTAAGCATAATCACGTTGGAGGGATCGTAATTAACAACGTTGCCTGAGCCTGCGCTGTCAATCATCTGGCGCAGAATCGGTGCCAGCTCGCGTACCGACACATTACGTACCGGCACGACTTTGGTGACCATTTCATCGCCCGCGTAGTTGTCGCTGCCTTCACCGACCAGCGGCAGCGGCTCGACTTTCGCGGCGCTGGATTTCACCACCTTCAGCACGTCGTTTTCCATCGGTACGACCGCATACCCCTGTGCTTCCAGCAGGTTAAGGAATAGCTGGTAATACTGGCGTTCATTGAGTGGGGTCATGGTACGAATACTCACTTTCCCCTGTACGCCCGGCCCCATAATGATGGTTTTATTAAGGTTAGCGCCGACGGTTTCGATGAACGATTTCAGGTCGGTATCTTTAAAATTAGCGGTGAAAGTGGCTTCTTCCGCCCAGACCGGTGAACTACACAATGCCGCTGCCAGCATCAGCGGCAGTAAACGCTTTTTTGTTTTGAGGCCAGTTGTCTTCTTACGCCAGATAGACAACGTCATATCACGCCAAAACACGATGAATGATTCTCCTGGATTAAATGCGGTTAGCGCAGTGCGATGGAAATGTCGTAGCGCGCACCCTTGCGTAAAACCGTAAGTTGAATGGAATCCATTGAAGGTAACTGCCGCATCAGAGCAATCATTGCTCGTGGATCAGTGAAATCCTGCTGATTTAGCGCAATGGCGATATCGCCTTCCCTGAAACCGCTGGCATCGAACAGAGAACGATCTGCCCCCGGCTTCACTGCATAACCGACAATTCCCTCCTTACGCACAGGCGTAAGCTGGATATAGTTAAAAATTTTCTGCGGATCTTTCGCCAGTGCCTGACGCACGGCAGCCGGGATCTCCACTGGCGCACTGACGACAGGTTCAGCAACAGCTTGCTTTGCTTCGTCGCTGGCGGCTTTTTTGCTGGTCACCGCCACAGGGGGGCGTTCCTCCTCTGCCAGACTCAGACGTTCCATTTTCCCCTGATAGCGCAGCATCACATGGTCGCGGTTGATTTCCTCAATCACTGCGTTGTGAGAGCCAAGCCGTTCACCCTGCAAATAGACCTGCTGTTTGCCGCCTTCTTCAATAACCGCGCCGGGTCTGGCACCAAAGGCGATCCCACGCAGCACCACATTAAGACGCGTTTCTGCCACAGGCGCAGATTCAGGTTGTTTTATCGGTGCGGCGACGGGTTGATATTTGCCAAACCAGTTTTGTTGGCTGACTAATTGCACGTCATTTTTATCGAACGGTTTTGCATCCGCACGGAGCGGTTTATTCGCCGATGAGGAAACCGCCGTATATTCCGCAGAAAAGGAGAAATAGCGCCAGAGTGAATACGCCATTTTTGCAGAAATAATAAGCAGCATCAGCCAGAACATCGCGCGTGCAATTTTGCGCAGATGCTCTTTGTCTGTATTAAGAGATTGTCTCTGGCTAAGAGTGTGACGAATTTTTGTCAGCAACTGAATGAGATAAATTCGTACGTCACGAAAAACAACCCGCGCCAATTTATATCTACCCGACGTTATGCTTTGACTATTCCACAGGTGGTACGATCCAGTTTCCGCTGATACTGGTTACCTGTACGTGTATCATTAATCGTTATGCTGTAATTAATTCCCTCGGTGATCATTAATTTCACCGTTGGGTCAGCGCACATTTGTCGTTGATAGCTGGTTAAAAAGGCGTCAGGTGTCTGCGTGGTCTGAGTACCCGATTCGCTGATAATGGTCATTTTTACCGTCGTGCCACTACTTTGCGCCAGCACTAAGGTATATCCCGCAGATTTAATCGGCAGGTTTTGGCTGATATTTTGCGCCTGTTTTTTCGCCAGTAAACTGGCGTTTTCATTATGGCTGGCGCAGCCACTTAATAATCCTGTAACGCTCAACAATAGCGATATTAATACCCTCCCTGGCATCTGTTTTATCGACATGGTAAATAATCTCTAAGGTTATTAATAAGAGTTAAAATGTCACTTTGATAATGACGTGGTTATCATTAAAACAATGCCTGTAGATAAAGTGTTGCTATACCGCCCAGACTTAAACACGGTCCAAAAGGCAGTGTGGTTGATCCTCTTTTTGTAATAACGGCATATATCAGACCGCAGCATGATGCGATTAAAGCAACATTGGGTAGCGACAACGGCCCCACCCAGCCACCTAAAGCGGCGAAAAGTAATACATCGCCCATGCCTAATGCTTCTTTACGCAGAACTATTCCGGCTATCCAGCGCAGGGAGTAAAAAGTGATAAACCCCACCAGGACGCCGGTGACTGCGTCTTGTAGCGTTAACGGACTCTGTTGCGCCCATGCCGCAATCAGCCCGGTCCACAATACGCCCTGAGTAAAAACATCGGGCAGCCATTGGTTGTCGAGGTCGATGATGCTCGCGGCAATCAGCCAGGCGGATAATATCATCACCGCCAGTCCCCATCCACTTTCTGGCCACACCAGACTCGCCAGCAAAAAAGCAAGTGCTGTCAATAACTCAACCAGCGGATAACGCTTGCTGATTTTCGCCTGACAGTCGCGGCAGCGCCCTTTGAGCATCAACCATGAGAGCAGCGGAATATTGTCACGAACGCGGATAGTCTGCTGGCAATGCGGACAGTGCGAACGCGGTAGCGCAAGGCTTATTTTTGACTGCGCACTCGGCATTTCACCATGAAACTCCGCCATTTGTTGGCGCAGCATGATGGGGTAACGCCAAATCACCACATTCAAAAAACTGCCGATGATTAATCCTCCGACGGTTGCCAGGACAGGCATCGCAGCAGGATATTGCTGAAAAACATCAAAAAGCATGGTTAAAGGTTATTTGTTGTAACTTGCCGGATGCGGCGTGAACGCCTTATCCGGCCTACAGGTGTCTGCCAACGCAAGTAATCGCGGCTTCTTCCCTCCAGGCCCGATAAGCTGGCGCATCGGGCATATATGTTGACCCGGTGCGCCTTATTTCATGCCGGATGCGGCGTGAACGCCTTATCCGGCCTACAGGCTTATTCGGCTGGCATCGAATACTCGGTAACCTTATTAATGGTTTCCGGCCCTTTTTCCGGTTTCGACAGGTGCATCGCCGCGAGCGTGTTGTAAGCCGACTGGCTCACTCCGCCTTCGAAGCTCATCTCACTTGCCCCCGGAAGCTGGTAAGCATTTGCGCCCGGATTCCATTTCTTAAAGAATTCCGAAAGATCCGCCTGAGCGACCCAGGATGCACACAGCATCAGCGTGTCAGCAGCGTTACCGTTTGACTCAGCACAGTAATTTCTGCCGCCAAACTTGTCATTGCTGACATCATCGCCGCGCGCTTTACGGTGCATCAACTGGAACAGGTTCCAGCCCTTCATCCCTTTACGATCGCTGTAGAACTTAGGCAGCTCACCATCTGGATACCACTGTTTGATATCAAAGTTTTCCTCTGCCCACTCCTTCAACTGTGCGTACATCAGCAGACGGTCACCCGCACCGCCGCGCGCCCATGCCTGACCGTTGCTCTCCTCCAGATATTCCGGCGCGACGGTAATGTCGTCAGCGACACGGTTCATCTTGCCGAGATAGCGATCCTGCATGTACAGCGCCAGCACGTTGTTCGCTACTTCAGTTGCGCCAGGAACAGTCAGCGGCGTTTCGGCGGCGTTGTGACCAACTTCGTGCCAGATCAGCCAGTCGTTCAGCGGCGTCGTCGGCAGCGTGGTGCTGTTCGTCGAGAAGCTGCTGTTCATTACCGGATAACCAGAGTGCGCATCACCGATGGAGATCTGCACATCGTTGGTGAAACGATGCTTGTGGCCCGTCAAGTTTTTATAGGTAAACATCCGGTGCTTACCGTCTTCATCATTACGACCGTAGAAGTCATTCATCGAGCTGGCAAAGGTATCCAGATCTTTAGCGAATTCTGCTACGCCACCAGTGAAATTGCTGGCCTCAAGGTTCTTCTTCGGCGTGGTGTAGACGAAAGCGTCTGACTCCAGCTCGCCCAACGGCGCAGGGGAGTTCAGAGCGTTTTTCCATGCGCCATCTTTATAGAACGGCGCTTTCACCACACCAGTAAAGGTGAATTCGGCTGACTCATTCTGTGGGCTGTTGCCCTTGATATAAATCAGACCACCGTAAGGAACCGTAAACTTCACCTCACCATTGGCTTTCAGCTCATAGGTTTTCGTCACTTTTGGCGGACGGTTCAGAGCGACTTCATGCTTCTCACGTCCGGTAAGGTCGTCGGCCAGCGCCACGGTGACAGTCACAGGAACTGATGCAGAAGACTCAATGGTGACCTCTTTCTGAGCCGGAGCCCATAGGCCAGTAGACTGCATGTTACCCGCAAACCATTTGGTCGGATTCGAGTACAGGCTGATGGTTTCAGTAACCTTCTCACCTTCTGCCGATACCGCTCCCGGATACTTCTCGACATCAACTTTGATGTTCAGATCCCACCAGGAACGACCCAGCATCAGGCGCGTCAGCGGTTTTTCCATATAGTTGAGCGGATAGCTCGGGTTCATCATGCCCGCTTTATTAACGCTCTTCTCGCCGTAGATCATGTTGTTATCGACCAGCGATTTTTTCAGCTCATCAGAACACTGCGTGCCGCCAGTATAGGCATCGTTGGCGTAGCAGTTCAGGAACTCGGTGAACGTTTTAAAGCCCAGCTCGTCATCCTTGTCGTTTTCATAGCGATATTCAATTTTATTCCACAGCCAGACCGACATGTTCTGGTACAGACGTTCCAGATCGACGCTGCTCAGACGCTCACCTTTGCGACCATTGGTCCGGAAGTAGAGCTCATGCTGATACAGACGCTGAATGTTGGTGCCTAAATCCGCAGCCTGCACCATCGCTTTTGCCGTGTCGGCGTTAAGGCTTAGTTGCGTATACTGTGGAACATACATGCCACCAGTAACCGGAACCCCCGTGCCAGGACGATATTCCAGACAGTTGACCTCGTAGTGGTAAGTTGGGTCCTTACACTCCTTTAATCCAGGAAACTTCTCAAAGATTTTTGCCTTCGCAGCCTTCAGAGAATCCTCTGTTTTATGATCGGCCTCATCAATAAAGGCATAACGCGTTTCCTGTTTGCCATCTACATCTTCCAGCCAGCTGGCAACTTCCAGCTTCGGTTTGTCATCAGGTTTGTTTTCTACCTGATATTTCCACTTAACTTCCCCTGTCTTACTATCGATGGTGTACGGCAGCGCACCATCTACGGCAGGATAACGTTCATAGACCCAAATGCCCGTTGCGCGCTGCTGACGAACGCGGTTCGGATACCCTTGCGGATCGTTATTTACTACCGACTTGTTCAGTGCCATCGACAGACCTGCGGCATCAAGCAGACGTACAAAGCCAGACGCGCTCTCTTCCTTAAGATTGCTCATCACGTTTTCCATGATCAGCACCGATCCACCTTTGTTCAGATAGGCGATCAGATCGGTCACATCCTGCTGAGTCAGCTTCGGTTTGCTGGTATCTGCTCGCAGCGGGATTGCATAAGGATCGTTACCAACCTGAGTCACATACTCAAAGCCGTTGAGGATCAGCAGCGGCATTTCCTGCGGGTCGAGATCGCCATAGCTACTTAAATGCTCAACAGAGATACCCGCAAAATCCGGATGAAAGCCGAACTCAGCGCTGTTTCCTGTAACCTGACCATGACGTTTGAAATAGACAGTATCCAGGTTGGTGCCTACGGTCATGCTGGCTTTCGCGTCCGGCGTCCATTTATCGTCGGACAGATAGCGCAACACGTTCTGCATAAAGTGCTTCATATCATTAGAATCACTGTTACGCGTACACTGACCGTTTTTATCAACACCGCCTTCCCAGCTGTAACCGTTCGGACAACGCAAAATGCTGTTGTAGTGCGGGTTACCGATAACCATCAGTTTGCCCTCACCGACTTGCCCCAGCGAAATAAACGGCAGGTTAAAGGTGGCGGTATCGCGCGTAACGTTTTCCGGCTCAACGAGAGAAGGCGCTTCCGTAATGTACGCCAGCTCGTTTTTATCCCAGGCGCGTTTTTCGCCAAACGCCAGCCAGTAGTTTTTATCATTACGCGCCATCAGAATCGGGAAGGCCGCGTTGGAGATATTCACCACTGCCTGACCGCGCGCATTACCGGTACTGCCATAGAAGTTGGTAGAGTCATGGAAGACGTGGAATTTCGTCACTGATTTGTAATCTTTATCCACACCCCACAGCTTGTTGATAACGCCCTGAATCTGACCTTCGTTAACATTGCGTGCTGTCAACGAGAACCAACGCTGAGAGTTGCAGCCCCCAAGGGAGTCACAAATCGCCGTATCAATCTCTTTAGCCTGCCCGGATTCAAACTGCTCAAGAAATTCGTTTGTCCGCTCAAAGGTTTGATCGCCTTCGCTCAACGCCTCGCCATTGGATAACGAGAGATTGATAATCTCGTTGATTACGTTGGGATACTCGGCAAAGACCTTGCGCACTACGTCCGGCACTTCACGCTCATCATTTTTTCCGGCCTGGGAGTAACGATGAATCAGCTGATCGATATTTGCTCCGCGAACTTCATCGCCCAGTTCAGTCAGCGCAATGGTCGACTTATTACCGCGCACCGAGCCCAGTTCGAAGGTGTCGATACCGAAAGAAATGGTTTCGCCCCAGCTAAAAGAGAAATTACCGTTTTCGTCAGTTACACCGCGACCAGAGCTGGTGTAATAGTTAACACCAGCAACACCATACCCCTGGCTATCTACCAGTCGACCTTCAGAAAGAATGATTTCCGTAGGTTGATACTGATAAAACTGTTCCGCATTAGCTGACACGAAGCTAGCGTTGAGATCCGGCGATGTTCCCTCTGTCGTAGCTGGCACGACCGATGAGGTATGGGTGGATGGCGCTTTATCAGTCGCAGCATTGTTTTCCACCTCTTCATTGACCAGCTTTTTGAACTCGTCCGGTGTCAGACCGATTTGCTTATACAGTGAGTCAAAACGTTTACTTTCGGTCACCGAGGAGAACGTCAGGCAAACCTGTTCTGTATCCGCTGGACAACTGTTACTGGACGTTACCAGTGAGACGGCATTGGCTTTCTTGTCGTTGGACTCCGCCAGTTCTGTCGCGTCCTCAAGACTAAACGACACTTTTTCAACCGCACGCAGGCTACGCGCAGCTTCTGACTGGGTGTCGAAGGTAGCAATTGTCGTGTTGTTCCCTGCCACACAGGTGACTTTGTCGCCTGGCGTAAAGGTAAAGCCATCGCTGGATTCACCATTACAAGTAGCACCAGTTATCCGCTGGCTTCCGCCCAGAGTCAGATAGCCCGTTTTCGTGGGAACAGGTTCTGGCTCCGGTTCTGGTGTCGGCTCTGGATCGGGTGTCGGGTCCGGTGTAGGTTCTGGGTCCGGCGTCGGCTCCGGGTTTGGTGTTGGATCAGGTTTCACTTCCGGCAAAGTCCCTGATCCAGAATCTACAGACGGCGTATCGGAGGACGATCCTGAACCACCACCATCACAACCGGCTAACAGGGTTGCGCTTAAAATAGCCGCTAAAAGCGATTTCTTATATTTAAATTTCTTATTCATTAATAACGCAAGTGACAAAACAAAGTTAAAAGATTCGTAACCGGGGAAATAGTTTTATGCTTTATCTTCTTTAATAACTTCCTCCATTCTTAAGAAAACGGCATCATTGATAGAAAAACAGGTAAAATTTATAAGAATAACCCCTATTCGATGTCTGGATGGTTATTTTTACGATATTTCAATAAACAAAAAACTAACAACCCTTCACAACGTAACTATATAAATTTGTTGATAGTTTTAACGATTAAGATTGCAAAAGCAACAGATAGAACGGTGTTTGCTCATCAAGCGAACATAATTAATACAGACTTGTTTTGCGCGATAAAAAATAGATGTTCTCACGCTCTTAATTATTTAGCATGTTATCTGAACGCAAAATATTATTGCTGCATAGATAATAAAGCGAGAAATAATTTCCCATTAATAAGACAGAGTAATGTAAACGAAGCCGGATGATATTAACGATCATCCGGCTTTATTGACTTACGAAACTAACATCCCGGTAAACACATACGCCTGCAACAGCGTGATAATGCCGATAACGCTGGCAAAAATCAGACTGTGCTTCACGGTGTAGCGGAACAGTTCAGATTCTCGACCCACCATGCCCGTCGCGGCGCAGGCCACGGCGATAGATTGCGGGGAGATCATCTTGCCAGTTACGCCGCCGCTGGTGTTTGCTGCCACCAGCAGGGTGTCAGAGACGTTGATTTGCTGCGCCGTGGTCGATTGCAGTGAACCAAACAGGGCGTTTGAAGAAGTGTCCGAGCCGGTAAGGAATACGCCCAGCCAGCCGAGGAACGGTGAGAAGAACGGGAACATCACGCCTGTACCAGCCAGTACCAGCGCCAGCGTGGTGGACATGCCGGAATAGTTGGTCACGAAGGCAAATGCCAGCACCATGCCAATCGACAGTATCGGCCACTTCAGACTAATTAGCGTTTCGGCAAAGACACCAATACCTTTCTTGATCCCCACGCCGAGGATGAAGATCGAGATAATCGCCGCAATAAAAATAGCGGTGCCACCAGCAGAGAGGGGGTCGAATTTAAACACCGCATCCATTGGCGTCGGCTGGGCGACAATGGGGGCAGCTTTCAAGACTTGTTGATGCAAATGAGGGATCTGGAAATTAATCACCAGTGAATAAAACGCGCCGCCCGGAGCAAATAACGCTTTAAACGGCTTCATGGTCCAGATGGTGACCAACACCGTTAAGATTAAAAACGGTGACCATGCACGAATGATTTGCCCCAGACGATATTCTGAAGGCACGGGACCGCCAGAAGACGGTTTATTCACCACCATCGCACCTGCGGATTGTCCCATACTGATTGCCGTTTCGGTATTTTTTGGCCGCCACACTTTAAGAAATAAAGAAAGTGAGACGATACTCACCAGCGCCGAAGTAATATCCGGCAGTTCCGGACCAATATAGTTAGAGGTAAAGAACTGCGTGACAGCGAAGCTTCCCCCTGCAACCAGCGCCGCTGGCCACGTCTCTTTCACCCCTTTCCAGCCGTCCATCATTGCTACCAGCCAGAACGGCACAAGAACCGACAGGAACGGTAACTGACGTCCCGCCATTGCGCCAATGTCGAACGGATCGATTCCCGTTACCTGACCGGCGACCAGAATTGGCACACCCAACGCACCAAACGCCACCGGCGCAGTGTTGGCAATCAGACACAGCCCCGCCGCGTATAGCGGTTTGAAGCCCAGGCCCACCAGTAGAGCACCGGTAATCGCCACCGGTGCGCCAAAGCCAGCCGCCCCTTCCAGCAGCGCACCAAAGGAGAAACCAATCAGTAACACCTGCAAACGCTGATCGTCGGTGATGGAGATAACCGAGCTGCGGATAATATCGAACTGGCCGCTGGCAACGGTTAATTTATACAGGAATACCGCCGCGACAATAATCCACGCAATTGGCCATAATCCATAAATAAAGCCATAGCCCGCAGCAGCAAATGCCATATCAATCGGCATTTTAAAGGCGAATATCGCAATCAGAATAGATAATATAAGGGTTATTGCTCCGGCGACATGTCCTTTCAGACGTAATACCGCGAGTGCAACGAAGAAGAATATTATCGGGATCAGGGCGACCAGAGCGGATAGCCCCAGTCCTCCCATCGGCATATACATTTGGGTCCAGGTAACCATATTGTTCAGTCTCTTATTATCTTTATATGCTTGATATACTTAAGGTTGTAATAAGCAAAAGAGGACTGAACTGTAAAATATAGGCGTTATACTTTACAGCAACAGTACGCCGCTAACGCAATTGCTACCTCTGGCATAACAAGTATATCGGGTAAGGGTTTCTGTTCCGCACACGCAGGCGCAGAGTATCGTTAAGATGTCCATATTGTTGTTTTAATCCCGCTAGTGATGCGCTACGGGTATTTAATATTGTTAACTCCTGATAATCGCTCCGGTTATTTCCGGGATAAATGTACTACCGCAGTTACTATCATAGCCCCGACAATAAATCTTGCCGGGGCTTTTTTTGACGCTATTAATGATTTTCTTTTTCGCGTAAACGCCATGCGTGTAATAACGGTTCGGTATAGCCGTTTGGCTGTTTCACGCCGAGGAAGATCAAATCGCTGGCAGCTTTGAAAGCACACGAGTTAGCGAAATTCCCCGCCATCGGACGATAAGCCGGATCGCCAGCGTTTTGCTGATCAACCACTTTCGCCATATTCTCCAGCGACGCCTGCACCTGTTCTTTGGTCAGAATACCGTGACGTAACCAGTTGGCGATATGCTGGCTGGAAATACGCAGCGTTGCGCGGTCTTCCATCAACGCCACGTTGTGAATATCCGGCACTTTTGAACAACCAATCCCCTGCTCCACCCAACGCACCACGTACCCCAGAATCCCCTGCACGTTGTTATCCAGCTCTTGTTGGATCTCTTGCGCCGACCAGTTAGCGTTTTCAGCAACCGGAATAGTCAGCAGATCGTCCAGCAGCGGTTCAAATTCAGCATTGAACTCGGTCTGGGCAATGTTGGCTTGCACGCTCTGTACGTTGGTTTGGTGGTAGTGCAGCGCATGGAGCGTAGCGGCAGTTGGCGACGGAACCCAGGCCGTGTTTGCCCCGGCACGCAATTGGTCGCCCTTCTGGCTGTACATGTCTGCCATCAGGTCCGGCATTGCCCACATCCCTTTACCGATTTGCGCTTTACCACGCAGCCCGCAAAACAGACCGGAAAGCACGTTATTACGTTCGTAGGCTTTGATCCACGGCGTCGATTTCATCTGGTTTTTACGCAGCATCGGGCCCGCTTCCATCACCGAATGCATTTCATCGCCGGTACGGTCGAGGAAACCGGTATTGATGAACGCCACGCGGTTGCGCGCCTGAGCGATACAGCTACGCAAGTTCAGCGAGGTCCGGCGTTCTTCATCCATAATGCCCATTTTCAGGGTATTCGGTGCCATACCGAGCATTGTCTCAACGCGGGAAAACAGTTTGTTGGCGAACGCCACTTCCTGCGGACCGTGCATTTTCGGTTTCACAATATAGACGCTGCCAGTGCGCGAGTTTTTCTGCACTTTTAAATCATAGAGGGCAATCGCGCCAGTCATGACGCCATCAAGAATGCCTTCCGGGATTTCATTGCCTTCGCTGTCCCAAATCACAGGAATGGTCATCAAATGCCCCACGTTGCGGATAAACAGCAACGAGCGTCCGTGCAGAGAAATTTCAGATCCATCGGCGGCAGTGTACTGACGATCGTCATTCAGTTTACGCACGATTTGCCGACCGTTCTTCTCCATTTTCTCTTGCAGAGTCCCCTGCATCAGGCCCAGCAGGTTGCGGTACAGCAGGATTTTATCTTCCGCATCAACCGCCGCGACCGAATCTTCGCAGTCGAGAATGGTACTGATGGCCGCTTCGACGATAACATCGTTGATGTGCGCCGGATCGTCTTTGCCAATCCGCCCGTTGGCATCGATTTGTAGCTCAATATGCAGGCCGTTATTTTTCAGCAAAATGCAGGTCAGCGCAGCAGTATCGCCACGGTAACCGACAAACTGTGCTGGAGTACGTAACGTGGTTTCTTTACCATTTTTCAACTGGATGCGTAATTGTTTATCGACCACCTTAAACGCCACCACATCCTGATAGCTGCCGTTTTCCAGCGGTAGTGATTCATCGAGGAAACGCCGAACCCAGGCGATAACCTGCTCACCACGCTGCGGATCGTAGCCGCTGACCATCGCCCCTTCCTGCGGGATGATGTCGCTGCCGTATAACGCATCGTACAGTGAGCCCCAGCGAGCGTTCGCCGCGTTCAGCGCGTAGCGGGCGTTCATCGCCGGAACCACCAACTGTGGCCCCGCCTGACTGGTGATTTCGCTGTCGATGCCCGTGGTTTCCACCGTCACGTGGTCAGGCTGTGGCACCAGGTAGCCCAGTTCACGCAGGAAAGATTTATAGGCCGCTTTATCTTTTACCGGCCCCGGATTGCTGCGATGCCACTCATCAAGCGCCGCCTGAATGCGATCGCGCTCTGCCAGCAACTGACGATTCTCTGGCGCCAGATCGTGAACGATCTCATCAAAATTGTGCCAGAACGCGGCAGCATCCAGTTCCACGCCAGGCAAAACTTCTTCATCCACAAAACGTTTAAAATTGGCGTCAATGCGTAAACGGCCCTGGGTTATGGTTTGACTCATTGTTTATCTCCTCGTTTTCGCTTATTTCGCCAACACCGCTGCTGCCGCTTTCGCGACCTGCGCATCCTGTGCTCCGGTTAAACCAGAAACGCCCACGGCACCAATAATTTGCCCATCCACAACAACCGGTACGCCACCTTCCAGCGACGTCAGTAACGGCGCAGTCACGAACGCGGTACGTCCGTTGTTCACCATCTCTTCATAGCCCTTAGTTTCACGACGCCCCAGCGCGGCGGTACGCGCTTTCTCCTGGGAGATGTAAGCCGCAATCGGCGCGCAATCGTCCATGCGACTTAACGCCAGCAGATGACCGCCGTCATCGGCAACAGCAATGGAAACAGACCAGTTATTTTTCTGCGCCTCTTCCTGACCTGCGGCAATAATTGCACTCGCCATTTGCTGGCTAAGAATGACTTTAGTTTTCATTTTGTTATTCCTTTTCAAGGGCTTGTTCTACAATTTCAATCCAGTGACGCACAGAGGTACGACCGGCGCTCGCCAGATGCGTCTGGCAACCAATGTTGGCGGTGACGATCATTTCCGGTTTGCCGCTTTCCAGCGCATTCATTTTGTTATCCCGCAGCTGGCGCGCCAGATCGGGATGCGTTAACGCATATGTTCCCGCCGACCCGCAGCACAGATGGCTGTCGGGAACGTCCATTAAGGTAAATCCAAGACGAAGCAACACTTTTTCCACTTCGCCGTTCAGCTTTTGCGCATGTTGTAGGGTACACGGGCAGTGGAAGGCCAGTTTTTTATCGCCGCGAATTGCCAGTTTTTCCAGCGGTTCCTCGCGCAGAAGTTCGACTAAATCGACCGCCAGCTCACTGACCTGACGCGCTTTATCGGCATACAACGCATCGTTTTTCAGCATCTGCCCATACTCTTTGACAAACGCGCCGCAGCCGCTGGCGGTTTGCAAAATTGCCTCGGCACCTGCTTCAATCGCGGGCCACCAGGCATCAATATTATTGCGCGCCCGCGCCAGCCCTTTCTCTTGCGCATTAAGATGATAGTCCACCGCGCCACAACAGCCTGCTTCGTTAGCTGGCATGACGCTGATCCCCAGACGATCCAGCACTCGCGCAGTTGCCGCGTTGGTGTTGGGCGAAAGCGTAGGCTGGGCGCAGCCTTCCAGCATTAAAACCCGACGCTTATGGCGCAGCGGTGGACGCGGTTTAGCTTTCACGGTTTCAGCAGGCAGTTTTGCTCTGACCTGTTCCGGTAAAAACGGTCGCAGCACCAGCCCTACCTGCGTCAGCGCACGGAAGACCGCCGGACGCGGCACTACCTGGCGCAATCCTTCGCGCAGCATTCGCTCCGGCAGTGGGCGTTTCACTTTCTGCTCGACAATATCACGCCCGATATCCAGCAAATTGTGATAGCGCACACCAGAAGGACAGGTGGTTTCACAATTGCGGCAAGTGAGGCAGCGATCGAGATGCTCCTGTGTTTTAAGCGTGACTTCGTTGCCTTCCAGCACCTGTTTAATCAGATAGATGCGCCCGCGCGGCCCGTCCAGTTCATCGCCCAGGAGCTGATAGGTTGGGCAGGTTGCGGTACAAAATCCGCAGTGAACACAGGCGCGCAGGATGCTGTCGGCTTCCAGCGCCCGCGCGTTCTGCCGCATCTCTTCGGTTAATTGGGTTTGCATAGCCTGCTCCTTAAAGCTCCGCGTACATGCGACCGGGATTAAACACGCCGCAAGGGTCGAGCTGCTGTTTAAGCTGCTGGTGATAGCGGAATAAAGGAGCCGGTAGCGGGGCAAAGCCACCATCTCCGGCACTAAAGCGGGTCGCATGACCGCCAGCGTTGCGGGCAATGCGATGGATTTGATTGTCATCGGCTGTCGATTTCAGCCAGCGTAACGCCCCGCCCCAGTCGATCAGTTGCTCGCCGGGTAAATCCATCATCGGCGCATCGCTGGGTAATGAAATGCGCCATAAGGTACCTGGTAACGAGAAGAACGGCAGTTGTTGTTCACGCAATTGCTGCCAGAACTGATCCGCAACCTCTTCGCCACCCAGCAGTTCACGCGCTGCTTTTACCGATCCTTCGCCGCCCTCAAGGCGGATCCACAACGCATTGTCGAAGTAACATAAGCCACTAATGGGTAGCGGCTGGAGTTGCCACTGGGCGATTTCATTCATGGCTTCTTGCAGGCTGATTTCCCGACGCAGGCTCAGGGAGGCGCGCGGTCGCGGTAACACTTTCATCGAGATTTCAGTGAGCACGCCAAGACAACCGTAGCTTCCGGCCATTAACCGTGAGAGATCGTATCCGGCAACGTTTTTCATCACTTCGCCACCAAAACGCAGATGTTTTCCAGTGCCGGTAATGATGCGCGTGCCGAGGACAAAATCGCGGACCGAACCACTCCACGGGCGACGCGGCCCCGCCAGCCCGCAAGCGACCATCCCGCCCCAGGTGGCTTCTTCACCATAATGCGGCGGCTCGCAGGGGAGCATTTGCCCGGCGCTCTCCAGCGCTGCTTCAATCGCCACCAGCGACGTTCCGGCACGCGCGGTTATCACCAGCTCGGTCGGGTCGTAATTAACAATGCCGCGATGACAACGCACATCCAGCGTTTGCCCGGTGACAGGGCGACCTAAAAAGGCTTTGCTATTGCTGCCCTGAATCACCAGCGGCGTTTTATCGCTAATCGCCTGATTCACCTGCTCCAGCAGCGCCTGGCTGTAATCACACTCGCGTAACATCAGAAACGCTCCAGTTCAGGAAAAGGTAAATGACCGTGATGCACATGCATGGCACCAAATTCAGCACAGCGGTGTAGCGTGGGAATGTTTTTTCCTGGGTTCAGCAAACCATCGGGGTCAAACGCCGCCTTGACCGCATGGAAGGTCGTGATTTCATCGCTGTTGAACTGGGCGCACATTTGATTGATTTTTTCGCGCCCGATGCCATGTTCCCCACTGATGCTGCCGCCAACTTCAACGCAGAGTTCGAGGATCTTCCCGCCCAGCTCTTCCGCGCGGGCAAATTCACCGGGTTCGTTGGCATCGAAAAGGATTAACGGGTGCATGTTGCCGTCTCCGGCATGAAAGACGTTGGCAACGCGTAAATCATATTGCTGCGATAAACGGGCAATGCCTTCCAGTACGCCAGGCAGGGCGCGGCGCGGGATGGTGCCATCCATGCAGTAGTAATCCGGGGAGATACGTCCTACCGCCGGGAACGCATTTTTGCGACCGGCCCAGAAACGTACTCGCTCTGCTTCGTCCTGTGCCAGACGGACGTCAGTCGCGCCCGCGTTCAACAAGATGTCGTTAATCCGCTCGCAGTCTTCCTGTACGTCAGACTCCACGCCGTCCAGTTCGCATAACAAAATCGCTTCGGCATCGACGGGATAACCGGCATGAATAAAATCTTCCGCCGCGCGAATCGACAGGTTATCCATCATCTCCAGCCCGCCGGGGATAATGCCATTGGCGATGATGTCACCAACCGCAAGTCCGGCTTTTTCTACCGAGTCAAAGCTGGCTAACAGAACCCGCGCCACGGGCGGCTTCGGCAGCAGCTTTACCGTCACTTCGGTGGTCACGCCAAGCATGCCTTCCGATCCGGTAAACAGCGCCAGCAGGTCAAAACCAGGCGAATCCAGCGCGTCCGATCCCAGCGTCAGCGCCTCGCCATCCAGCGTTTGCACTTCAATTTTCAGCAGGTTATGTACGGTTAGACCATATTTCAGGCAGTGAACGCCACCGGCATTTTCCGCCACATTGCCGCCAATCGAACAGGCGATTTGTGAGGACGGATCCGGCGCGTAATAGAGATTATGCGGCGCAACGGCCTGGGAGATCGCCAGGTTACGCACGCCCGGCTGCACGCGCGCGCGGCGACCAATGGGGTTAATGTCGAGGATCTCTTTAAAGCGCGCCATCACCAACAACACACCTTTTCCCAGCGGCAGCGCGCCACCAGAAAGCCCGGTGCCTGCGCCACGGGTCACCACCGGCACACGCAGGCGGTGGCAGACAGCCAGAATCGCCGTCACCTGTTCCATCTGCTTAGGCAGAACAACCAGTAATGGACGCGTGCGATACGCGCTCAACCCGTCACACTCGTAAGGAATGATCTCCTCATCGGTATGCAGGATCTCCAGTCCAGGGACATGCTCACGCAGTGCCATCAGTACCGATGTGCGGTCGACTTCGGGTAAAGCGCCATCAAGACGCTCTTCGTACAAGATGCTCATGAGTAGGGTTCGCTTTGTTGTGTTGTGTGGCAGCTGATTTTTTCGCGCTGCTTCTGTGAACAGTTATTAAGCGGGCTTTTCGTTTTCGTCTATCTCTTTAGCTACCGGTCAGACCATTTTTTTTCCAGCTCTGTGACCTTGCTTTGGTTAACTTAATGTTAAATTGATGTAACATAATCACTTACGTGATGTGCGTGTTTTGCGAGTTAAGAACAGAAAAATTGGTCCTACCTGTGCACGAGGTCCGGGAATGAAAGATGAACGTCGCCCTATTTGCGAAGTGGTTGCAGAGAGTATCGAACGGTTAATTATCGACGGCGTACTGAAGGTCGGTCAGCCGCTTCCCTCGGAACGTCGACTGTGTGAAAAGCTCGGCTTCTCACGCTCCGCACTGCGTGAAGGGCTGACCGTGCTGCGCGGGCGCGGGATTATTGAAACGGCGCAGGGTCGCGATTCTCGTGTCGCACGGCTTAATCGGGTGCAGGACGCCAGCCCGCTGATCCATCTGTTCAGTACGCAGCCGCGAACGCTGTACGATCTGCTCGACGTTCGCGCATTACTGGAGGGCGAATCGGCAAGGCTGGCGGCAACGCTGGGAACCCAGGCTGATTTTGTTGTGATAACCCGCTGTTATGAAAAAATGCTCGCCGCCAGTGAGAACAACAAAGAGATTTCGCTGATCGAACATGCGCAGTTGGATCACGCTTTCCATCTCGCCATTTGTCAGGCTTCTCACAATCAGGTGCTGGTGTTTACGCTGCAATCATTGACCGACCTGATGTTTAATTCGGTGTTTGCCAGCGTAAATAATCTCTACCATCGACCACAGCAAAAAAAGCAGATCGATCGCCAGCATGCGCGGATCTACAACGCGGTGTTGCAGCGGCTGCCGCACGTTGCCCAGCGCGCAGCACGCGATCATGTGCGGACCGTGAAAAAGAATCTCCACGATATCGAGCTGGAAGGCCACCATTTGATTCGCTCGGCGGTGCCGCTGGAGATGAAGCAGGGGTGACTGCCATCAAATCTGCTTTTCATACAATCGGTAACGCTTGTACGGCTCCGCCCCAATGCGTTCCAGCATGTTATTCATGCCTGTATTGGTTTCGAGGATCCATGACATTTCCAGCGCATCGATCTTCCGGCGGGCAAACGGATCGCGTAAGGCTTCAATCAATAACAGCGCAATCACCGGGCCGATGCGGCTGAACTGATACTCGTCCCGCACGCCCATCAGCGGCACTCGCGCAGTTCACACACCGCTGACTTTCAAACGCCACAGCAATTTTGCCCAGCCGAAGGGAAAGAGCGATCCGTTCAGATCGGTAATCGCCTCGTTGATGTTCGGCAAGCCAACAATAAACGCGCAGGGTGCAGAATCAATCTCAGCGATGTAGATCATATCGTCCGGCACCAGATATTTAAGTTGATCGCCCATGGTCGCGAATTCATGTTCGGTAAACGGCACAAATCCCCAGTTGTGCTGCCAGCCAGAATTGAAAATCTCACGCAGGATCTGCATCTCTTCGGCAAACCGCTGGCGATTGATGCAGCGAATGGTCACTTTTTTGCGCACCTGATCCATCAGTTTTTTTAGCACCGGAGAGAAAGTGAGATCGGCTCGCTGCATCCACCACGCCAGTAAATCAATGCCTTTGTGATAACCCAGTTGTTCAATATGCGCGGCATACCACGGTTTGCCGTGTGGCATCATCGCACAGGGAGGTGTGTCAAAACCTTCAATCAGTAATCCGCTTTCCTGATTGATATTCAGGCTGAAAGGCCCGCTGATCTTACTTGCACCTTGTGACTTTAACCACGCTTCCGCTGCGCCAAACAACGCGGCAAAAACCTGCGGATCATCATTGGCATCAATCATTCCGAAATGACCGGTATCTTCACCGTAACGCTCACGGTGCAAGGTATCGATTTGCGCGGTAATACGCCCAACTATCTGCCCCGCTTTTTTTGCCACCCACGCCTGCCAGATGATATGGTCCGTCCCCGGATTCTTCGCAGACAAATGCTCGCTGCGTTCAATGAATAAAGGGGGTATCCAGTTTGGATCATCGGGATAAAGTGATGACGGAAAAGCGATAAATGCCTTAAGGTCATTTTTATTAATTACTTTTTCAATTTTAATCATCAGCAGATCGCATTCCATATCTCTGTGGATAACAAATAATTAACGGTGAAAAACAGGTTGCAACAGCAACGAACGGCATCTTAATAATCAACCCAATGAATACAAACAAAGAATAAATAGTATTTATTAATGATTACGATAAGGTCAAAGACTACACAGAAGCGCCACAATGCCTCTTGTCGATTTAAGGCGACCGGACAAGGCTCCTTCTTAATATATTCACAAATTAAATATCATTCACAATAAAAACAAAAAAGCCAAACCTATTATTTAAATCAATGTTCATTTTCACACCGATGAAAATACTATCTCATTTATCTTTTATGCCTATATAATCCACCGCATTATTGTCATTTTATTTTTGATATCCAATTTTTTCGTGGTGTATATGTCTAATAAAATCTTTACGCATTCCCTACCTATGCGCTATGCCGATTTTCCAACGCTGGTTGATGCTTTGGACTACGCCGCTCTGAGTAGCGCCGGAATGAATTTTTATGACAGATGTTGCCAACTTGAAGATCAACTGGAATATCAGACGTTAAAAGCGCGTGCCGAAGCTGGTGCGAAGAGGTTGTTATCGCTGAACCTGAAAAAAGGCGATCGCGTGGCGCTGATTGCCGAAACGAGTAGCGGGTTTGTAGAGGCTTTTTTTGCCTGCCAGTATGCCGGCTTAGTCGCCGTCCCGTTGGCGATTCCAATGGGCGTCGGTCAGCGGGATTCCTGGAGCGCCAAACTGCAGGGTTTACTGGCAATTTGCCAGCCCGCAGCCATTATCACTGGTGATGAGTGGTTGCCACTGGTCAATGCCGCGACGCATAACAACAACCCCGAATTACATGTTTTAAGCCACGCCTGGTTTAAGGCATTACCGGAAGCCGATGTTGTGCTCCAGCGTCCAGTTCCAAACGATATCGCCTACCTCCAGTACACCTCCGGCAGCACCCGTTTTCCCCGTGGCGTCATTATCACCCATCGCGAAGTGATGGCTAATCTACGTGCTATAAGCCACGATGGCATTAAATTACGCCCTGGCGACCGCTGCGTCTCCTGGCTGCCTTTCTACCATGATATGGGACTGGTCGGCTTTCTCCTGACCCCCGTCGCCACGCAGCTTTCAGTAGATTATTTGCGCACTCAGGATTTTGCCATGCGTCCTCTGCAATGGCTTAAATTGATCAGTAAAAATCGTGGCACCGTTTCCGTTGCACCGCCGTTTGGCTATGAATTGTGCCAGCGCCGCGTGAATGAAAAAGATCTCGCTGAACTGGATCTTTCCTGCTGGCGCGTCGCTGGTATTGGCGCAGAACCCATATCCGCAGAACAACTCCATCAATTCGCTGAATGTTTCCGTCAGGTTAACTTTGACGATAAAACTTTCATGCCGTGCTACGGACTGGCAGAAAATGCGCTGGCTGTCAGCTTCTCTGATGAAGCCTGCGGGGTTGTGGTTAACGAAGTGGATCGCGACATCCTCGAATACCAGGGTAAAGCCGTCGCGCCGGGTGCTGAAACACGCGCCGTATCGACTTTCGTCAACTGCGGTAAAGCGTTGCCTGAACATGGCATTGAAATCCGCAATGAAGCAGATATACCTGTCGCGGAACGTGTGGTAGGCCATATTTGCATCTCCGGCCCCAGCCTGATGAGCGGGTACTTTGGCGACCAGGTTTCGCAAGACGAGATTGCCGCGACGGGCTGGTTAGACACCGGAGACCTTGGTTATCTGCTGGACGGTTATCTGTATGTCACCGGACGCATTAAAGATCTGATTATTATTCGTGGCCGTAATATCTGGCCGCAGGATATTGAATACATTGCGGAACAGGAGCCGGAAATTCATTCTGGCGATGCGATTGCTTTTGTTACCGCCCAGGAAAAAATCATTTTGCAGATCCAGTGTCGGATCAGCGACGAAGCACGTCGCGGGCAGCTTATCCACGCGCTGGCAGCTCGGATCCAAAGCGAATTTGGCGTTACCGCGGATATCGATCTGTTGCCGCCCCACAGTATTCCCCGAACATCCTCCGGCAAGCCTGCCCGTGCGGAAGCGAAAAAACGTTATCAGAAGGCTTATGCTGCCAGTCTTCATGTGCAGGAATCCCTGGCATGAATCAAACTGTCGCGGTGACGGGCGCTACCGGGTTTATCGGTAAATATATTATTGATAACCTGCTCGCCCGCGGCTTTCACGTTCGCGCATTGACGCGTACTGCCCGCGCTCACGTCAATGATAATCTCACTTGGGTGCGCGGTTCGCTGGAAGATACACATTCGCTTAGCGAACTGGTTGCCGGAGCCAGCGCGGTGGTCCATTGCGCCGGGCAAGTGCGCGGGCACAAAGAAGAGATTTTTACCCGCTGCAACGTTGACGGCAGCCTGCGCCTGATGCAAGCGGCAAAAGAGAGCGGCTTTTGCCAACGTTTTCTGTTTATCTCTTCGCTGGCGGCGCGCCATCCCGAACTCTCCTGGTACGCAAATTCCAAACACGTCGCCGAACAACGGCTGACTGCAATGGCTGACGAAATTACGTTGGGCGTTTTTCGCCCGACAGCCGTGTATGGTCCCGGCGATAAAGAGTTAAAACCGCTGTTTGACTGGATGCTGCGCGGTCTGCTGCCACGACTTGGCACGCCAGAGACACAGCTCTCTTTTCTTCACGTCACCGATTTTGCGCAAGCAGTGGGTCAGTGGTTAAGCGCCGAAACTGTACAGACGCAAACCTATGAATTATGCGATGGCGTCGCCGGAGGCTATGACTGGCAACGTGTCCAACAGCTTGTTGCCGATGTCCGCTGTGGTTCCGTGCGGATGGTCGGTATTCCTCAGCCGCTACTCACCTGCCTTGCGGATATCAGTACCGCGTTGAGCCGTCTGGCGGGTAAAGAACCGATGCTGACTCGTTCGAAAATCCGTGAATTAACCCATGCCGACTGGTCGGCAAATAATAACCGTATTTCTGAAGATATTAATTGGTTTCCCGGGATTAGCCTGGAACACGCATTACGCAACGGGCTATTTTGATTGTCTTGTTTAAAGGTGTGTTAACGTTTCTATGGTAAATCGTGAAATAGTAATGGATTACATCCTTTCCTGTTTACAGGATTTGGTCGAAAACGGTGTGGAAATTAAGCCCGACAGCGATCTCGTCAACGATCTTGGCCTGGAGTCGATCAAAGTGATGGATCTCTTAATGATGCTAGAAGACAGATTCGATATTTCCATTCCTATTAATATTCTGCTGGATGTCAAAACCCCTGCGCAATTAATGGAAACTCTACTTCCATGGCTGGAGAATAAATAATGGGGCTATACGATAAATATGCGCGCCTTGCTGGCGAGCGCCTGCAATTTAGTGACAACGGGTTAACACCATTTGGCACCTGTATTGATGAAGTGTATTCCGCCACCGAAGGCCGGATCGGCAATAAAAAAGTGATTCTGGCCGGGACCAATAATTATCTCGGTTTAACCTTTAATCATGATGCTATCCGCGAAGGTCAGGCAGCGTTAGCGGCCCAAGGCACTGGCACCACCGGTTCTCGTATGGCAAACGGCAGTTATGCGCCGCATCTGGCGTTAGAGAAAGAGATTGCCGAGTTTTTCAATCGCCCTACCGCTATCGTTTTTTCAACCGGTTATACCGCTAATTTAGGCGTCATCAGCGCACTTGCCGACCATAACGCCGTGGTGTTACTGGATGCCGACAGCCACGCCAGTATTTATGACGCCTGTTCTCTCGGCGGCGCAGAGATTATTCGTTTCCGCCATAATGACGTCAACGATCTGGAACGGCGCATGGTCCGCCTCGGTGAACGGGCGAAAGAGGCGATTATTATCGTTGAAGGCATCTACAGTATGCTCGGTGACGTTGCGCCGCTGGCAGAAATTGTTGATATCAAACGTCGTCTCGGTGGTTATTTGATTGTCGATGAAGCACATTCGTTTGGCGTGTTAGGCGCAACAGGCCGCGGACTGGTTGAAGCCGTTGGCGTTGAAGACGACGTGGATATTATCGTCGGCACCTTCAGTAAAAGTTTGGCTTCCATTGGTGGTTTTGCCGTGGGTTCAGAAGCGATGGAAGTGCTGCGCTACGGCAGCCGCCCGTATATTTTTACCGCCTCTCCTTCTCCGTCCTGCATTGCGACCGTGCGCTCGTCGTTAAGAACCATTGCCACACAACCAGAGTTGCGGCAAAAACTGATGGATAACGCCAACCATCTGTATGACGGTCTGCAAAAACTGGGTTACGAGTTAAGTTCACATATTAGCCCGGTAGTGCCAGTAATAATCGGTTCGAAAGAGGAAGGTTTACGCATCTGGCGCGAGCTTATTTCGCTGGGCGTTTATGTGAATCTTATCCTGCCACCTGCCGCGCCTGCAGGCATCACGCTGCTGCGCTGTAGCGTAAACGCTGCCCACAGTCGTGAGCAAATCGATGCCATCATTCAGGCATTTGCTACTCTGAAGCAGTAATGTGAACCCGCCGTGGTGTTGCGCCACGGCGGGTTTAATGTTGTCTGTCATACCAATACACCAGGCTCAACGCCACCAGCACAAACGCTACCGGTAAACCGAGCGCGGTAACAGGTGCGCTCAACGCAAATAGCAATCCCAGATTGACCATGATTTGATAGCTGATCCAGGTGAGTAAACCAACGATGACCCCTACAGCGAGACGGCTACCCATCCCCGGCGAGCGCGGGGCACTAAAGGTAAACGGCACAGCCAGCAAAATCATCGCCAGGGTTAAGATGGGTTGCCCCAGTTTTTCCCACAGTGCAAGGCGGTATTCGCTGCTGGGTTGCCCGGTTTCCTGCAAATAATGGATGTAATGATTAAGCTGACGGACAGAAAAAGTATTCCCCGGCATCGATAACTCTTCAAGATTCATACTGGTGAAGGTCGATTGCCAGGCAAGATTATCAGATGTTTCCAGCGTTTCTTTGCCATTCAGCCATTTTTTATGATTCACACCATGCAGGATCCACGTTTTGTCATCTTTAATGGTGGCACTGCGCGCATAAATGTAGGATTCGAGCGAGAGATCATCGCGGTAATGAAAAATCTCCACGCCCACCGGCTGGCCCTGCTCATTCAGCGATTTCACCGTCACAAATTCATTACCGCGCCTGGCCCAAAGCATATTGCCGGTAATGTCATCGTCCTCCCCCAACGCGGTGGCAGTCGATTTGATTTGCAGCGCCTGTTGCTGCAATGGCGACGCCACCCACTCATCTATCGCGCCTAACGAAACAGTCCACAATATCCCGGCAACCAGCGCCACCAGTGCAATACGGAAGATAGAAAACCCAGTGCTGCGAATGGCGGTAAGCTCACTGTTTTTCGATAACTGCTCCAGGCCAACAATCCCTCCCAATAAGGCGATAAACGGCGAAAGTTCGACCAGTGTACGCGGTAAGGTCATCAGCACCACCAGCACCGCCTGAGTCCAGCGATAACCGCCCGGGCTGACATCATCCAGTTCGTTAATCAGGTTGAAGGTGGTAAAAAGCGGCAGCAATAGCCCTGCGGCGGCGGCAAAACCGAGAAAGAGATGACGGATTAAATAGCGACTGAAAACATTCATCGGGAAAATTTCTGCAGCAAAGAGAAGTCGCGTGCGACCAGCATCAGCAGGCCCATTAGCATGAGTCCGGGTACTAACCACAAACCAGGAATGAGGGGAATCGCACCGTTAGCCACCAGCGTACGGCAGACGTCGCCGCCATAAAAAATGGCAACAAACAGCAACGTCAGTGGCAGTAGCGTTGAAAATCGCCCTTGCCGCGGTTTTACCCGGCTTAATGAAATGGCCAGCAGCGCCATCAACAATGCGGTCAGGCCACGGCTTTGTCGCCATTGCAGTTCGGCATGATCGGCTGGAAAGACGGAGCGCGCCAGCTCCGTGACCGATTTTGCTTTGCGTTTGACGTTAGGGCTTTGATCCAGCGGATTCAAATGTAATTGCAGATTACGGTAGATCTGTTCGTTGTCGTCACGCCCCTGATGATCGAGAAGATAGGCGGTACCGTTATGCAACATAACGGTCGGTTTCTCGGGTGATGGGTCAACCACATCAACCGAACGGGCGCGGAAAATGCGGGTTCGATTGGCAGTAGAAGTATAAATCAGCGCGTCAGTCAGACGATTATTATCCTGATCAACCGTCTGCGAAAGAATCATTCGTCCGTTATCGTTAGTGTTAAATTTCTTTGCCCGCAACTGGCGAACATCCAGCTCCGACTGCGACTGTTGCTCCAGTTGATAAATCTGCGCATAAGCCCACGGACGACCATACATCGACAGAAGGGTGACAAAAATACTTAACGGTATCGCCAGATAAAGAACGGCTTTGTACAAACGTCCCGGACTGCCCCCCGCCGCGGAGATAGCGGTAATTTCCGAGTCGGTATACATTTGCCCTAGCGTCACGCCAACTGACGCATACAGTCCAACAGGTAACAGCATCTCCAGTGCAATCAGCACTTTGTAGAAAACGATATCCAGCACAACATCAAGAGCTAATGTCCCATTTGCCGCTTCGGTCAGATAACGCTGTGCGGAGTAGCTGGCGAAAATAAAGATCAGAAAACCGACGATAATCAGCACCAGACGGCGCGTACCACGCATGATGTAGTGTTCAACCAGCTTCATCTCACTAACGCCCTCAATCCTTTGAATTTTTTATTCATTGATCAGTTTCTGCGCCAGCGCAATGACATGATCTACCTCTTCCGGTGTCAGGCTGCCGTCCTTTGCCCACTGAATTCGCCCGGCTTTATTCAATACCAGAATGGTTGAACTCTGCTCCGGTAATTGCCAGGCAACGCGTCCCAGACCATTGCCGTCAATAACGAATTGCGCCCACGGATAGCGGCGTTTATTTTTTTCGATTTTGCCAACGACAAAATAGCCTGTACCAAAGATGGCATCATCAGTGTTCACAATGGTGGTGGGCTGAAAACGATCCTGCGAAAAGTTTGCCGCTTCAACCGCTTTAATTAACAGTGAGTTCTTTTTCTTCGCAGACTTACGTCCGGCGATATACTGAATAATGCGGACTTTTCCCGCCAATTGTGTGCTGTTCCACTTTTGGTAGTGAATTTCGTCGTCGCTATTCAGAAGCAGCTCACCGCCTTCCTGGATATAAACAGGGGTAACCGTTTTGCCAGTAACAAAATTGTGTGCCTGCACACCCGGGGCTAAGAGCATGATAATCAGCGCAATAATCAAACGAGATGACATCATTGCTCCGGTTATAGCGGAAAACGCGAAATCAGCAGTTCTAAGCGCTGGCGAATATCGCTATCCAGCGCCATCGGTGCATCATACGACTGGCGGTTTTCCATATCATCCGCCACCATCTCGTCGTGCTTATCCCCCATCAGACCATTAATGGCGGCGAGAAAACGGGAAATCAGTAACGCCTCTTTATTTTCAGGATCAAGCGATCTTAAGGTGTCGTAATAAGAAACCTGCTGGCTGATGATTTTTCGCACATCATGAAATTCCCTGCCAGTTAGTTGCGGTTTAGCAATAATCTCTTTCAGAATGTACATTTGCTTCTGGCGGTAGGCGATAAAACCGTTCACGGTTTCTAACTGGCTATGGCGCAATGAATAGTTCACCAGCCACCAGACAGGGGAGCTCAAATAAACCCGTAACAGGTTACCGTAAAACGACACAATATTTTTCTTACCGTTACGAAAACCATCCTGAAAATGCCCAAGAAAAACGGTCGTTTTGCCGAATAAAAATCCAGCCTGATGCTTCTTTAAATACAGCCGTTGCGCAAAACGCAGATGCTTGTAGCGCGCTCGCATGTATTTAAACTGTTTGCGCTCGTCTGTCGTCAGCTCATCGCCTTTCGCCTGTTTGCGGATTAAACGCAGTAACTCCTGACAATTAACACCATCCAGCCAGAATTTCAGGCATAACGCGTAATTATCATGGATGATTTCGGTGGTACAACTTAGTGCGATAGTCGGCGGCAAACTGACCTGTGCATCAACAACATCATCTTCTTCAATCGCAACAAATAGACGCTCGCTCGCCTCAAGCGGGAAATATTTTCTCATCATCAGGATTTCTCTCCGGTTGAGTTATAAAGCAAGGAATGGCGCTGAAAAAATGCCTTTAAGGTCGGAATTAGCGAGAACACCACATCCAGACATTGCCCACCGAAGTAAGCAAATGCAGCCCCCAGCACGCCAAACAGATGACAGAACATGAACAACAATACGATGTAGCCGATTGAGGCGATGGTTTGCGCCACGAGAAAAGCGCGCTGTTTTCCCGCCATCAATAGCAATGACTCCTGTGGGAAGCCCAGCATCGAAATCACAATTGCGCCCAGCATCACCTGAATCAGGTCATACGCTTCGAGATACTTAACGCCAAACACCAGCGAAATGAGCGGCTTGCCGACGATCAACACCGCGAGCGCCACCAGAATACCGATTCCGCCCGCCAGTAAACCGGACTTCACGCCTAACAACCACGGTCTGGTGGTGCGTGGATCTAAACGCATCACCTCTGGGTAAAAACTTTTGCCCAGTAAACCCGCTGGCGTTCCGGCGGCATCGAAGAATGTCATGGCGATTTTAAATAACCCGGCGGCAGCGGGTCCTAACACGATCCCCACCAACACTGTGCTGCACGAGTTACGCGCCGACCAGATGGAGTGGGCAATGTTGGTTGACCAGACAAAACTCCACGCGCCTTTAATGTGTCGGGCAGACTCAAACAGATTCAATTTGAAGGCGTTATGGATATTTCTGCGGCGTAATTCGCGCGCGGCAAACCACCAGTACATGGTGCCGCCAATCAGATTCGACACGTACCAGGCAATAACAAAACCCGCAAAACCAAAGTCAAAATACCAGGCTACGACGCTCCCCGCTGCGCGCAGAAAAGGTTTCGTCGCCTGCTGTACAGCAATTAAGTCGAAGCGATCTACCGCACGCAGAATGCCGGTCGGCGTGGAGGAAGCCATTGAAGGAATGAGCGTGCAATAGAGCGCCGCCAGCCAAAAGCTTTGGTCATCCAGACCTAATGAATGGGAAAGGAATGGCAGTAAGGCAATGCCGCCGACAATCGCCACCGCGCCGCTGACGATATCCAGCGAGAAGGAAAATGAGACAACATTGCGAAATTGCTGCGGATTATTGTTGGTCAAAGCCGGCGTTCCGTACTGAACCACCAGCTGCCATGTCTGAAACTTAATAAAATCGCTGATCGATTTGGCGTACGATTGCACAATTACCAGTACGCCAAACATGGCGGGCGTCATCCCTTTACCGGCACACGAGAGCGCCAACAAACCCAGCAAAGCGCTCACGACATTACTGGAGCCTAACCAGGCGCTATTGCGAATAATGGTGCGAAACGCGCCATCTGCAAACCAATGTTTGATGTTAAAAACCGCCAATTCAGCCTGACCTTATCGTTGATAGTAAAAAGTATCCCGCCTGCCTTAAGTTAAACTTCGGCGGTCAGAAACGATGCCAACCAGAGAAACCGCCTTCTGTGCCTGTTCCAGCACCTCGCTGTAAGGCGCTCTGGAATCAATCTCAAGAATTTTTGTGCCGTTATAGCCAATCGTCGACATGACGCCGATTTTGTCCTGCAGCTCGGCATAGTCATGGTCAGGCTTGCGGGAGATGGCAGTATCAATATCAATCCCCAAGCGAATGATTAATTCAGGACGGTATTGCGCCATTTTTTGGTATAAACGCCGTTCACGCTGCGCCAGAAACCTGCTGATTTTCCCGGTCGCACGTTCGACGCCAATCCCCGGTCCGTCATAATAAAAGCCCGAAATTTCAGCCTGCGGGAAGCGATCGCTGACCACCAGAACGCCACTTTGCGCCAGTCGCTGAACCTTGCGCAGATTCGCCATTCTTCGCAGCGAGAAGCAGTACATAATCACCGCCGCCCATAGCGCCGGAGATTTGGTTTTCATGCTTTGGGTTTTCGAGGATTTGGCCGCCAGTCGCCGTTCCAGCCAGACGCCAACCAACGGCAACCGTTTGATTTTGTCGCCGTCTTCGCCTGAGAGCAGCCCCAGATAGCAGCGCTCGGTTTGCCAGTGTTGTTGCAGCGATTTCACTAGGTCAGTGGTCAGTGTGGATTTACCGGTGCCATCACACCCGACCACCGCAATCAGCCCCGGAATGTAGTTGGGCTGCGGCGCGGTTGTACTCTTAACAGTTTGTGTTTGTAGTGCATCCATTCGTTAAATCATCCCCTATCCATTTTGGTGATCAGGAAAGCGCGGCGTGAATTACGCGTAGTGACGCTTGCAGAATTTCATCGGCTGGTTGCCGACCATCCAGTTCAAGGATCTTTGCGCCATTGAATGTCAGTTGCGGCGTAACGGCGATTTTTTCCTGTAACGCTGCCAGTTGGTGGTCAGGTTTACGCGCAAACGCGGTTTGTTCATCAATGCCAAGACGAATCAACAATACGGGCAAATAAGACGCCATCCATTGGTACAGCTTCAGCTCGCGCTGCCTTAACATTTTTATCCAACCGTTACCGCCCGTGGTTTTTGCCAATTGCGGGCCATCAAAGCGAAAACCCGGCACTTCAACCTGCGGGTAGCGGTCGGTGATGAGCAGATAGCCTTGCTGGCTTTTACACAACATTTTGCGAAACTTGTACGCCCGCCAGCAGGAAAGCAGATAGATAACCAGCGCAGTAATATTGCCAGGCGGTGTTAAGGGCTTTTCGTGCACATGTGCCGCTTTACTTCGCAAATAACGCCCAAAAGGTGCGCCAATAACAGGGAGCTGTGAAATCCATTCGCCAATTCGCCCGGACGATTGCCCGAGATAAATGTGTTCTGTTGGCATTCTTGATGCCAGTTCATTTACCAGGCTTGCCGTGAGGGTCGATTTACCTGAACCATCACATCCTACAATGGCAATAACACGCACTGGCGTGGAATTAATTATTGACATATTACGTTGATTCACGAAAAACCCGGCAGCAAATAATGTATTGAATATTACGTGGTCCGTGCTCAGAATATCCGTTCAACCTTATTGTGACAATGGTTAATTGTGACATTGACCTGAATTACGCTTTCATCAAAAACATATTAACCAAATAAATATTTTGGATGGATATTTAAATTTAAGGATATATTCATGCAGTCAATAATACCTCCATTAATTGCCGTTATTGGTAGCGATGGTTCAGGCAAGTCAACGGTGTGTGAACATCTTATTACCGTTGTCGAAAAATATGGTGCTGCCGAAAGGGTTCATTTAGGAAAACAGGCCGGAAATGTCGGTCGTGCAGTGACAAAATTACCGTTGATGGGAAAATCCTTACATAAAACAATTGAACGAAATCAGGTAAAAATAGCAAAAAAATTGCCGGGACCAGTTCCGGCGCTGGTAATTACAGCGTTTGTCGCCCGCCGCTTACTGCGCTTTCGTCATATGCTTGCCTGTCGTCGTCGCGGGTTAATTGTTTTAACCGACCGTTATCCGCAGGAACAGATTCCTGGCGCTTATGATGGTACGGTGTTCCCGCCTAACGTTGAAGGTGGTCGTTTTGTCTCATGGCTGGCAAGTCAGGAACGTAAAGCATTTCACTGGATGGCGAGCCATAAGCCCGATCTGGTCATCAAACTCAATGTCGATCTGGACGTAGCCTGCGCGCGTAAGCCTGACCACAAAAGAGAATCGCTGGAAAGGAAGATAGCAATAACGCCACAGTTAACCTTTGGAGGCGCGCAACTGGTTGATATCGATGCCAATCAACCGCTGGAACAAGTGCTGGTTGATGCGGAAAAAGCGATAATGGATTTCATGACCGCGCGTGGTTATCACTAGTGAAAAATGGAAATGCCCGATCGCCAGGACCGGGCATTTTCAGGAAGGTTAAATCAACTGCAATGCTATCCAGTACAACCCACCAGAAAGAAAAATCGCCGCCGGTAAAGTAAACACCCACGCCATCAGGATGCTGGTTACCGTTTTACGCTGTAACCCACCGCCGTCCACCACCATCGTCCCTGCTACTGCAGACGAGAGTACGTGTGTTGTGGAGACGGGCATCCCAATATAACTGGCAAGGCCGATAGACACTGCCGCCGTCATCTGTGCCGCCATGCCTTGCGCATACGTCATGCCGCGCTTACCAATCTTCTCACCGATGGTCATCGCTACACGACGCCAGCCAATCATGGTGCCGATGCCGAGCGCCAGTGCTACCGCCATGATGATCCATACCGGTGCGTACTCAATGGTGCTTAACATATCGCTGCGCAGTTTTTTCAGCAGGTTCTGGTCTTCTTTACTGACGCCTGGCAGTTTCGCCAGCTTCGCGGAGGTATCAGAGATGCACAGCATAATGCGGCGCAGCTGGCTGCGCTGACTCACGCTTAACGGCTCGTAACTTTCCATATTGCCTGGCAGCATCGTTTTAACGCGCGCAATCGCATCAAAGGTATTTGCCGGATGACAGTGAAACTCTGTTACTTGTGTGCCATCAGTCGATGTCGCAGGCAATGGAGGTTCCATCGTAATCAACTTCTGCGGCAGTTCAGGATGCTGTTGCAGGTAGTGTTCGAAGTTGGTGACGGCATCGCGGGTACGGGTAATTTCATAGCCGGACGCATTCATATTGACGACAAACCCGGCGGGAGCAATCCCCACCAGCACCAGCATCACCAGACCAATTCCTTTCTGCCCGTCGTTCGCGCCGTGCGAAAACGCCACGCCCGCAGCGGAAACAATGAGGGCAATACGCGTCCAGAATGGCGGCTTACGTTTGCCTTTTTTCTTTTTGCGATCTTCAGGAATACGATGAATACGGTCACGCTTTTTCGTCCCGCTCCAGTAGCGACGCAGCAGAAAAATCAGCCCCCCCGCAATCACCAGCCCCACGATGGGGGAGACAATGAGTGAAGAGAAAATCTTGGTGACTTCGCGCAGGTTTAACGCATCCATCACCGACGAACCATTTAACAGCGCGTTGGTTAAACCGATGCCGATAATCGCACCAATCAAAGTGTGCGAACTGGAGGCCGGTAAACCAAAGAACCACGTTCCCAGATTCCAGATAATCGCCGCCAGCAGCATGGAAAAGACCATCGCCAGACCGTGAGTTGACCCCATATTCAGCAACAAATCGGTTGGCAACATATGGACGATGGCATAGGCAACGCTAAGCCCGCCAAGCAATACGCCAAAAAAGTTAAAAAATGCCGCCATGACCACAGCAAGCTGTGGTTGCATGGCACGGGTATAAATAACGGTTGCCACCGCATTCGCTGTGTCATGAAAACCATTGATTGCTTCATAGAACAACACAAATGCCAGAGCAAGTAATAACAAAAGCCCCGTATATATATCAAGGCCAACAAATAAATTTAGCATATATTAGATTACGCCATTTTGAATTTACGAACGGAGGCATTATCAGTGAATTTCACGGCGTGGGCAAAGTGAAATATCATTTTTTAACGATAAAAAGCGTGTTATTTCTTGTGTATCAGACAATAAGCCTTCATTCAAAGCTTTTAGAAATAATTAATACACTGGAATTTCGTTAGTTGATATATTCATGTACAGAATACATATATAATAAATATATAAGAATTAAATGCTTTGATTAATCCCCGTACTGATTATTCATCATAATCAGTACGGAGTTGCTACAACATGTATTACTCTTTCACCACAATTAACGGCTCAATATCACTCTCTTTTTTGATGACCAGTGATTCATCACCGCGTAAGCAAGTCCCACCGTAGTTGCCGCCAACGGTGAAGGTACATACCTGAATGTATTTACCGTCCACTTTCGGCAAACACCACAGTTGCTGATAGATGTTTTTCTGCTCGGCAAATTTACCGCTGGTTTTGTCCAACACCTCTTCATGATGGCTGACGAGGTCGATGTTACTGCCACAGCGACCGGCGATCGGTTTCACTGCGTAACCTGTTTTTACCAGTTCATCATTAACAGTGAAATCGGTATCCAGCAGGTAACGATGGTGTGGGAACAGCGACCAGAGGATCGGCAGAATCGCTTTGTTGCCGGGGATCACTGTCCACAGAGGTTCAAAGACCAGCACTTCCGGGCGCAGCAATACGTCGATAAGACGCACTTCATTTTGCGGATGACCGGTACGGATCGGCACCGCAGCAAACTCACGGTCGCTAACTTCACGAATCTGATCAAACGCGGTTTCCCACGCCCAGGTTTTCCACACGCAGTTAACCAGTCGCCCTTCCCCATCAATCAGTTGCCCGGCAGCATCCCAGCCCAGTTCATCCAGCCCGCGCAAGATACGCGTTTCAAAGCCCGCCTGGTGCAGCGCCTGCTCCATAAACTGCGCGTGATAGTTTTCCTCGATATCTTTGTCCTGCATGATATGGACAAACGGACGTGCACGACTGTGTTTCCAGGCACCAGCCAGTTCGTTAATCAGCCCTTCCGCCGGATTGAAGCCGTTGCCTTTATAGCCCTGCTCCGCCCAACGTTCGAGGATCAAGCCAGCTTCGGTATGACAGGAGGCGGAGTCGGCGTTGTATTCGTAGACCTTCAGGCCACGTTCGTCCATACAGAAATCCATACGACCGGTGATCATATGGTGACGGCGACGCTGCCAGGAGAGACGCAAACGTGGCCAGAGGATTTTTGGGATGTCGAACAGCGCCAGCAGGTTGTCATCTTTCAGCACCTTGTCGGTTGCGTGAAGATACATCAGGTGCAGTTCGTTGGTGGCTTTAATCAGCTCCTGCTCTGCGCTCTCGGTAATGGTGTAGTAATGATACGGATCCTGATTGATCACCTGACCGTTGGCCTGCACATAGGCGTTTTGTAGCGGATCTTTTTCATCCAGCCATTTACCGTCAAACTGGCCTTTGTTTTCCAGACGCGCTCCGCTGATTTTCAGCAGCTCGCCTGCAATTTCCGGCTGCGGTAAGCTGTATTCAGTATCTTCCGTCTGGATCATCCAGCCCAGAATAGTGGTGTCATCGAAGGTGTCTTTCAGGGTATAGCAGCCGTTTTCGACCACCATCTCCAGCTCGCGTGTCCACTGTTGCCCTTGCGGCAACGGGGAATGAATCACGTTCTGTTCCGCAATACGGACTTTGTTGCCATGCAATTGGGTAATGATGGCGACATGGCCAGTGTCTTTAAATTCACCGCCTTTATCCCAGATAAGAAGCGCCCCCGCTACCGGTGCACGCGGCGAACCGTTAGGAAATGCCTGCAATGGCAGGATGTTGTCATTGACCACTTCACGCAAGAAGCGCAGTGAGAAAATCTCCCATGCCATACCCACGTCAGTGAAGACTACACCGTAGTTCAGAAAGAGAAAACGGCGAGCAAATTCAACGCATTGCCATTTGTGGCCCATATATTCATCGTCGATATAGCTACGGAATACGGCGTCATCTTCGTATTCCTGCGGATCGAGAGAACTGTAATCTGAAGAGTAGATTGCTACCCCACCTGGGGCGTAGCCCAATAATGTCCCGAACGGGGCATCCTGGCTGGTCGTTCCTTTGCTCATCACTTTACCTTTAACAATACAACCTAAGCAGTTGGCGTAATTGTTGTGCTCTGATTACCTGCTCAGCGACATTAACCGGACAGAGGTCAGAGTAATCATACACCTCATCGCAGCGGCTGGCGCAAAGGGTTAAAAAATTCACATTCTGTACAGCAAGTGACCTGCTACACTGCTTCAACACTACCACTCAGAAGGCAACTCACTATGACAGACAATACTTATCAGCCCGCGAAAGTCTGGACGTGGGATAAATCCGCTGGCGGCGCGTTCGCCAGTATCAATCGCCCGATTTCTGGTCCGACGCATGAAAAAACGCTGCCGGTGGGCAAACATCCATTGCAACTTTATTCGCTGGGAACGCCGAACGGTCAGAAAGTGACGATTATGCTCGAAGAACTACTCGCACTGGGCGTTACTGGTGCAGAGTACGACGCCTGGCTGATTCGCATTGGCGATGGCGATCAATTCTCCAGCGGCTTTGTCGAAGTGAACCCGAATTCGAAGATCCCGGCATTGCGCGATCATACCCATAATCCGCCGATCCGCGTGTTTGAGTCAGGCTCGATTCTGCTTTATCTGGCGGAGAAATTTGGCTACTTCTTGCCGCAGGATCTGGCAAAGCGTACTGAAACGATGAGCTGGCTGTTCTGGTTACAGGGCGCGGCACCGTTCCTCGGCGGTGGTTTTGGTCACTTTTACCATTACGCACCGGTGAAAATTGAGTACGCCATCAACCGCTTTACTATGGAAGCCAAGCGCCTTCTCGACGTGCTGGATAAGCAACTGGCGCAGCACAAGTTTGTTGCGGGCGATGAGTACACCATTGCGGATATGGCGATCTGGCCGTGGTTTGGCAACGTGGTGTTAGGCGGCGTGTATGATGCCGCAGAGTTTCTTGATGCGGGCAGTTATAAGCACGTGCAACGCTGGGCGAAAGAAGTGGGCAAACGTCCGGCAGTGAAACGTGGGCGTATTGTTAACCGCACCAACGGGCCGCTGAACGAGCAGTTGCATGAGCGCCATGACGCCAGTGATTTCGAGACAAATACGGAAGATAAGCGTCAGGGGTAATGGTTAGCGTTCGTCGCAGCAAGCCATCCAGACCAATGTAGGCCGGATAAGGCGTTCACGCCGCATCCGGCAATCAGGCACAATGCCTGATGCGACGCTGCCGCGTCTTATCAGGCCTACGAAAGCATCCGGCTTTAATCATCACGCGCTGGTAATGTCGTAATCCATTTGGCGCAGTGCATCTAATGTGGCTTTGGCTTCGTCTTCATCGATAATGCTCATGGCAAATCCGACGTGTACCAGTACCCACTGGCCCAGCAGATCGGCAGGGTTACCTTCACAAATCAGGGCGATATTCACGTCGCGCTTGATACCACATACTTCAACCTGCGCAAGCTGGTGAATATCTTCACCGACAGCCAGCACCTGGCCTGGAACGCCAATACACATTGTTAACTCCGGTTATTCAACTTCAATACTTTTGACGATTAGCGAATCGCCGGTATCGACACGCAACCGCTCGCCGTGACAGATCGGACACTGCGCATCGTGCTGATGAATCTCCACCACCTGGCTGCAATCCCAACACCAGGCCTGGGCGGGTTTATAGACGATATGTAAATCGCACCCTTGCGCTACCGTTCCGTGGCAGACAATTTCAAAACTAAAACGGACGGCGCTCTCCTCAACGCAGGAGAGTGCGCCAATTTCCAGCCACACGGCGGTGACGCGCTTAACATCGTGCTGCTCCGCCTGCCGTTGGATAATTTCAACGGCGCTCTGGCAAAGCGACAACTCATGCATTTTCGCCACTCCTGCGGCCAAATAGCAGGGCACGACGCCCTGCGTGTGGTACATCCGGATTGGTGACTGGCAGCGAAAGGATCATTCGGGCGCAGTCATCCGTCAGCCGTTGGCCCTCTTCAATCGACATGCTGTGCGAAAGCGGCGACATCAGCGAGCAGGAGAGGTATTGCGAAACACCGTCCAGTTCACCAACAGTAAAGGTCATAGTGCCATACGGCAGTTGCAGACCAATTTTTTCACTCACTTTGCGCAGCGGCCAGAGTTGATCCGGGCCGGGGAAGATAACTGCACTCAGCATCCACGGGGTGATCACACACCCCGTCCACTGACCTTCGAACAGCGTAAAGTCAGAAACATACACCGGCATTGAAGGATGCAGAAAAGAGAGATCATGCATCGAACGCCGGGCAATTTCTTCAAAAGCTACCTGTACTTGCGCCTTCGGGGAGGTCTGGAAACCTGCTATCTCTTCAGTCATGAGTCGCCTCCCGTGGGATAGCTTCCACGCCTGATTCGCGCAGCGCAGCCAGAACCTGCTCAAGCGCAGGTTCAATCATCGCTTCGACCGTCGGCGTCAAACCGATGTGCGGCTCCAGTGATTCCGGGATCACGCCGACCAGGGTCAGCTTTTTCGGAAACTCACCGGTGAAGCGCAGGGCCGACAAGACGTCGGCCAGGCCAAGCTGATGCGGAGAGATTTTGTTGGTAAACAACGCCGGAACTTCTTCATCCCGCAGGATCATCATCGTTCCCGGCGCGTTCTTTTTCGACACAATGGCATCCGCAATAATCAGATGATCGCGATTTGCCATGTCACCAAGCAGCTCCATTCCCGCTGTGCCGCCATCGAGGATCTCAACATAATCCGGCAGAATGTATCGTTGCTCTAACGCTTCAACAATCCGCACACCGATGGCTTCATCAGTCAGCAAAATATTGCCGACCCCTAAGACTAAAATACGCATTACAGAACCTTCACTGAAACCACTTCATTGCCGTCGGCATCCACTACGTGTACCGCACAGGCCATGCACGGGTCGAAGGAGTGAATGGTACGCACCACTTCCAGCGGTTTATTCGGATCGGCAACCGGTGTACCCACCAGCGACTGCTCGTAAGGACCGACGTCATCATTGAAGTTACGCGGGCCAGAGTTCCAGGTTGATGGAACAACTGCCTGGTAGTTGCTGATGATACCGTCTTTGATCACCATCCAGTGAGAGAGCATACCGCGCGGCGCTTCGAGGAAGCCTACGCCTTTGAACTCACCCGTTGCCGGAATGTTCGGCTTCACAAAGGTGGTGTGATCGCCTTTGCCGATATTGGTGATCAGTGCACTGTATTGGTTTTGCAGGATATCCTGCAATTCACAGCAGTGAACGGTACGACCAATAATACGGCCCAGCGTGGAGTGCAGTTGCGCTACTTCCAGCGTGTTGCCGGTCAATTTCTGATAAATCGCAACGATTTCATTCAGTTTGTTCTGGGTAGATTCGCGACCTGCCGCCAGTTTCACCAGCATATTAGCCAGTGGACCCACTTCTACCGTTTTGCCGTAGAAAGTCGGCGATTTCACCCAGGAGTATTTACCGTCGTCAGACCAACCGTCGTAAGCCGGAATGGTGGTACCTTCCCACGGTGCCTGCGGCGCTTCGTCTTTATACCAGGAATGCTTTGCGCTTTCCTGAATTCCTTTGATCAGGTATTCATCGGAATGAGAAGTGATCGGACGATACGAGGACAGATCCGCATTCTCAATGTAGCCGCCCGGGAACAGGAAGCTGCCATTTTTACTGTCGGTCGGGAATTCCGGCACGCTCAGGTAGTTCACCGCACCTTTACCGCGCGTCAGCCATTCCGGGTAGAACGCAGCGATAACTGCAGTATCAACCTTGTAAACCTGCTCAACAAAGTCGCTCAGCTTGTCGATGAAGGACTTGATGTACATCAGGCGCTCAAGGTTCAGCACACCCAGACCGTCGAGGTTGATCGGGTTCGCGACACCACCTACCGCCAGGTTCTGAATATGCGGCGTTTTACCGCCCAGCAGCGCCACAACGCGGTTAGCGTCACGCTGGCACTCCAGCGCCTGCAGGTAGTGCGCTACCGCAATCAGGTTCACTTCCGGCGGCAGTTTCATCGCCGGGTGACCCCAGTAGCCGTTGGCGAAAATGCCCAACTGACCGCTGGCAACCAGATCTTTTATCTTGTTCTGAACTTTGGTGAACTCTTCCGGGCTGTTCAGATGCCAGGTCGAAACACCTTTCAGCATTTCGGAGGCTTTGGTCGGATCGGCTTGCAGTGCAGAAGTGATGTCCACCCAGTCCAGCGCCGAAAGCTGATAGAAATGAACAATATGGTCATGCGTGGTGTGCGCAGCCAGAATGATGTTACGGATGTATTGCGCGTTAACCGGAACGTCGATATTCAGCGCACTTTCTGCCGCACGAACGGAAGACAGCGCGTGAGTGGTAGTACATACGCCACAGATACGTTGCACAATCATCCATGCATCGCGCGGATCGCGGTTTTTCACGATCTCTTCCATGCCGCGCCACATGGTACCGGAAGCCCATGCTTTCGAAACGACGCCATTTTCGATTTCGCAATCGATGCGTAAATGCCCTTCAATACGGGTTACCGGATCAATAGTAATTCTCTGGCTCATGCTTTGCTCGCCTCATGACGATTATGATCGTTTTGTTTTAAAGGAGGAAGTATCGGCAGTAGACGAATGAGTACGATATAAGCGCAAATCTCAATAGCCACAAAACCAATAGAAATCAACAGTTCTTCCCAGGTCGGGAAGTAGGCGTAACCGCCACCCGGGTTGAATGCCACCAGCGAATAGGTCAGACGCCAGGTTGCACAACCTAACAGTGCACTCAGTGCTGACAGGAACAGCATGCAGGAATCATTACGCAACTTCGCCACACGCAGAACGACCAGCGGGAAGAGCATCAGCAGGACTTCAATCCAGAACATCACGGAGTAGAAGTCACCGGCAAACGCTAACGACAGCTTGTCGCGATAGATAAGCTCGCCAAAGCGCAGCACGATGAAAATCGCCAGCAACACACTGATGGTGTTGGTCAGCTTAACGAACAGACTCTTTTCATCCGGACCGTTGCCACGCAGACCCGCCTGCACCAACGAACCTTCAAAGATGACAATCGAGAAGCCCATGATGAACGCCGTCAGCAGCGAGAACAGCGGCAACATTTCATAGCTTTGCCACAGCGGATGCACCTTGTAGCCCGCCGAGATCATCAGCGATCCCATTGAAGACTGGTGCATAGTTGGCAGCAGCGCACCAAGCGCGATGATAAAGAACATCACCTTGTTCAGACGTTTGAGTGACAGCTTCCAGCCCAGACGTTCAAACAATGCCGGAGCAAACTCCAGTGCCATCACACCGATGTAGATGGTCATACAGACCGCCGTCTCGAACAGTACCGAGTTCACGTTGAAGTGACCCGGAATGTAGAAGTACGGCAGGTTCCAGTAGCGACCCACGTCGATAGTGATCGACAAGCCACCCAGTGAATAACCAAACAGACTCGCCAACAGCGCCGGACGCACCAGCGGATGGTATTGCCCACGGTTAAAGACGTATACTGCCCACGCCAGCGCCCAGCCGCCACAGGCAAAGCCGGTACCGATCAGCGGTCTGTATGTCAAACGCGATCCACACGCCCCACGGGAAGCCGCCGTTCAGGTCGGAGACAGAGCCCAGACCGAACACCAGACGCTTCACAATCAGGAGCATACAGATGACGATTAACGGTCCAAAAATCATGACCGGTTTACTGATGATTTTGCCGCCCAGCGGTTGTGGATCATGACTCATGATCGTCTCCTCCGTCGTGATGGTCGTTTTTAGTGTTGCGACGAACCAGCACGGTTAAGCCCGCCAGCACAGCCAGTGGTAGCATCATGCCTTTATACAGGGTGTGTTGGACATGTTCGGAACGCGCACCAGTAGAAAGATCGTCCAGTTTCGGCAGGTCGAGATTTTCATAAGGCACACCCGTCAGTACCAGAACCTGAGTACCGCCGCCCTCTTTCTCGCCGTACAGATGCGGATAATATTTCGGCACCGTATGCAGGTAAGTGTCGCCAGATTTCAGCGTCTGACGCGGATAGTGGTATTCGCTGCCCGGCTTCAGCGCCAGACGTTTTTTCGCCTCCGCCATCAGCTCTTCACGCGTACCAAAAATCACCGCGCCCGCCGGGCACACTTCTACGCAGCCAGGCAGACCGCCTTTATCGAGACGTTCCACACCTTTCTGGTTGCACAACTCGCACTTATGCAGCGCACCAAACGGGTTGTTGTAGTCGTACTTCGGCACGTTGTATGGGCAGGCGACCATGCAGTAACGGCAGCCGGTGCACACATCTTTGTCGTAATGGACAATGCCGGTTTTCGGATCTTTTTTCAGCGCAGAGACCGGGCACACAGAGACACAGTTCGGATCGACGCAGTGCATACACTGTTTCTTAATGTACGCGTAGCCATTCTCCTCCTGGTCTTTGTTGACCCCTGTGCCGCTGGTCCACACCTGAATGATGTTATTGGTATACGGCGACAGTTTGTCGTTGTTCGACCAGGTCTGTTCCCCTTGCGGGTTACGTTCAGGGAAGTTGATATCCTGACACTTGGTGACGCAAGCCTGACAGCCTACGCACAAGGTCGAGTCGTACAACATCCCCAGCGATCCCGGAATTGGCGGGCGGTTTTCAGCAGCCGCATGACTGACAGACGGCAGCGCGCCCGTCAGCAATGCCCCGCAGGAGGCTGCTTTAATAAAATTACGTCTGTTCACGGTTATTCTCCCCGTGAGTCAGCGTTATCTTTCTTTTGCTGACGACCCAGTTCACGCACCGCCATCACGCTGACACCGGCAACCAGCCCAACCACACCGCCGAGCAAACCAATAGCGCCTGCCGAGACGTTGCCGCCTTCTTTAGCGTTAACGTCCGGTTTCTGTGAACGCGGAGTCTGGTTTTCGACGTTGGCAAGCTGATGGATGCCTTTATGGAAGCCGATACCTTCTTCGTTACAGCCATAGCACGGGTGACCAATCGCTACCGGCCACACGCCGCCAACATCGCAGAATTGCAGCGTTGAGCAGTTGCCGTAAGTTTCTGGCCCTTTACAGCCGAGGTGGTACAGGCACCAACCTTCGCGGTGGCCTTCATCACCGAACTCTTTGGCAAAACGACCAGCATCGAAGTGCGGGCGACGTTCACAGTGTTCGTGAATCAGACGACCATAGGCGAAAGTCGGACGGTTTTTGTCATCCAGTTTCGGCGGTTTGCCGTAAGTGATGATGTGCGCAACGGTCGCGAGGAAGTTGTGCGGGTTCGGCGGGCAGCCAGGAATATTGATAACGGTTTTGCCCGGTAGAACTTCTTGCAGGCTGACTGCGCCAGTTGGGTTAACTCCAGCTGCGGCAACACCGCCCCACGCAGAGCAGGAACCGATAGCGATAATGGCTGGGGCGCCCTTCCCCCCCTTTCGGGGGGGGGGGCGGCACGCGGGCAGTCGCCTCAGCCAGAATCGAGTTGAGTCGACCGGTCGGGATGCGCATGTGGTT
>OGQE01000540.1_pt1 | contig 43561 bp, 38 predicted proteins | sample 1553131 | NCBI WGS metagenome assembly OGQE01 (sample SAMEA2579929, study PRJEB22360) | human gut metagenome | biome: human gut; feature: human-associated habitat; material: faeces | place: Denmark | collected 2008/2010
CGGACATCGGCCTTGATGAGCGCCAGATCTTAGTCGATACACTTCCGGCGCGCCTTTTCCTCCCCTCGCGCGCCACGTCGGACTTCAGCTATGTACTGTATTTTAAATACAGACGTCCAATTTTTTGACATCTGTTTTTTTTGGTAAGACAATCTAGCGATTCGCGCATACCGATTGTCTTATTATATATTTTGATTTTCGTAGTTCAAAATGCAGCATTTTTTACATGATAGCTGAAAAATACTATCACGCTTCGCATCTTTCTTAATGACGCACAGATAATATCTGTGTCTATTTTATTTAGACACAAATATCAGCAACTGTTACCAGCTGCCAGACTTCATAAATTTGTCAGATTTAAAGGGTTGAGGTCTTGTGTAAGATACCCTGTGGAACCACCACTTGTCTGTCTCCCCATACAAGGACAGGTCTTTCGCCCTTCATGATGTCGCTTTGGCGTTAAAGTGAATGGATTGTTTACTATTATTAAGACAAATGATCTCAAAGACCGTCCATCATGTTGAAACGATATGTTCTCTTGACTTACGTATTACTGGCCGTGCTCCTGACATAGTAAACCTTAGCCAAAAGCCGTGCCATCCGTAAGTCGCCCTATCTCTAGGGCATTTGTGACGATACCCGTGCAGCCTCCAACGCCGATTCCTCGCATCCTTTCGGTGTGGTGAATTCACCGCCGGATCACGAAAGGTTGTTTTAACGCCATAGTTACATATAAAGTTTGAAATTCCTACGATTTGACACCATTCTCAAACAAACAAACAGTATACTGGATCTACTTAGTATCCCGCCCGCATGTCATTCCACTACGACAAAACGCATGCATGATCGTTCCTCTCAAGGCGTGGCGGTTCCCATTTATAACCTATTTGTTCCTACAACTTCCTGTAAAATCAAACCTATTTTTCGCTCAGGCTAATATCCTGGATATGCAAAAATTATAGATATTATAAATGTCTATAGACCAATATATAGTCTGGGGCTGTCCAGACTGTATTTTAGAGATATTGATCATCTAATTGTACTAAGAGTCTCCGCAAAAACAATCATTTCAGTAAAATACACTCTTTTTCTGAAAGCGTTCTGAAAAAGTCTGGCAAGGCTAATTCTTCTTTCTTTCAGATGGACGTATGCACTACCGCCCTGACAAAATAAATATGGAAGATTCATCTCCCGAAGGACACTGCAGGAATCGGACCTGCATCCAGACACGTAAAATATGAATCTGGGAACACCTACTGTTGTGTCTGTTTTTCTTTTTGCTCTCGAATTTTCTGTCGAAGTTCCTGAGCTTCTTTTTGCATTTCCTCAATACGAAATCCAAGCTCATCCGCCTCATTAATATGCCCGCCGATTGCCTTGAGTCTACATTGCTCCCATTTGGTCTGTTTAATTGAATCGGTGAGCATGTCCAGTTTCTCTTTGTCGGTATAATGAGCTTTTGTAATTTTTTCGGAATATAGCTTCGGTTTCCTGTATTTCCGTCCAATTTGTCTTCCTTTCGGTAAAGGTCTTACGCGGAAAACTGCCATTTTCTTACCTTCTTTCTTTCACCCTTTTCATAAAAAATATGAAAGTTTTCCAAATAAGCAGGACGCTATCCGTGCGACATCGCATTTTGTGCATTCTTATATTCCAAAATAGGAATTCCGGTAAATATTGTGTCTTCTGTAATAATACATTTGCTGATGTTATCCATCGATGGTGCATCAAACATGATGTCCTGCATCGCGTTCTCGATCACCCGGCGAAGTCCTCTGGCACCTACTTTTTTCTCAATAGCAATTTTCACAACCCTGTCTAGTGCCTCTTTTGTAAATTCTAATTCAATTCCGTCATAAGCAAATAATTCCTTATACTGGTTTACAATACAGTTTTGTGGCTCTGTCAAAATCTTTAACAGATCATCTTCCGTCAGCGGATTGAGATTAACAACAACTGGAAGTCGTCCAAGAAGCTCCGGAATAATTCCAGCCAGCTGCATATCCGGTGTGAATTCTTCTTCGATGGTCTCTTTAACAAATCCTACAGTTTTTACAGATTTCTTTTTTTCAAATTCTGCAAATGAACCTCCACAAATGAATAAAATATTTTTTGTATTCATTCGGATTGTAGTTTGCGCTCCGGGGATTTTCAACGGAAGTTCCACAACAGACCCTTCGATAAGTTTTAAAAGAGCCTGCTGAACCCCGGTCTTTAAATCATGTGCATTTGTCCCATTCGATTCTTTCGTTGCAATCTTATCAAATTCATCGATATAAATTATTCCTTTTTCAGCTCTTGCAATATCATTATTTGCAGCTGCCAGGAGCTGTGTTAAAATAGATTCAACATCTCTGCCGACATAACCAGTTTCTGAATAGTCCGTTGCATCAACAATAGTAAATGGGACATTCATTTTCTTTGCAAGGGTTTTAGCGAGGAGTGTCTTTCCGCATCCTGTAGGGCCAAGCATCAGAATGTTACTTTTTTCAATAGATGAATCAATCGTGCTGATACGCTTATAATGATTATAAAGGGCAACGGACAGCGCTTTTTTTGCCACATCCTGTCCGATTACATACTGATCAAGGAAGGATTTTACTTCTGATGGTTTTATGTTATTTACGGAATTGTTACCATTTAAGATTTTTTCCAATTCTTTATCCTTTTCAATTTTTTTGATCCTGTTATCATACTTTTCCAGTAATTTTCTTGCATACTCATCTTCAGGAGAATCCTTGACCTTCATTTTCAGACCTGAATATAAAGTTCCAATACAATCTCCACATACATAAACATTTTTTTCCTCATTTCGATAAAAACAAATTTTCTTTTTTCCACAAACTGTGCATTCATGAATAATAGCTGCCATAATAATACCTCCAATATATAAGTAAAGTGTACAAACACCATATTTAGTATTTTTCATATCCACATTATACTTCTGATACAATATATCTAATTTTTACAGAAGAAAAAGAAGAATCCCTTATTAGGATCCTTCTTTTTTAGAGTGAATCGACTCTTCTTCAATAAAATGGCTAGTAAAATCATAAACATCTGTACATTTTCTTTCCAATTTTAGCAATCCGAAGAATAAAGTAACGTCCGCCGCTAATCGTATAAAAAACGAACCCGTTTCATAATAACCGAACTCATATCCTCCGAATACGCTCGGTATTAATGCAAACCCTACAAATACAATTAACGCCCGCAATGCATTAACCGCTATCTTGTATCGTCGATGTCTAATCTCCATGTCAATTCCTCCCATTCTATTTTTTCATCATAAAATATGAAAGAATAGTCAAAATAAAAAAAGATGCCTCTAAGAGACATCCTTTTCTTTATCCTTTAATTTTTTGGTTTCTCCCCATGCTTTTGCAAGGTCGGTCATATTGTTGACATGGTATTTCCAGGCATATTTTTTTAACACCTGTTCTTCCAGGTTGATAAGATCCAGACGTTCAAACAGCTTCTTAGCTGAAGGTGTAGATTTATGAGACCAGGATTTTGCAATCACATCCCAAAAGATATCTCCATATTCTCCAACCGGAAGATTTAACTTGATCCGTATCTGAGATTTTTTCTGAGGATTAATGCAATATGCAGCCCAGTTTAATCTTGTCTGGATACGGTTATCCGAATCATCTTTCCATGATTTATAAAGGCCTACAAAGTGTGCCATACACTTTGCTGTTGCACGTACATCATCTATTGCTGTATGATATTGAATGCCAGTTTCATTTGGGAAAAGATATTCTGTTATTGTCTGAAGCTTATAATTTTCAATTTCTGCCTTATCAATATGGTCTCTTGCCATTTCAAGAATGTCGATGCACTCTCTTACATGATAATGAATTCCGGTACGGTCTGACATTTGTTCCAACATTCTAAGATCGAAAGCGCAATTGTAAGCTCCCCAGAAATCCGCGGATTCAAGGAAAGTGAAAATGGCAGGTGCCTCAATTGTTTCATTTTTCGCACGTTCGAGGATATCATCCGTAATACCGGTAATTTCTATTATCCTTTCTGACAATGTCTCTTCCGGATTAATGAACAAATCCATCTTTCCTGTTTCCTTTAGACCTTTTGTCGTAATCAGAAATCGGACCGCTCCAAACTCAATGATCTTCGCATTTTTTCCCAGTCCTGTCGTTTCGGTATCAAAAATGATGATGCTGCATCCTGGTTTAAAAATTTTACTGAAATATTCTTGATTTCTTTTAATGTTCCGAAACATATATTACTCCTCCTCAAAATCGGCTAACATATTATGCATTAAACTTGTATAATATCTTCCACTTCTATATTTCAATTTCTCAGGAGTAACAGAATCGTAGCAATTTATAAAGTCTTCAAGTAATTCCGCCCCATTCGTTAAAGAAGAATCCAATGTAACTTTTGCCATTCGTTTTTGTCCTATGATCTTCAAGATGCCAAGAGAATATTCGTTTTTGATTGTTCCGGTTAAAGAAGCAAGGTGGCGATACTCAGTATCAAATACTTCGAAGGAGTCCATCATTCCTTCAAACAAATTTTTTACTTCACTTTCTTTAAACTCTCCTCTATGGCTGATTGAATTTTTCTTTAGAAACATTCTGGCATTTCCTAACCTGACATAAGAATGAACTGTCATTGCCTGTCCAGCAAGGTCCCCTGTTGATATCATAAATCCTTTTGTATAAGGCAAATGATTCTCATTTTCCAATTTTACATAAAGGACACTTTCAATGTCGGAAACTTTCCACTCTTCTGTTTGATACACACCATATCCTGCAATTTCGCTAAGAATTGCAGTAAAAAACTTTTCTTGTGAAATGTGTGCATACTTTTTACCAATGATACTCATAACAGGAAATACCCTTTTTGATCTGCTTCTATAAAGGACCTTTAACATAGTCTTTGTTGATAACTTTTCAGCGAGCAAAAGAGCAGATCCGAGTGGGTGATCATCAACCTGTTTAAAAGCGGAAGCACAATCCAAAAGTGTACCGACATTTGACATGGCGACTTTCTGGATAGGAAACAAATTTTCATTTGTATCCATAAATGCAAGTTTTGTTTCCATCATTGCATCGAATTCATCTTCCGTAAGTTCCAGCTCGATAACATCAAAAGAAGCTTTTCCGTCATCTGAAATATCATAAGGATAATATGGGTCTATTTTAACCCATTTGCTTACAATTTTATTGTACCGTTTCTGCAAATCTGTTCGTAAATGGCATAATACATAACTTGTCATTTCTGAATCGAACATTATAGATTCTTTATCCAGCTGTTTTTGCACTTCTTTGAATGAACCGAATCGCTGCCCACTTTTAAAGCAAGTCGGTAACGGCCTGTTTTTTCTTGGTGCTTTAACGATCCAAGAATTTAATGTTCCTTGACGGTATGATGCTTCAAGAATAACAGACTGCTTGTTGTTAACTAATGGACAAATAGTCGTTTTTCCATCAATTTTTTTGATACACGACATTAAATCATCTAAATTCTTTCCATGATTTACTACCATAATATTTTCCTCCTATTGCAAAATAGGAGAAACCATTATTGATTCCTCCTATTGTTTTATGATTCGTTTTCATTATGGCAGAATTTTAAAAAGCAAATTATCCCTGCAAAATTGCCGCAAGATTTAAACGATTTTCAATTTCTCGTTTTTTTGCAATTTCTTCATCTGTAATATAATTATTGAGGTATTCTATTGAATACGGTATGAATTCTGTAACTATGTCATGGTAAGTGTACGGCTCTCCACAAGCATCACATACCATCTTTGCTTCAACATCACGGTATTGCACAAATCCATCAACAAGAACAAGCGAACCCTGTTCTCCATCCTGTGGCATTTTTAGATGAGAATAATCATATTCTGCCTGCTGTCCATATGAGTATACCCATGGATAGTCGGCTGTAATCTCGCTTTGTGTTTTAATATAATATTTTCTATCCACTCCGAGACGATATCTACAGCATGGGTGTTTTGCATCACCAATCATTTCTGGCCGACTTACAACAGTGCCGACAATAAGAACCTGATTAGATGTTTCTTTAAAATGTTTTTCCAAAATACGCAAAGGTAATTGAGGATCATGTTCATAAGCTTCTCTCATTGCATTTAATTTCACTAATGAAATTGGGTAAATAAAAGTTGACGATCCCCTATATTTGATGTTTTGTTGTCCACATCCCGGACAATTTGACTTTTTATTTACGGTAAGAATATTAAAAACGCCTTTTATATCTATCAGATCAAATTGCTGTAATTTTTTTATTCTCGGCATAAGCTCGATTCCATCATAATAGATCATAACGTCTTGATATTGTTGCCCGTTATAAATGTCAACATCCCGGTGTGTAGTCCGAATACGAAAAATCGCTTTTTCAGCGCCTTCTTGCCCTTCGTTAATAATCTTCGGATGGGCTAAAAGGAATCCTACCATTCTAACTTGATTATGAGTTGCCATTAAAATACTCCTTTCTACTTTATTGTAAATATGGGATTTCAGAAAGACGTTTCCGGAATGTACATTTTTTGGAACCAGGTTCCAAAAATAAGCAAAAAAAATATACCAGCAGCTTAACTGCTGGTATACATTTATCGTTCGTCTTCATATTCAGGGTTCGAATATGCTTGTTCTTGCTGGTCCATAAAAGCTTCCATTTCTGCAATTTCATTTTCCTTAATGCCTGCATACTCCTGTTCGGTGAATCCACTTTCCAGATGAGCGATCATATCCTGCTCATCTTCTGATAAGTTTTCAATAGTAGGTGCAAAGTCGTCATCATAGGCATACATTGGTTGTTGTCCTTCCAAAATATCTTCCTTATTTGCTTCTTCAACCGTTTCTTTCACATCTTTTCCACTGACTACAATAGGCATATCAAAATAAGTACCCTTCGTCTGAGTTTCATGTGTATTTTCTCTTGTATAGTCTTCATCAATATATTGATTTTCTTTTATGATTGTTTTTCCTTCTTCAACAGAACTAATCAGTCGTTCTAACTGCTCTCCATACATTTGTTGTGAATTCACATATTGATTGAGAACAACATCATTAAATTCTTTTCCTTCTTGAGGAGAGTATAACTTAAAACGAACTCCGTTTTCATCATGTTCTACAAAGAAATGGGCTTTTCCATCAGGTTCAGGAATTCCAGTAAACGTATTTAAGATCTGATTTTTTTCATTTCTTACTGGTTGCATGTCAGGATTACAAACAACTGCTGCTGTATAGACTAAAGCATCTACATTATATGTTTTTTCGCCAGTCGCTGGATGCAAATCATTTGCCTTTATCTTATACGCAAGCTTTTGTACATCCGCTTCTGTTTCAAATGTATAACTGCCAAGATCTTTTCCATTTGCTTCTACCTGAACAACCCCATCAGTTCCCCTGTTAAACGTAATGCGATCTGTTGTACCAATCTGTATTGGATAAACAAATTCTGCTGCTTTATTCAACGGTCCCATCAATTTTTCCTGATAACTTGCAAAACTGTGTTCCGTCAATTCAGATACAGGCATAGACGCAACGGCTACTCCATTATATTCGATGTCTACCATATCTTTATATTCGCTGCTCGTTTTGATTGAAAAGTCAGCTGCTCCATTTTTAGTCTCAATTGTAGCAAAGCTGAGTTCCAATTGTTCCCCATTAATAAGAGAATTTTCTACGTCTTCTTTATTAGCTAGATATTGCACAGTTGCCACTGCTGTCACTGCTTTCATGGTGCTTAAAAGTTTAATTTCATCTTCTTTTCCAGGATCAGTTTTGTGATATGAAAAAATAGCCGCTGCTAAAGAATTCGCATTTTTATTCAGGAGGTCATCCTTCGACATGGCACAAAATGTTTTTTGCAGGTTCAAGTTTCCTTTATGTTCTGTTTTAAATAACAGGATATGGTCTGTACCTTTTTGGGATTCAGCTGATAACCCAATGTTTGTAAAAGCTTTTGCAATTTCCTGATTATTCAACATAACGCTCATCGCAGCATCTTTGCTGTCTTGCTCATATTCCACCTGTTGCCGTGTGCGTTCTTGAGCTTCTGTGGCTTTTTCGCTCCGGTTGTTTTCTTGTCCTTTATCTTTAACTTCTTTCTGATCCTTTTCCTCTTTGGTGTCCCCGTCTAAATTTTTATTATTCGATAACGCATAATATTTTTTAAATGCATTCCAGAGATCTGCTTTTTCGTGTTCACCAAAGACAATTGCTTTAATCAGGACGTGCACGGCTTGTCCGATTACACCTATAATGCCAAATCCTATGCCCGAAATGACGCCAACAGGTCCTCGCCTAAAAGAGACCTCGGAAATATATTCACGAACCGACATTCCTTCGGCTTCAGCTTTTTCCTTCAGCGTCATATTTTCAGGGCTTTCCTCATATTCATCATCCAGTTCTTCGTTGTCCATTTCCTCATCGAACGGTTCTTCATAATCGTAATTTGTATCTTTATCGTTATACACTTCAGACATAACTAATACCTCCCTTGTTCTTGTATTATTGTTTATCTCTAATATGACTTTTCAAAATGATAAACTTTGAGAAAGCGGGACATTCCGACAATTATATTATTCGGAAGTCCCGCTTATCTATTTTATATTTTATTCTTTTTCCTGAGTAGATAAAGGATGGCTGCTACAATGCAGGCAATAATAAGAAGTGGAACGATCATAAGGATGTGATCGTCAACTGTTTTCTTTGTCGCATTTTGTTTTTCGGTTTTCTCCTTCTTTTTTGCTACAGTTTGCTTTTCAGACTTTTCATCGTTTTCTTCTTTTTGCGAAGTAGCTGGCCTTTCCTTTGCTGCTCCCTTAGCAGCCTCTTTATTAGCTTCTGGATCTTTTATGATATCGCCTCCAAAACTGCTTGTAATCTGATAATACTGCTTTACTATCACGTTATCATATTGTTCAAGAAGCTTATCCCCTTCATCTTCACCAATTGCTAATGTAATAAAGGCTGCATTGTTTGTGTCGCTACTGATAACAAATGAAGAATTTATGGCATATCCTGCATCCTCCACATCCGTGTTATATCCCTGATATTCAATATCAGATATGACATATTCGCCTGCCGCAAAGTCCATTTTTCCTGTCTTACCATTAAGATCAGATGCATTTAAAACGATTTCATTTGTTTTTTCTTCATTTTTTGCATGATAAGTAATTACAAATTTATCGTCCGGTTCCGGAGAAATGGAATCCGAATATTGGACATTAATATATAAAGACGTAGAATCTGCCGCCATTACCGGGATGGGAAAAGAAAATATGGAGCAGATGCAAAACATTAAAGTAAAAACTCTTGTTATTATTTTCTTACTCATTCTGATCCTCCCCTGATACACGTATTCCGGAATTTATATTTTCTGGATTATCATTAAGTTTAAATGTATTAAGTGGATCATTTAAACGTTCCTTCATGATATCATCAAACGGATTCGTCTCTGATTCTGCAATAATCCGCTCTGCCTCTTCAATACTATTAAGTAGCTCTGCTTCTTTTCTTTGCAATTCATCATCTATTTCGGAAACAATTGTAGCATAATCGATTTCTGCGTTTGCGACAGGAGTTGTCTGTAAATTATCAAACGCAAACAATAAACGGTATCCTTTTTCTGTCTCGTATCCATCTGCAAGGATAAGATGGTTTAAGACAATGTATAAATTTCCTTCTAATAACAATGGAGTGATTGTCATTGTAAGTATTTCGTTTTCAAAAGATGGATCCGATAACTTTTCAAACCATTCATTACACAACTTTCTGATGCTTAAAAATTCGGATTTGCTTTTTTTAGGCATGTCAACATACATTGCAACGCAGCCACCTGACATTCGTATCTGGAATTCTGCATCATTAAAATAAACGTTCTGTAATGTTTTCAATTGATCATCTTCTAAAATTTGATCTACGGAAATCACCGCTGATGCGAATGGATTTCCAACGGCATCCCTGCCGTTGGTTAATTCTAAAACGTCCTGCCATGGAAATTCCTTTTCTTCGCCCTGTTGCAAAACATTTTCATCAAAATCATTCATAAATCTGCCCTCCCACTATTTTGTTTCATCCGGTTTGGTGGTCATTAGTTTATAAAGTTTCGTATTTTTAGGGAAATTATCATCCATAGGGATATTATCATTTACGATCTTAATAAGTCCCATGCCAGGTTTTGCAGTGCTGATATATTTCTGTTCTTCCGGCGAAATATCAAGGAGCTCAGATAACTGCTGTTTGTTAATAGGTGTCTGTCCAAGTAACAAAATGAATGTACTATTATTAATGACAGTACGCGCATCTTCACTTTTTAACATATCCTCGACGTTCTGAGTAATCGCAGTCGGGATACCAGACCACTTTCTGGCTCTTTTCCATATCTGTGAAATATATTCAGCAGATGTTTTATTAGACATAATTGTATGGAACTCGTCAATATAAATCCATGTCCGTTTTCCCTGTTCTTTATTTTCAATCATTTTATTCCAGATATTATCAAGGCAAATCTGTAAACCGAGTTCTTTTAACCCTGGTCCAATATCACGGAGATTATATACGGTAAAACGATTATCAATTTGCACATTTGTGGTATGTGAAAAAATATCAAGGGAACCGCTTACATAACGCTGAAGAGAAAGGGCAAGATGCTGCGCTTCAACATGTGGATCCCCGATCAATTCATTATAAAAATCAACAAACGTAGGTGCATTTTCAATGTCAATTGTCTGATGTGTATTTTGAAGGTGCTTGATATATGGCTCATAAATCCTCTCTACACAAATATCAATAATGGATTTTTCCGCCGGTGACAATCCATACTTTCCGCCAATAGCAATATTACAAATTGTTTCAACAAAGTCCGCTTTTACCTTTACAGGATCTCCGCCTTCATCCTTATTATTGATATTTAAATCAAATGGATTTACATACACATTTGTTCCATTTGCGAGTTTGATAACAGAGCCGTTAAGCGCCTGCGCTAGAGGTGTATAATCAATACCTTCCGGATCGATTACATAAACCTCATCTTCTGTATTTAAAAGAACATTAATCATTTCACGCTTTGCAGAAAAACTCTTTCCTGCTCCAGGCATACCAAGGATACATCCATTTGGGTTCATTTCTGTTGTCCGGTCATAAAGAATCATATTACGACTTGATGCATTCAGTCCATAATACATACCGGTTTTTTGCCTGATTTCCTTTACATCAAATGGAATAATTGCAGAAACGGTAACACTTGTCATAAGCCGCTGTAATTCCAGCTGATTATTTCCAAGCGGCAAGGACGTGTTCAGTCCTGTCTCCTGCTGCTGATATAATGGTTTGATTGTTGCCAGGTTTGTAGATGCAACTGTTTTAATCAACCTGTCACATTCTTCCAGTTCATCTTTTGTGGCTCCAAATACAGTAATAATAACGCTTCCAACGTATAGTTTTGCGTTTTCTTTTGTCATATCGTCCATCAGCTGTTTTGATTCTTCCTTTGCATCCTGCAGATCCGGTGAAATAAGAGAAGCATCAAAACCACTTTTTGCAGCTCTTTTTTGTGTATCAACAATACTTGATGAAATATTCGTGCTCTGACGCTTAATCATCTTTACTGCTTCATCCTGTGGGATTGTGTTTAGATAAGCGCTTACCAACATATTTTTCGGCAAAGATGCTAGATCTGTAAGTAAAGATCCTTTAACCCATGTAGGAAAATTTGAAATATAATAGCTGCGCGAATAGGTGTTGCCTAAAATTGCATAGTCTCTTTCAAAAGTGATTGCAGATGGAGCAATGACATCTTTTGTATTAATTCCCTGTGCTTTACAATTTTCAAGGGAAAAAGATTCTACTTCTTGTCCCTGAAATACTCTTTTTTGGTATAAAGGAGTCGTTGAATCCTGATTATAGATTGCATTGATTAATTCCAATCTATCAAGATATGATAAAATAGTTGGTGCATTTTTTGTGATTTGTGAGACCTGATCAATTACATTATGGTCTATCTGTGCAAATCGCTCTGTTGCTTTTTCGATGTCATCTGCCGGGAGACTTAAAGTAATGAATTTTACTGCCTCAAGATTATTTTTGGCACCTGACATTTTTTCTAAAAGCATATTATTGTATTCTGCTCGATATCCATTAAGGGAATCCGCCTTCATTGGAATCATGATATTTTCCTGAAAACGCATAATATCAATTGTCTGATTATAAATTGTAATTTCTCTGGTCACGTCGTCAGGCAAACTTCCAAGGAATACGGACCATGCTTCTGCAATCCTCTGCTGTGTATCCGTGCTTGCTGTTTTGAAATTCAGAGGGGGAAGTTTATAAGTTTTTGAATATACCCCATCTTCTATTTCAAAAATTCCGTTTTTGTAAACATTTTTATAAGGAATGGATTCTGCGTTCGTTTGAGGGAACTGCATCGCATTAGTTTTATTTTTCTGTGTCTTTTTTTTCTTACTATTAAACATTACAAATTCTCCTTCCTGTATGTCTAATAAGAAGATGAAATATTTTCATAAAAAAAAGCGATGGGGGAAACCCATCGCATGTAATTATTTATATCCTTCATATTCAGGATGCTCTGTAACTAACTTTTTTTCTTTTTTTGCCTTTAGTTTTTTCTGCTTTTCTGTTAATGAAGACTTATTTATTTTATAGATTACATTTTTTGCTTTTCTTGTTTTTGGAGCCATAAAAGACCTGAGTGTTACATTTTTAAGATATTTCTCCAAAGCCATTCCCATAGGCTTGTAAGTAAATGCAAATATCGGTACATCAGCAAACATAATCAGGTATACCACCAGCCTGATATTCACATGAAACGGCTTAATTACCGTAACATACAATACGATATCTACAAAAATAGCAACGCATAAACAAATTGTCTGCCTTAATGTTAACGGACCGATTAATTTTGTTTCATATACACGAATGTCTTTTGGCATTTTAGCTTCAATCATATTCTATCCCCCTTATACGCCCACAATATCATTAGCAATTTGATTTGCCTTGAAGATTCCGCCAGTGGCAGCGAGCTGTATAACGATGATAGGAACACAATGTTTAATTCCCAATACACTGTCCATGTTATCTACTGTCAGCTTACCTTCAAACGGCTTTCCAGATAAAATATTCACCATCAGAGCAGATTGTAATTTGCTGGCTGCAAACAAGATTCCAAGAATAACAGCGAATGTTAACGCTTCTGCAAAAAATTTCTTTAAATAACGCACACCAGCTGACCGTTGCCCTTCATCGAACATCTGAACAATGCCGACAGGCGCGAAAATTGTTCTTACAACAACAATGACAGCATTACCTGCAGCCATCAGGAATGCTGCAATTTTTCCAATATACATAGCCGCCATAGGAATGAGCGCACCAATAAATACGCTGATCTTCTTTGCTACAGCAGAGGCACTGTTTTTGTATCCAGCACCCTCAAAAGATTCTTTTACTACATTGTAAGCAGGCCATTTACTAGGATCTGGATTTACACCTGGAAAATATTGGATACCCATTTGCTGTGTAGATTTAACCGAACTGTTTGCGAGCATGGAGTACATTCCCATTGCCACTTTAAACATGGCAACCAAAAGATCTTGTAAATAAATTAAGATAACCATTGCAACAAACCATTTAATAAAAGTTGTAATCAGTTTTTCTAACGTAACCATATCTTTTGACGCTTTATCTAATAGATCCATAAACAAATAAATTGTCATAAGTGAACCAGCTATTCCAGTAAATACACCAAGTAATACGGCAACCTGATCATCTGACATAAGGGTTTGAAGTGCATTTATAACTGATTTAATAAAATTTGCTACATCATTTGTGACACTTCCACTCATTAACAGTTTTAAAGTGTCATAAATCATCTTTGCCATTTAACAAATCCTCCCTACCGTGAAAGAAAAGACCCACGCAGGAATCCTACGCAGGTCTTCGGTTATCGGTATATTTATCCGATTTTGTCTACGAGATTCAGTCCTTTTACAATAGAAGGGAATGCCACAAGTACAATGGCTACAACCAGCATGGTTGATGCTCTTGATTTGCTATCCGCATCTTCATTTTTGAATGCAAGGACAAGCTGTCCAACACTATATACAGCAAGGATAACACCGACTGCACTGAATACCAGTCCAACAATATCGATCATAGAGTTCAAGATATCTTTTACGTTATCTGTTCCTTGTACTGCCGCAAAAGTAGGACAGATAAGAAGTGCGCCTGCTAATACAGTAAATGCGATTGCAAAAAGAAGCTGTTTTTCGTTTCTTTTTAAAGATAATGTCTGCATTTGACTCTCTCCTTTCTTCTCTTTTATAGAGTGTTTTTCGCTCTATAAGGAATATGAAAGAATATATAAAATTTCTCCCATTTATCTTTCGGGACAAAAATTCCATCATTAGGGACAAATGAACGACATTAGAATTTATTTATGGTATGATGCAGGTGGGTGTATTGCGCCCTAAAAAAATCTTCTTTAACAAATGATGCTATACTTTAAAAAACAAAAGAAATGAGGGAAAAATAATGAAACAATTCAAAAAGGTAATAGGATGGATTGGAACAATCATTGGCGCACCATTCTACTTTCTTGATAAAGCTGCCAACTTTTATGGCAAAAAAAAGTTTATTGAGATCTCAATGATCCTGGTAATGGGGGTATTTGTATGGGCATTTATCTATAATATGAAAGGAGAAAAAATAACGGCATCTTATTTTTTCATTGGAATTCCACTTTATATTATTGGATGGTGTATAGTTGGCGGAGCAATAGTTCTGGCTCAGGGAATCATTATAGCAGGAATCGTGTTTGTGTGTATTCCGGGTTCCATGTTATATGAAGTATGTGCTCCATTAAGAATGGAACCATTGCAATATGCTGAATGGTTACAGAAAAAGGAGGAACGCGAAAGCAAATCCGATTATGATGAATATGTAAAAAAATTGAAGAAATCAGCAGAAAATCAGCAAAAAATCGAACAGGAAGCTGCACAAAGGCAGCGGGAACAGGATATTTACCAGGAAGCATATAAACGAGCTTATTCAGAAGGATTCTATCGTGCAAAAACAGAAAATACAAATTCCGGCACACAGAATTCCACAAATGCTTCTCATCAAAATTTATCTAAATATGAACAGGCACGGGCAATGTTCATGCTGGAAGAAGGATTTACTGGTTCTGACTTAAAAAAACAGTATCATCGTTTGTTAAAGGTATATCATCCAGATGCAGGCGAATCAGATGATGAATTCGTTAAAAAGATTACTACTGCTTACAATATTTTAAAACCATATGCAAAATAAGGAGGATATAAACTATGGGATTAAAATCAATCACAAAGAAATACGCTCTTGATGCAGATTGTAAGAATCTTCATTTTGCGATTCCTACTGGTGGGGAAATCGCATTTCTGTTTCTTTCATCGAAAACAGCACAGATGATTGCATTTGATCAATTTCCTGTCAATACCGAAACCGTAGATATGGCTCTGGACAGTTTCATAACGGATACTCTTCTGTTGTCCGCCACACTTTCGGGTATGCCTATCTTTGGTCTGGAAGATATTGCTGAACGAGAAGCTCGGATTGAGGAATGGAAACAGGAAATTCCAGAAACAATTGAGATTTGCCATCGTGCGGTAATGGAATACATCGAAACAGAAAACATGCAGTAATTTTTCAAACATCATCTACAAATCGGGACGTTTAATCGTCCTGATTTTTTTATAAATTTCTTTTCTCACGGTATTCCAAATTTTAAGCGAAATCAAAAGAAGGAAAACAGGAGGAAATAATTATGGTATTTGATCACGAAGGAAAAGTCTATGAAGATGTAGAGGCAATGTGTGCAGCTTATAATATTAATCCGGGAACATTCAATAGCAGAATCAGAAGCAAACATTGGAATCTGGAACAAGCTCTTCTTACACCAGTAGGGCCTAACTACAGAGATAATCCGAGAATTAGCACAAAAGAAGATGCAATCTTACGGGATAATCGAAATTACAAATACGCTTCAGAACACACCGGATCATCAGAAGATTCAAACCCGGTGCTACACGACATTCACAAAAGAGTGAATCCAGGTCCGAAATACGTTTGGACTGACCACAAGGGTAACGAATATCCTTCCAAAAAGGCAATGTGTCATGCTTATGGTATTTCAGCGGATCTTTTTAAATCCAGGACATGGGATGGTTGGCCGATGTGTTATGCATTGGAAAAAGATCCTGGCAACTATACATTCGAAGATCACAAAGGTAATACTTTTAAGTATCTGTCTGTCATGTGCCGTGCATACAACATTAATAAGTTTGAATTCCAACGTCGTATGGATTCAGGCTGGACTTTGGAAGATGCACTTACAATGCCTTCAAAAGCTCCACATAGCAAAAAATATAAAAGTCCTTGCAAAAGAGCTTTTTAACGATCAAAAAAGAAGAGTCTGCTTGTCAGGCTCTTCCTTTTTGTACCATTTTTGGAACCAGGTTCCAAAAAATGCACCTATTCTGATTTTTTCTTTGATTTTTTTGAAACCACATTCACACCGGCTAATGTAGCAGCTACGATAGCCGCTCCACCAAGATATAATCCAACTGGACTATTCACATTCGTCTGTGGTGCTGTTTTTGTTGTTTTAGTTGAATCCGGTTTTGGTGTGTGCTTCGGAGTGACATTTACATCATAAGTCATTTCTCCCTTACTTTCATCCCATGTTGGGATTGCGATAAGGGACGGTGTAACATCATCATAAGAAGACGTTTTGGTGGCTTTTAATAGATAAACTCCTACTTCAAGATCATCAAATGATACTGCTCCGCTTGCGTCAGATTTCATCAGAGTTCCGTTGCCGGATTTTTCTGCTAATGCGGTTGCTGCTTTTTCCAGATCTGTTGCATTCTGTATTGAATTAAGGTCAATATTCAAAGACTTATATGCCTCATCCAGGACATATTCCCCGCCTTTAATTGTTGCAACTTTTAAGCAGGACATCTCGACATTTTCTTTAGAAGTGCCGGATTTTCCGTCTGTTAATTTTACACTGATACTACCTGTTTTTGCTTTTACTTCATTTAATTTGTCGGAATCGAGCAGGGAGTTATCCCCTTTTGATCCTTCATCATCAACAATCAATCCTGAATCTACATTTGAACTATTATCTGCTCCTGCCTGTTGGGTATTATCTGTTGCTTCTGTATGCTGTCCTGTAAGGTCTGCTGCGCATACAGGCATTGCAAACGATAAAATCATTGTCGAAGCCATAGCCATTGCTGCGATTTTTTTCTTTAATTTTTTCATAATGCTTTTCTCCTCCAATCTTTAATTTTCCAAATCAATAAAATCACGATAAGAACAATTGGTAACGCTGTAAAGATAATCTCTCGAATAGATGGGATATTTTGTTCAATTGATTTATACTGTGCTTTTTTGTAAGGCACTCTTTTTCCTGTAACAACTAACCGATGTGTATTTAAACCATACGGTGTACACGTTACAAGTGATACCGTGTCTTCATCCGGTAAGATCTTCATAACGTCTGTATTATCCGGATCCACAACCTGTATATCATAGACTTGATAAGCTAAGATTTTTCCACATACACTAATATAAAACAAATCGTCTTTTTCCATTTCATCAAGGCGTGTAAAGAGTTTTGAGCCCGGTAATCCTCGATGTCCTGTTAATACGCAATGTGTATTGTCTCCTCCAACTGGTAAAGATGTACCTTGCTGATGTCCAACTCCATTCGACAGTACTTCGTCAGAAGTGCCATGATAAATCGGCAGATCAACATCTATTTTCGGTATTTCAATACTCCCCATAATACCGCTATCTCCTTGTGACAACAGTGAATCGTAGCTCTTATCGCTTAAAATACTGGAATCAAGATCTTCAATAATAGCACCACTTGCCTGAAACAACATACTATTATATTTTTGTGCTTTTTCAAGTTCACTTTCCAAATCATTTTTTGATTCCTGCGATACAGAACTTTTGTAAGATGAAATTGTATTTTTTAATTGCTGTCTTGACATCATACTGCTAATAACGGGATAACAAAGTAATAAAATTCCCGCAATAATGATTATTTTTGAAAATATCTTTCTTCCCATATGATAATATGTAGAAAGGGCTCATTACGAGCCCTTTCTTATCCTTTCAAATTACTCTGCTGGATTTTTCTTTTTCTTGTTCATGACTATACCGCCACTTACAAGAACAACACCTGCTCCGAGCATGATCAGCATTGCAGAAGAACCGGTAATCGGAAGTTTTGTTCCTACTGTATTCACAACAGTAATATCCATAGATCCCTTGCTGACATCTGTGTTAAGTAAAGTATCGTCTTCCTTGTACGCCCCGTTCAGGAATTCCTTCATATGTGCTGTTGCTTCCAGTTTCTGGAGAGTTTTATCTGTAGCTCCATCGCCCTTGACGTAGTTGTTACGATCATCTGTCATTGTCGCCTTTACACTTAAAACAATTGGATCCTGAAGCTCTCTGTATCCTGCCGGTGAATCTGTTTCTTTCAGATAATATGTTCCGGAATCGAGACCGTAAATGGTGAAGTTACCTTTTTCGTCAGACACCATTTCAACCGCTTCTGCCGGTGCTTTTCCACCGTCATGATCTGTTCCACCTGCGGAATCTCTGTTAATTACAACATATCCATTGGCACCGACTTTTGTATCTGTTTCTGTATCAGCTGTAGTTTTTGCTTTTACATATACCTCTTTTGTGCAATCCGCATCACTGTAAAGGCGGAATTTTGCATCACTCAGGACCTTATCATGATTGTTGGTTTTCAGTCCACGGAGTTTATATGTGAAACATACAACAGTATCCCATGGGGTATGTCCTGTCTTTCCAGATCCGTCCGAATCTGCATCGTTTGAAAATTCAAGCCGGACATCATTTTCAAAGCCTGGACGTCCTGTCGCATCTGCTGCATTTTCATTCAGAGTTGCGTTGTAATTTAATGTTACTTTCATATCGCTGTAATCATTTTGTCCATTTTTGTCCATGTTATTGAAATTTTTATCAATAATAGACTTGATATCCTTGATCTCAATCTTAAAGGTATCGCCCTCTTCAAGACTGTCACCGCTTGTGATCACATTGTATTCACTGTCTTTTACAGTGTAACTCTTATCGCCTTTTGAAATCACAATGCTGATTTCTTTTTTATTGTTGTGGAATGTAAGAGCTTTATCCATCTTATCATGCCATGCATAATAATAGCTGCTGTAGCCATTCATATCGCAGATAGTAGACTCGTATTTATACGGAACTGTCTGTCCGATTTCATAGTCTGCAACATCATTCCATCCTTTATTTCCGATTGTATCCTGATTGTCATCTTCTTTGATCTTCTTGATGATTGACGGATAATCAGATTTGATATTGATAGAAGCTGTTGGATTTGCTGTATCTACCATGCAAAGGGAAGATGCAAAATAATCACTGTCATCTTCATCATGCTCAGACACTTCATCTACGATGTAGTAACCATACTGCAGTCCCTGTAAAGTGACCGAATTATCTGCTGCTGTTCCTTGCACATAGACATAATCGCCACTTAATCCCTCTTTCTTGATCTCAGTACGAACATTTTCCACGAAATAACGGAATGCGCTGTACCTTCCTTCCAGCTCCTGTGCGGCCTGCGCACCTTCCACCTGGTCATGATTCAAAGTCTGGATATAATCAATGACCATATACTCAGTTACATCAGCTGGTTTAAGAGAAGACCCATCTCTCTTGTTAAGGGCAGAAGCGACTACTGTTTTAAGTGCAGTTGCGTATTTGTCTTTAAATGTGTAGTTGATAGACTCGCTACCTTTTGCATTTTCAGCATTAAAAAGCTGGAATACTTCAAATCTCTTTCCTACCAGAGACTGTCCTGCATTTCCTTTGATTGTGATATTGGAGGTTCCTTCACCAAAATCAACAACTCCTTTGTTAACCATGTAGTCACCTGAATTACGGGTCTGATTTGTCGGTTCTGCTGCCTGAACTGGAACAGTAGCCAGAACTCCACCTACGGTTGTTACTGAAGTTGCAGCAACCATGAATCCGTTGATTACTTTTGAAATTTTCTTTTTCATTTTTCCAATTCCTTTCTTTTTACCTGTTGTCATTTTGTTACAATGGTAATATGATATTTTGTATTACCCGAAGAAAAATCATATTACGTTCACAAAAACAATATGGAATTTTAAATATAGTAAAGAAAAAAGACAGCATAAAGCTGTCTTAAATCTTAAGGCTTGATCATTTTGCGACCACGATGTTCCACAACCCTTCCTGTGAAGGTGAACGGGGATCCATCGGGATAATACCAAGTCGTGGTATTTTTGGAATGCGCCAACCGAAAATGATAAAATTTGCGTACTAATGTGAATAGCATATTGTTTTCCTCCTGTATTGAAGTGTCGAATACAATATGGAACTCATCATGAATTTTATTTACAACAAAGTGATGCGTTTTTGGAACCAGGTTCCAAAAATGTACCTTTTTACATATGAAAAGCCCCGGAGCGCAACGTCCGGGGCTTATTCAAAACTTACAGATCTCTTTTTCTTTTTTTTGCACAAACAATTCCAGTTCCCGCCAGAATCATTCCCATCATCATGATAATGAGCATTTTGTTCGAACCGGTATTCGGCAGTTTCTGTGTTGTCTCGTTTGTGATGATCATATTAACGATTCGATCAGCTTTTGTACCAGTAACGGTAAACTGTCCTGTCGAATCAGTTGTGTAAGCTTTCTCATTTACGAAGAAATTGAATGTTCCATCAACCGGAACAGATTCAACTCTTACTTTATATACAATGTCGCTTCCATCTGTGTTTACTGGGATGCGATATCCTTGTGGTGCTTTTGTTTCTTTCAGATAATAATCTTTTTCCGGAATTAAATCCTTAAAAGTAAGGTCTCCCTTATCATCTGTTTTCCCTTTTGTGACTTCTGTTTTACAATCGGCATCAGAATAAACTGTAAACTCTGCTCCTTCAAGAACTTTATTATGGTTATTGATCTTATTGATATGCAGATCAAATGGAGCAAGTTTTTCATCAAATGCAGCTGAGATATTTCCATCATCTCCTACTGTCAGTTTGATATCACCATTTGTGTCAGTCTCAGTTGCCTTGGATGTAATTTTTACTGTATTATCTTCAGCTACTGTAAACGTAATTGGATTCTTGTTTACCGAATATCCATCCGGTACAGAGATTTCTTTGATGGTATGATCTCCCCACTGAAGTCCCTGGAACTCAATCTTTCCATCTGCATCTGTAGTGAACTGTTCTTTTGTTCCATCTGGAAGAGTATGTTCAAATACAGCTCCTTCGATTACTTTATCAGTTCCAGCCTGTGTTTTCACAAGTGTAAGCGTAAGAGCTTTTTCTTTCTGTGTTGGTGTCACATAAACAGGTGCAGCATTATTATCACTATCCTGTTTAATTTGGACTGTAATTACTTCTGAATTAACAAGATATCCGTTTGGACTCTTAATCTCTTCATATGTTATTGTTCCCAATGGAATTGTAACTTTACCATCTTTTGTATAATAGAAATTATCACCAGATACTTTGTACGAATCTTTAAAATAAATCTGACCATTTTCATCAGTTTTTAGAATCCATGTACGTTTTGGTGTTTCTCCAGAATCTGCTGGATTTGTACTCATTTGCTTACGATAGTATTTTACTTCGAATTGTGCATTTGCTAACGATCCGTTATCAACCGCTACAGGCTTTCCAGTTTCAGAATCCACCTTCTGAATAGCAATTGTAGACTCGAACTGTTCTGGAGTAAATGGATTTTCCTCAACAGTCAAATTAACGGAAATGATATTTACACCCCACTGATCTCTTCCATCTACATGATACACAGCCTGATCAAGCTGATATCCCTGTGGATTCGAGTACTCTTTAACCCAATATTCGTTTAAAGCAAGATTCTCTAATTTCCCATTTCCGTTTTTGTCCGTGGTAATTGATTTTCCGGTCCATTTTGTACAAGCTTTATCAGTATATACTCTATATACCGCACCAGACAAATCATAGTTTGGATTATCTTGTGTAATTTCTGTCACAGCTGAATTCTTCGTCAAAAGAATTTTCGTTGTTTTCGGAGCTTCATACACATCTACCCATGCCGGACTACTTGAAGTATTGTTTGCGGTTACATTAACAGAATATACTTTGGTACTAATCTGGTATCCTTTATCTGGAGCTTTCACTTCTTTTACCCAGTATGTTCCAGGAAGTAAATCCTTTGAAACAGCGGAATAAGAATCAGATCCAATTGTCAAAGTCTGTACTGCATTTTTACAAGCAGAATCCCTATAAATTGTAAACTGTGCTCCATTGAGAGAATAGTTACTATTTCCATTGGTTAATGTAGTATTGCTGGACCATTTATGGATCCGCAGCTTACCATAAGAGGCTTTTTGTGTAGGAAATACATACACATAACAATTAGGATATTTCGCTACAAGATCGGAAATCTGATTTCCAGGGTTTGTTCCTGCATACGTTGCAGTTACATGGTTTGTGGAACTCCAGAGTTTATTATCTGATGAATTCTCCCCCCAGAAAAAACCGATATGTGGATCTGCGCCTGCGCCGTACTCTCTTGGTTCGAAGAACACAATGTCGCCTTTTTTCAGTTTTCCGCTTTTTAATGCTTGATCGGCGTTATAGAACCAATATGATTTCACGTTATTTACAGATGCGTAATGTAACCAGTTCGATGCATTACAGTAATGTCCGTCTGGTCTATATTGTGGAATATTATTCAGATTGGCTCCGCATTTTTCAAACACATATGCTACAAAGCCTGCACAATTCATTTTAGCGGCAGTGCCTGATGGATGATCTCCATTTGGTCTCATACAATTTTCTCTAGTTAGGACATCTCCGCCAAATGGTGTGCCAAGGAAATAATTATCATTTCGATGACTATTTAAGTAACCAACAACATTCTTTGCGCCTAAAGCCTGGTCAATTGTAGTTGTTCCGTTTGGATTTTCATTTACCCATTCTTTTGTATCATCTTTTGAAATATCATCACCGGATTGACGGATATGAATGTCAAAGTATGGAATACCAAAATCAGTCAAGTTATCAGATAATTCGTATTTTGACTCATCAATCTGCGCGGTAAAAGAATATGTGTCATAATTGGTATTCTCGTAATCATCTTCACAAGACCACGATACATCGATCCATTCTTTTGTCATGTCGCCAAGAGTCACTTCAACTGTTTTAGGGCAAGCATTTATAGCGTCTTCCAACGTTGTTTTTTCAATGTTTGCATTTTGTCCTTCCAGCTCACTAAATGATTTAATGAGCTTCTTTTCTGAATCAGCTGCAAATGTGGCTTTTACGGTTACTTTATTAAGATCTGTTGTATCAAACGAATATTCCGTTCCTGCAACTGTAGGTTTTACTTTTGTATCATTGTCAGACTTAAAAGAAATATTTTTCAGAAAATATCCATCATCTGGCACAACCTGGATCTTTGCCGTTTCGCCTTCTTTGTAGGATACGATTGTTCCATTCTCTGAATCAGTTTCCCCAGTAGGCGAAAACATTTTACCATTTTCATTTGATGCTAATTCAATAGTACACACTTTGTCTGTTGAATCGGCTGCATACGATGATATCGTTCCTGTTCCAACGGATGTCACTACCATTCCACAAGCCAATACAAAAGCAGATATTTTTCGGAAGATTTTTCCAATCTTATTCTTCTTCATTACTTCTCCTTTCTCATCATGATAATTTGTGAAATGAATTCACAATGGAAATCTTCCGGTTCGACAATTATAATATGGAATATTGTGAGTGATGAAAAAGCAAAAGGTAAAAAGGAAATTATCAAAAATAGCAAAAAGGCAAGGAAATTATCCCTCGCCTTTTATCATCTTTTAGTAAGAATTTTGGAACCTGGTTCCAAAAAGTATCTGAGTGTAATACTGATTGAACCCATGAGCAAGTCCCTGAGTATTCACTTAGGATCGTGCGGTGGCTGATTTTCAACTCACAAAATCGCTTAACTTCTTTATTGTGTTTCCAATGTCATTCGCAATTTCACTCAACTTCTCTTTATCGGAGGGACAATCGATATTGATTTCACTTTTCCTTGCAACATATTCAATTTCAGTTTTGCAATTTTCTAATTTCTGAATTATATTATTGACTTGTGTTTTTCTTGAATGATACATATTTTTCTCCTTAATTACAGCAGAGGAGTTGATTTAAACAACTCCTCTGATATTAAAATCTAATCTTCTTTTTTACGGAACTTCATCTTAAGACTTGCTGCAATACCAGCAAATCCACCAAGCATTGTGGTAGCAAGCATTCCTGCCTGTGCCGGATCTCCGGTTTTAACTGTGTCAGATTTTTTATCTTCTCCAGTTGTGGCAGTTGCCGTTTTTACAACCTGCTCATTTGCAGCTGCTTTCTTTTCTGCTTCTTTCTTTGCTTCTGCTTCTTTCTGAGCTACGAACTTATCATATGTAGCCTGTGCATATGCAAGGTTGATGGATGTTTTTTCTCGTTCTGCTTTTGCAGAAGTATATACTTCCATCGCAGCATTGTAAAGTTCTACTTTTTCAGCAGCAACTTTCTTTGCTTCTACCAGCTTTTCAGCAGTATCCTTGATATTTACAACAGATGCATTCAGATAAACAAAATCTTCATCTTCAATAGCATTTTCCATTGCATCTTTAAGGGAAAGCTTAGAAGCGCGATCTTTCTTATCTAATGCTGCACGTAAAAGCTTAAATCCTTTTTCCACAGTTTCTTCTGCTGTCTTTGCATCTGCTTCTGCCTGATCTGCAGCAGCTTTTGCTTCTGCTTCTGCCTGGACCGCATCGTTGTAATTGTTTTCTGCTTTAAGAACAGATGCGTATTCCTCTGCAAATTTTTCGTAATCGGCTTTTGTTGATTCGTAAGTCTTTGATGATGCATCCATTGCAACTGTTTTTCCGGTAAGATCTCTCTTTGCTTCATCAATCTTGAAATCTATCACAGATGATGCGTCTTTCTTTTCCTGGAGAGCCTTTGTTGCTGTATCAAACGCTGCATTCTTTTCTTCTGAAACATTCTTTGCGTCAGTTAAAGCCTTTTCTGCTGATTCTTTTGCTTTGCGTTTTTCAGAAACAACTACATCCAGTTTTGCTTCAATATCATCACGGACCTTTTCTGCTGCTGTTAAATCAGCTTTCTTTGTCTCGGTTACACCCTTCGCGTCTTTCAGAGCTTTTTCAGCAGAAGATACTGTTTTTTCTGCACCTGTAACACCCTGATCTGCAGAATCTTTTCTTGTATTTGCAACTTTCAGTCGTTTTGCAGCAGATGCTGTATGCTGTTTTGCAGTTTCAGTATCAGTTACGACATCTTTTCCAGTAAGATTTTTATAAGCTGTTTTTGCTGCATCAAGAGAAGCTTTTTTCTTAGATGCAGTCTCTTTAGCTGAATTCCATTCTGTGATTGTAGCATCGACGGCTTCTTTCTTCAATGACACATTTTTTTGTGCTGTTTCTGCATCAGATTTAGCGGTTTCTAACGCTTTACGTGCTGATTCCTGTGCTGCAAGTGCTTTTTCTAAATTGTCCTGTTTAGTCGAGGTATCAGCAGTTGCCTTATTGTAATCTTCCTCTGCTTTTGTTAACTGATCAGAAGCTTTTTTCTGAGCAGTTTCCATTTCAGTAAGAGTCGTTGCCGCTTTATCTGTTGCTTTTGTTTTTTCATCAACAGTGTTCTGTGCTGCTGTAAATTCCGCTTTTGCCGCATCAAGTGCTGCTTTTGCTTCTGCTGTTACCTGCGGAGCATTTACATACTGATTATAGTATGCATCAAATAAAGCAATATATTCTTCAAGCGAATACTGCTTATCGCCTGTATATGATCCAAATTCCTGTGCAAATGTTTTTGGATATAATCCATCAGTATTACTATTAACCGCAAAACCGGTTGAACCCTTTCCACCACCGCACATATTGATATAGTGGCCGATAGAATTATCTCCAAGATTAACATTTCCCGGATCTCCACCTGCTTCTTCTACAAGTTTTTCAAAAATTTTCTTTTCTGAATCATACCATCCATTATACGGATTCCATCCATCGTAACCCCATGCAAGGTTTTCCGCGTAAGGGGTTGTTCCTGTATGAGCGACTTTGTATCTTGCTGCATTTGCCTGAATCTGTGCAATTGCCATCGCTCTGCTTGTTACAGTATCTGCTTCAAGTGGTACATTCGGATCAACTGGATCAACTTTCTGCACTTCAGTACGAATACGATTATATTCCTTAATCCAATCCAAAGATTCCTTCATATTTGCGAGGGAAGTTGCATCACCCTTTGCGCCAATATTTGTACTGCCAATAATGCTGGCGTAGCGTCCATCTTCAAAAGCTTTTACAGCCTCTGTATCACCAATTGCTTCAAAAAATCCAATCGATCCTTTTGCAATCTGTTCTTTCGCTTTATTTTCATTCTCAAGTGCTTTATCATAAGCTTCCTGTGCATCTGTTACTTTCTTCTGAGCGTCATTAAGCTTAGATTTTGATTCTGCCAGCGCATTATCTGCATCTTCTTTTGCTTTTTTCGCTGTTGCCAGATCGGTATTTGCCTGATCAAGAGAATCCTGCGCTGTTTTCTTGTCTGCTGTTGCTTTGTCGATCAGAGCCTGCGAATTGTTGATTGCATCCTGTGCTGTTTTCACATCTGCATCTGCTGTATTTAATGCAGTCTGTTTTTCTGCCACAACCGCATCTTTCTGGTTCTTTACTTCCTGTGCTGCATTCAGCTCATTCTGTGCTGCATCCACATTTGCCTGCTTTTCAGCAACGACATTATTTGCTTCCGCAAGGGCATCCTGTGCTGCTGCAACTGCAGTTTCGGCTGCTGCAATTTTAACTTCTGCTTCACTTGCTGCAACTTCATCTGTCGCATTTGCCTGTTCCTGTTTTGCTGACTCCAGAGCTGTCTGTGCTGCGGTTAAAGCATCCTGTTTTGCCGCCTGATCCGCTTCTGCTGCTGAAAGGGCATTCTTTGCGCTTTCTACATTTGCAAGTGCGGTATTGTATTCCGGTGTTCCGTTTGTAGCATCTGCTACCGCTGCATCATAAGCTTCTTTCGCTGCATTGTATGCACTCTGGGCATCAGACAGTTTTGCTTCTGCATCTGCTTTTGCAGTAGTAGCTGACTCCAGATCTGCTTCAGCCTGTTTGATTGCTTCCTGAGCAGTTTCTGACTGTCCATTTAATTCATCTAGTTTTGCCTGCGCATCATTTACAGCAGTTTTCTTTGCTTCCAGATCAGCGGTTGCATCATCCATAGCCTGTTTCTTCTGAGCAACTTCTTCTGCAGTGGTATTTGAATTTGCCAGGGCATCTTCATATGCTTTCTGTGCAATTGCAGTCTTTCCGACAGCAACATTCCACGCTTCTGCCATAGCTTTCTTATTTTCCTGCGCTTTCTTTAAAGCTTCCTGCTGTGCATCATAGCTTGCCTGCGCTTTTTCTGCTTCCTTATTTGCCTGGTCCTGTGCAGCTTTGAAATCTGCTTCCGCCTTGGCAACTGCTTCATCTGCTTTTTTCTGTGCTTCTTCCATTGCCTTTTCAGCGTCAGCTTTTTCTTTTTCTGCCTTGTCTTTTTCTTCTTTGGCAGATTTTTCAACTGCGGCTTTTTTGTTGTCAGCTTCTTTTGCTGCATCCAGATTTGTTTTTGCTTCATCAATATTCTTGGCTTCACCGGTAGTCTGTGTTTCTGATGTAGCCTTATTGTCAGCATCGGCCATAGCCATATTAACTGGTGCTGCTACGGATGTTGCGAGCATAGCCCCTGCTGCAGCTGCGGTTGTAATTTTTGTAACTGTTTTTCTTCTCATAAATAATACCTCCGTGTATTTTTGTTTCCCTTTGATGAGTCTATTGTACAATTTTCAAAAGACATTTATTTTTCTAGGGCGAAAAATAAGTCATTTACTTCTAATATAAAATATGGAAGAATATTGATCTTCTCATTACTTGACGTGTTACTTGTTTAATTCCGGATGATTTTTCTTGACCCGTTTAACAAGCTCATCATAATTAGCTGGTTTTGGAACTTCGTAAACAAGGATAGGATTACTTTTGGGAGTTCCCTTAACCACTGTTTTAAGTATTCTTTCCTTTAATGAATTTCTAATTTTATCTTTAATTTTCATTAATTATTTCCTTTCTTTCAAGCAATGTAAAACCTTCAATTATAATTCCTGTTAAAATGATTGTTTGCCAGTAGGCAGGACTCCAAAAAGCAATTCCTAACAGCGTAAATTGAAGAAACATACATTTTCTTTTTTGAGATAATGTGTTAAGTTCCTCATGAATAAAGCTTGGTGAAAAGAATTCATAAAAGACCGGAATAATCCCGAACACCCATATTGGATATTTGGATATAATCTGTGGCGCATATGCGGATCCCAGAATAAAGCTACTTGAAAACGCAAAGCATTTGATAGAGGAATCCGCATGATACCCGCCTGCAACTTTTCTCATGGAACAGAAGCTGAAAATTGCAACTGCAATTTCTTTGATTCGTCCAATCAAAAGTCCCCCCAATAAAAGAGCGCCTGTCTTTACAATTTCTTCCATCCATATTTCCACTCCGTATGTAAGAAGAATCTGATCATCTTCCGTATACTCATTCTCTTGAATCAACATGGCTATTCTGGATGAAAGTGCATGAATTCCATTACAATAAATGCGTTTCATGCCGTTCCACCTCGCATTATATAACAATTTTTATGTTTGAAAAGTCATTTGTCCCGAATGATACGATTTTTGTCCCGAAAAGTCATTTTCCTTCAACCTCCTTTGTCTGAGTATGGTTGAATTATACGAAAAATAAAAAACTTTAGATTTTTGCAGGTGAAAAACATCAAAAAAGAGGCTCCGCGTTCGGAACCTCTAAGATTATAAATCAGACATTACTTCTTTTGCAATTTTTAACAATTTCTGGTTTCTTTCCCCATTGCGGTATTGTTCTGCTTTTGGTGAAGAAATCCAGTGTCAATATTTTGGAACCAGGTTCCAAAACATTATTCTTTTCCAACAATCTCTAGTGACTGTACAAATTCATTCCTTTCAATGCTAAAGATTGGATAAATGTCGTCTCTCTTTTCCAGATACTCTTTCACAAAATATAACCCATTTCCATGTTCATCGCCTTTTGTAGTATATCCCTTTTCAAAGATTTTTTCTAAATCCGGTTTCTCCTTAAATGTATTTTGAATGATAAAAAATACGCTGCTTTCTTTTTTTAAAATATGCAAGGTAATATATTTATCTTCCGATTCAGCAGCTGCTTCAATCGCATTATCAAGCAGATTACCAAATACACGGATTAAATTTTCCATATCCGGATATCTAATCACAGCTCCCTGTTCGATCACGACCTGGAAATCAACCTGCATGGAAGAGGCTCGAAGTGCTTTCTCGTAAAGGAAACCTTTCAATTCCATCGGCTGTACGTCTGCCAGGGCACTCCAGATTTTTCCTGATTTATCTGCACTGACACAGAAATCACGAATATTATTTTCAAAATATTTTTTCAATCCAGTGTAATCATCTTCTTGAAGATAGCCTGACATTGTAGCCAGAATATTTTTATAATCATGCCGAATAGAGCGAGATTCATCAATCATACATTCCAGACCATCAATGTAATTTTTTGTCATCATTGTTTTTGTTTTATTTGCTTTTAGATGTTCTTCTGCCTGGATTTGACGGATGCAGTAGTAAAGGATAATGCCGTTTATGATAAAACAAATTCCGAATAAGACACTATTCATAGTGAGTGCAGATTGATTATATCCTACTTTTTCACCAAGTATAATATTGACTACAAAAACTGCAACAAAACCACTTATTTCAAAAAATATTCCATATTTCAAATTTCCGACTTTCTTAAATACTTCTTTTATCTTAATAATTTTATACAAAAAATGTCTAAGTAAGTAGAAAACAATCAATTCAAAAATTGTGTAAACTGCCGGAAATAAATTATAATAGTTGGATAATAAATACTCATCTGTTATACCAAGTATCTTATCGAAAAAAAGAAGAACTGAAGTATTCATTAGAACGTTTAACATATATCCTAGCATCGCCAAGCAAAAATTTATTATTTTATATTCTTTTTCTCCTATTAAAATAATACAGCCACAAATAACAATCGTCGGAATTGTAATGGATTGCCCAATCTGAGCATACAACGTTATTAATACCAGTATAAATGGGACTACTGTAACTGCCACATAATATTTCTTTTCCATTCTTGCAGTCAATAACGAGCAAAGGCTTATTGCTAAACATAAAGAGCTTATTATTCCTTGTAAAATCATATCTCCCATCAGAATCCTCCTCTCTTTTCCATTACATCACATAATGTCTGGTATCTTTTGATCGGCAATGAACACCTCGTTCCATTGTCCATAGCAACCACCATTTCTTTCCCTTCTTTTTGGAAAGAGGCAATATGGTCCAGTCCTAATATATAAGACCTGCTGATTCCAATAAAATGATCTCCCAACAATTCCAGAAGCTGCGCCATGGTTGATCTGGTAATAAACTGCGTAGTCAGACAATGGACCTGAAAATAATGTCGTCGGTCTTTTAGTGCCTGAATATACACAATGTCCTTTGGATCCACATAGATTTTTCGCTTTCCGCATTCAAAGCATATCTGGTTTTTCTTGTCCTTTGTTTTTTTCTCCACCTTATAAAAAATCTGCTCCAACCGATTGAATACCGGTGCAGATAAAGCCTCATCCAGAAATAAATCCGGGCTTTTCACAAGATAATCCACGACCTTTAAGCCCTTATCAAAGACCTTGTATGCCAGTTCCTGATGTGAGGTTAAAAAGACAAATTCAAATGAATTATTTATTTTAAGCAGCTCCTGCATCAGCCAGAACCCGTCTACACAGTACCCATCAAGAACCACATCGATAAAAAACAGGGATGGCGTATCCGGGTTACTCTTTGCTTCTTTCAGGGTTTTCTCCGGATTTGTTTCGGCAGAAACCAGAACTGCTTCTTTTTTCGTGTCTACCAGATACTTTTCGATCTGTTTTTTCAAACATGACAACTGAACAGTTTCGTCGTCGCACAAATAGATGTTAAGCATAGGCAATCCCCCTTTTGTAATGATTCCAGTAATGAATATTATCATAAAAAGTGACAAAATGCACCAAGTAATGTGGAGAAAATATAAAAAATCAATAAATCTTTATGAATAAAGCATAGCATATCCTTTTGGATATCTAATTTCTAGGGTAAAAAAAAGTAGGACTCATGTCCCACTTTTTCTGATATTTTTCTACTTTTTTTGCAATTCTGTAACAAAATAATAAATCGCTTCTTCTACAAACCAAATCATGATTCCACAAAAAGCAGCTCCATTATTCCATCGTGTCAGTAATATAAGAAATATTCCCTGTACAAAGCACCACAAAATTGCTTTTATAGAACATTTTGCTATATTTATCATAAATAGTAAAACGAGCATAGCGATCATAAAAATAAACATTGCCGAAAGTGTTCCAAAACATTTTTCATGTACATTTCCAAGTAATGGTATTTTTCTTACCTTATCCAATGTACGGAATAGATGTCGGTATAAATCCATTGGCTCTGTATATTGTAATTTACCGTGATCATTTAGAAAATATAAATATCTGGCTACTTTAGACGTATTACTTACCGGTATATTTGTAACATGTGTAAATGCGTCTGAATAAATACTGGATGAACTGATGATCTTTGTTACGGTTGTCAATGCCAAGTGGATCCTCTTATGGATCATTGGCAATCGCTCTACCATATATCCAACTGAAGTTACGAAAATAAAATCAGTGATATTGAACACATGCAGCTTCATTCTCTTAATTCGAATCCACATGATTACAATCATGTATAGAATACTGATTGCTAAGATATCAATTGCAACATTGTCAGATAACGGCTTTAATAAAACTAACAAAAATTTCCAAACTGTATCATTGATTTCCTTTAATAGTCCCATACATCATCCTCATACATGAATGCGCACATTCTATTGAAAAACTCTGCTTCCCCTTTAAGGAACATATACTCTTTCAGTCCCATTTTAATATTTGCCGTTGGTTCACTTGCATTCCATGATTCAAGGAATTCCCCTGGCTGTTCTGTTTTTAATATTAGTGTAGAAAAATCAAATACTTGCTGGTCACTTAATTCAATGCTCACCTGGAGCCGGATATGATCCTTATACCGGTTTCGCATATAAAAAGAAAGTTTCGCTTTTGCATCCTGCAGCGGTGATGTGATATTTTTAAATGTTGTATTCTGTTTTTGACTTCCGAATACCTTTGCTTCTAATTTCTGTAGATTCACTTCTACATCTGGAATAGCAGGAGCTTTATTATCATCTTTTTTTTCTGAAGATTTTTTGTTTGAAGTAGAATCCAGGTTCTTTTCAGGAGGCTTTTTTCTTGCAGGCGTTTTCCTTTTCTTTTTTTCTTCTACGCCTTTCTTATTCTGTTCTTCTACTGTTTCTGTTTGGACTGCTGCACTTTCAGCGATTTCATCTACCATAAAATCCGCAGACTCATTTGCATCAAACATAGATTGCTGCGTATCTTTTTTGTAAACCTTAACCCTGGATACTCCAAATGTAGCATTTTTTCCGATTCCACCACAATAGTTTGCTAACGGAAGCAGATCTTCATAATACCGTCCCATTACCGGTCCGATCAAATAAATCTTATCGTTTTTCCCTGATGCCAGTTTCTGAATTGATTTTTTTACCTTTTCGGTATCTTCAAGTTTACAGTCACAGATTACAGCCCTATCTCCAAAAACGTCCATTTCCTGAACGTCTTTTCCCTCAGAGAAAACAATGATTTTGTCCATTGGATTAAGATTTCCCTTACAGGCAGCCGGACAGATATCATCTACATATATAGCCAGTACTTTTTTTTCTCTAGCCATAACAATTATTCCTCCTCCGCATCCGATGCTTCAATCGGAGCAATTTTTTCCATATCCAGTTCCAAAACCTCCCTTTTCGGAACAGCTGCAAATCCATTTGCAATTAAAATGTGTTTCTCAATCTGATCATCTGCCAAGTGGATATTATTGCACTTTGTTCCATATACAACATTTGTATAATCTGTTCCATTCTTATTGTCATTTGTTACGAATGACATATAACACGGAATCCGGTATATCTGGCAAATGCTTAATATATCCTTCATTTTGTCTTTCAACTGTTCAACAATTTCCTCTGAAACAGTAAAATCGGATGTAACTGCCTCTATTGCGCTTTCTTCTATATCTTCGGAATTGATTTCTTCTTGTGCTGGATTATCAAAGCTCTCCATCTCATCAAAATCCACATCTACTTCATAATCCTGTTCATCGTAATCAAACATAAATAGGTCCTCTCTTTCTTACATTCCCATTAACGACGAAAACAGATCCGTTAATTCGTCATCGTCTACAGCATCGGAATTTTCTGATTCTGCATTCGTTCCTTTGTTAGCGTGTTCTTCTTCAATGCTAACATGGTTTTCATTTACTGTTTCCGCTTCTTTATCCATTATTTTTTCTGGATCATCTTTTTCCGCTATTGAGACAGATTCAAATTTCCTTTTAGAATCATCTGAACCCATCTTATTTTTCGTTTTTTTCTTTTTAACAGACTCCGTTACAGACTTTTCCTTTATGTTAAACATGAGTTCAAATAAATAAGAATCAAACTGTTCTTCGCTAAATCCCCATGTTTCTTTATTTCGTCTGTCCCACCTGCTTAAATTTCCTGCATTCGCTACCCGCGTTCCCTTCTTCAGGGAGTTTTCCAATAGATGGATTTCTTCATAAGCTTCCTCTGATTTCATATACAATTCCGTAGCTGGCATCCGGATATATTGTCGCAACAGATTTTTTATAAAAGAATTTTTATATCCAGGTAAAACGTTTTCCAACAATGCAATCACGTCTTTGTCTTTTTCCGTATCCAGAATCAATTTTTTATGATATAAGTGCTTTAATTCATCATCAGAATTCATTTTCTTTGACGGAATGGCAAGCACAAATGTTTCACCTTTTACAAAAGACTTTAAAACACAATAAGCGGCTTTTGCAAAACTTACTTCATAAAGTTCACAAAACGTAATAAGATCCATGTCATGTCTTTGGTATAATCGAATCGTATATCGCTTTTTTGACATAACTGATCACCCCTATCGTTTATTCTGCATATATCGGAACATATAATATCCACGTACATTGGAATAAATAAATGGAAGATGATCATTTACATTGCCCGGAACAACTGTGATTGTTTTCATTCCAGAAAGATAATCCTTGATCTTTTCAAACCATGCTTCTCCAGTTCCTCCAGCAACAACAATTCTGGAATAATCCCTGAAAGCACTGGTTACTCCTTTTGCCTGTTCCATCGCTGCTCGAAATACTTCGTCATTTGATTTTTCAAGCAAAGGGGAAATGGAATGTTCTTCCGTTTTCATTTCTTCTTCATTGATACATGTTATTTTCCCTGACTCCAAACATTTTTGAAGTGCCGGAACACGGATTTCTTCCCCGTAAGCATCCAATATTTTTTTTGATGTTGACTTTAACACCTGGCGCATCCCAATTTCATCATTTGATTCTTTACATACCAAAGCTCTGTTCTTCAATCCATAAAAATCAAATGTTCCAAATCCGATATCAATAACAAGTGTATTTCCAAATAAATAAGATCTGGCGTCTGCCGAATAACTGCCATCATCTTTAATGATTACCGAGTAAAAAGCTCCGGCCGGCTGTGCCATGTTTGCAAAAATATGGTCGCGGTCAATTTTGAAATCAAAATTTCTCCAATGACCGTTTCCTACTTTGAGAGCAAAATGTGCCGGTTTGCTTAACGCATTTACCATCTGTGGCTCATCTGCCTCCAAAAAAGAGGATGGAAGCCCGGTCTGAATCACCAATGGACGCTGATCCTTTTTGTCCATACATGCAAGTGCAATCGCAGCAAAACAAAGAATCCTGAATTTCTTATTTGTATACCTTTTACGGGAAAAGAGTTCGCCCTCGGCATCGTTCGTGTCGATACTGCTGATCATATCCTGAGCAGTATATCCCAGTAAAAACGTTTCATTTGTATCAAGATCCCGATACAGAATGTCTCGCTCATCAACAACACTCAGGCTGCCTTCCAGTTTTCTTGCATAGCTTGGAAAGCAGAAATATCCATTTTCATGAAACACTTTCATTGCGGAATATCCGGCATCCAGACCGATAATATAATCTTTTCCCTTTGGATGAGTCGCCCTCTTAACAAATTCCTGTCTTGTTCTAAATTTATTTGTGTTCATCAAAAAACCTCCTTTTCTAATGAGTATGGAATTTTTCTTTTACAAGATAATATAACTTTTGTGACAAAAATTATTTTTTACAGGCGAATTCTGCTTATGCGATTTATCACAAAAAAAGAGACTCCTCTATGGGGAACCTCTTTTCACGAACAATATGCTATTTTTGTGAACTGTTGGACAATTTAAATTATTCTTTCTCCTCTTGTTTTTGTATAATAAGCTCAACAATAATATGAGAGAATTCTATATTTTTGTTCTTCAAAATTGAAGGAATTCTGCAGAAATGGTATACTATAAAGAGAAAGGGGATGCTAACATTATGTTAAAGATTCCAAAGAAATTCGAACCTTGTTTTTGGGATACAGAATTTAATAAACTCGATACAGAAGAAAATAAATATTACATTATCTCCAGGTTGTATAATAAAGGCGGTATTTCTGGCATTACATGGGTTGAAGACAATTATTCTATTGAAGATATAACTGAAGCCACAAAATTACGCAGGGATTTTCATCCCATTGTTGCTAACTACCTTAGAAAAAAATGTGGATTAAAAAAAGAACAAATGAATTATTACAGAATGTCACCCGGAATAGCATGGAGGTAACTATTATGTTTTGGGAAACACTTGATGATCACCGTATCGAATTGCTAAAAAAAATTGTAAATAAAGTAGATATTGGAGAATATTATATGGCTGGTGGGACAGCCTTATCTCTTCAATTAGGATTAAGAAAATCTGTAGATTTTGATTTTTTTGTTCCACATAAATTCAACACAGATGCCTTATACGCACAATTGAAGGAATTGTGTCCTAATGAGATTTCTGTATTAAATGTTGACGGGCGCGGGACATGTGATGTAACAATGGAAGGAGTTCAAGTTAGTTTTTTTGAGTATCCATATGACACTGTATATGAATACGTTAACGATGAAGACCTTCCTAATTTGTCAATGGCATCCGTAGAAGATATTGCCACAATGAAAGCCTTAGCAATCGGAAGCAGAGGTGCAAAAAAAGATTTCTTTGATTTGTACGAAATTTTCCACTCAATTGATTACAATGTAGCAGATCTTGTATCTGATTTACATGAAAAATATGGAGAACAAAGGGATTTTTCTTATATAGGTATGGGATTAAATTATTTTGAAGAAGCAGAACAGGAACGTCTACCTGAAACTTTTGTTAAATATAATTGGTCCGAAATAAAAAAGAGTTTTTCTAAAATACAGCAAGAATTTTTCCATGAATTACGAGAATATCAACGTAAAGAAATTGTGCAAAATCGTGACCATGATGATGAACTAGAATTGTAAAATATAATCTTTATTGCAAAGGACGCCGTAGAAAAAAGAAGTTTTTTTAGGTTAATAAAATAGTTTCAAAAAAAGAGATTTTCAAATGGCTTTTGCCAAATGAAAATCTCTTTTATTTTGTACGTTTTTCAAGTTTTTGGTAAAAATCAGTATTTAACTTCTCACGGAATTATGTACGTTTTTGATGATTTCTTAAATTTTCTCAATTTAACTTTCATCGGAATAATGTACGTTTTTGCCGATTTCCGCGAAAAAATTTTTTTTACTTACTTTTACTTACTACTTGACTTTAACCTTTCAATTTCTACTATGCTGTTTAGCCTAATAAAACCGCACAAATTTTTCAGCACGTACCGCAGATACTTTAACCTGTTGCCCTACATCGGGTGCCTCAATCATCTGTCCATTTCCTATATAAATTGCGACATGCCCTGCATTATTTGAAACGCAGATATCTCCAGGCTCAGGATTCGTAACGACTTTTCCTTTTTCCGACTGTTCCTGCGATGTTCGTGGGATAGAAATTCCTGCTTGTGAATAACAATATTGAGTAAGCCCAGAACAGTCAAGTCCAACATTCGGTGTAGTTCCGCCCCATACATAATTCACTCCAAGCTGTGAATAAGCGGCATTGACAATCTTCTGCTGCACATCTGTACCCGGAGTCATGTTCTTATACATATCATAATACAGATTTGCGGATTCATAACGTTCAGACATTCTTGTGATACTACCACGTTCAAAAACTCTTTCAAAAATTTCCGTCGCTTTATTAACATCTGTAAGTGCTTTGTAGCTTTCAAGAGTCATTTTTTCCGGCCACCAGCACCATTCCCCATTAGGATAATAATGAGGACTTTTTCCTGTATATGCATCAAATTGTGATGGCATATCTGACAGCATAAAATCAAGCTGTGAAGAAAGATCTGTCCAATCTTTTCCTCTGGATTCAGCTAATTTTGCCATTTGTCCCCATCTTGAGTTGTAGTTTTGATAAGTTTCCATCTGGCAGATCCCTGCTGCTGGCCCTGCACCGCCATTCTGAATTGCGGTCGGATCCAAATGAGATTCCTGATATAAATTTCCCATTACTCCGGCGGTCGCTTCGGGTGTAAATCCTGCAGATATAAAATAATTCCACACCTGTTCTGCCGTATTTGATCCAGATAAAGTTCCGAAGTTATCCTTCAGTTTACACGAAAATAAATCATTAAAATAATATGTGGTCAGTGTTACATTGGCATCCGTATATGTCTCAACCGTATCCTCATCTATCCAGTAAGTATAGGTTTGCGTTGCAACAGATGTAGTATGTGACCCATTGTATAATTTTCGAATGTAGTCAGTTACAGCTGTTTTTCCTGCTTCTTCCAAGTCAAAATCGAAATATACCATAGCCATGCTAAGTAATTCAGCAGAATTCGTAGTTTCCGTGAATTTATAATCCGGTATATTCTCCTGATAAGCCTCTTCATCTTTTACATCTTTATAGGTAACAGTCACATTTCTATAACGAGAATACATAGCAGATATCTCGTTATTTTGGGATTCATAACAGCTTTTGATTTGGTTAAGTGCAGCATTTCTTATTTCTTCTTCTGACGCAGAAAAATCAAATAAAGAAACAATCGAGCTGACAACAGATGTTACAACCATAACTAAGAGCAGACCTATGATTATAATGGCAAACATAATCAGAAGGATGGAAAATATCGTAGATATAATTGTAGAAATGATTGTAAAAAATCGTCCAATAATGTTTTTTACCCAATTGAACGGGCTGAATGCTTTTCCAAGTACACGAACTGGTTTCTTTAATAATTTTCCTACTTTGCTATTCGATAATTTTTCCCCAATTTTCCCTTAATATCTAAAAGGTGACTGTTAATATGAAATGGATCTTTTCTAAAATTATTAAATCTATCAAAGGAACGCCTAATAAATCCTTTTCCTTTTCTTGCGCCACGTACCGTTTTCTTTGCTGCCTTTTTTACCGGAGCTGGTGTTCCCTTGGCAATTTTTGAAAGTGCTGCATTTCCGATGTTCTTTGCGCCAGCCACAGCCGCTGTTCCAAGTTTTGTACTTGCAGCTTTTGCCGCCGCCCATGCAGCTGCTTTAGCAGAAGTAAGCGTAGCAAATCTTGCAGCTTTAGCTGTTGTACGGATAAGTGTTAATCCGTAACGCAATGTATTTGCTGCCCGTCGGACAAACATTACAGAAAAGACAAGTCCTCTTCCGACATCACTTTGTTGCAGATATTTTTGAATATAGGTTAATGCATATCTCTTAATTGCACTTAAGCGTGTACCGCTATTCATCATATATTGATTTTGATATAATGAAGCAAGTGTTTTGTAGAGAGTTTTTATCTCAACAGGGAGCGCTTTATTGCGGTGCAACTGTTTCATGACATTGATGTAACCAATCTTCCCTTGCATAGCAATAATCGGTGCATAACCGTTTGCACGTAAAATCTCGTTAATCGCTCTTATAGATTGTTCAACATTTTTCCTGTTATTTAGCTGCAGCATTGAAATCTGCTTCAATGCTAAATCCGGACATTTTAAAGTTCCATTTCCCTGTGCGGATAACAATGACTCACCCAATTCAGATAATTTTGTATTCATAATCGAATTCATGCCATTGGACATTGTTATCTTTGCATTATTTGCTATGGTTCCAATTGCAACCATGCTCAGTTCAGCAGAAAACTGTAATCCTGCTCCGGCATCCGAACCAGATGTAGCAGTTGTCGCCGCAAATTTACCGCCAGTCTTTAAGATTAGACGTTCTACCCTTGCAACTTTAGACCCAATCGAAGTCGGTGCCTTTGTACCAATCTGCATTTTACCGATTTGATTTTCAGGAACTGGAGATCCAGTAAGATAATTACTGCTTGCCTGACTACCGGAAAGCTGTCCGTTTTTCCGGTGGAATGTCTCCTGATAATCTTTTTGAGCTTCCTGAAGATTTCGGTTATAATAATTCCCAGAAATTTTATTGCTTTGCGATCCCTGTGTGTATTCTTCGTCTTTTTGAAATCTGAAATTACGATCTGGCGGTTTAGACGCATTCCCTTTATCCGGCGGATGTGTAAAAGAACCATTCGATTTTTGAACGTCCGCTTTTCGATCGTGTCTTTTTTCTTCAAATTCTTTTTGCGCATCCAAAAGATTTTTATTATAATAAGTATCTTTCCTTTTTTGAGACATAATATCCTCCTTTCTGATATTGAGTATGGAATTATTCTCAAAAGGGATACTTAGATATGTCCTATTTTGGAACCAGGTTCCAAAAATAAAGCAAAATACCCGGAGAAAATCTCCGGGCATTATTCTACATAAATTTATCAACAACTTCTTTGCAGGCTGAAATGACATCCCATTCCGCTTCTGTAGGCATTTCTACATTTTTCATCTTTTTGCACCACTGGATAATGGAATTTAATTTTGCAAGATATCGTTCCTCATCTTTTTCAGGATCTTCATTCATAAGTGTAGAAATCCGCTCCGATTCATGGACTTCAATTCCATCAAGATTCAGATCCACATCTTCATCTGATTCAAAGAAAACTGGATCCAAATCATCAGCACTTAGATTTTTCATTTCCTCTGGAGTAAGGCGGAATCGACCATTTTTTACAGATCTGCTTTCGAAGAAATTATCTGGCAAATCGGGTTCAGAATTATCATCTAACGGATCTTCTTCGAGGTCCTTATCCGAAACTGGAAAGTCATCAAAGGCAGGTGGTATAATAGTGCTTTCAGCGGCTTCTTTAATATCAAGCGGATATGTAGAATTTTCATCTGTATTAAAAGCAGAAGACTCTGACTCTGGAACAATCGGATTTGATTTATCATCGGTCTTGAAATTCTCGACTGATTTTTCTTCTGCTTTTCTCTTATTGATATCATCTTTAACAACAGATCTTGAATCTTCTCCGCTTTTAATTTTTTCCTTTAATTCTGATTTCTTACCCTCGTCCTCTATTCCAGCAATATAACTTGCGCTTTTAATATCAATTTTGTCTTCCTTGACCATATCTTTCAATTCGGAGTCATCACTTTCGAATACCATTCTCCAGTATCTTCCATATCGGTCAGAGGTCTTAAAAAACTTAGCGGCACGTAACGCCATTTCCTTACGTGTAATATCCCCACTATCTACCTGCATCTTTAAGAGTTCCATGATTTCCGCCCGATGCCGATTCTGATCAATCCTCTGTCTCGTTTCAAGATTCGAAGTTTTAATAATAAGTTTCTGTGTAACAACATCCAGATTCTTATTATCGATAACGAATACTGGAATCGGGAATTCATCCATCTTTCCTTCATCAACAAGCTCATTAATTGCTCTCCATCTACGCTCACCGGAAAGGAGCATATACCGATTATCTTCAAGAGGCCCCATTACCCCAAGTGGGTCAAGAAGCCCCTGGAGCATAATACTGTTTTTAAGCTCCGGAATATCTTCAATTCCGAAATCATTTAGTGGATTGGCAACGATCTCATCTCTGTTCAATGTGATCTGTTTTCTTTTTGCCATGATGTCTTTCTGGATTTCTTTACTCAGAATTTTTTCTTTTTTGTTTTTCCGACTCATAATGATTCTCCTTTTTTCTTAATTTTTCACGCGGTAAGTTAAAAGCGATATTCTCTTTCTTTCTTCCTGATTGCTGATTGCATGTTCCATAGAATGATTGACATTGTATACGATCAGGGCTTTTTTTGCTCTGGTCACTGCGGTATATAGGATTCTTCTCGTCAGCATCCCATTAGCTGCATTCGGAAGTAACACAATTACATAATCAAATTCCGACCCCTGTGATTTATGGATGGTAACACAATACGCAAGATCCATATAAAAGAAGTCCTGAGTATCGAGGGCTAAAATCTTGCCATCAAAATTTGCGATGATTGATTTTTCCCGGATATCCGTAATAATCCCGACATCTCCGTTGATATAATTCCGATCATAGTTTGTTTTTGTCATAATAATACGATCACCAACGAAATACCGGTTTTTACCATAATAGATACACTTTCCGTTTTTATTTTGTTGGGAATATTTATTGATCGCATGGGTACCGAGATTGTCTTTTTTAACAGTTGATAAATATTGGACTCGATCTGTATCAATATGCATTTTTTTTATATCTTCAACCGCATTTTCCATAGAACAAAAATTTCTTACTTGAAATGTTTTATCCTGTTTCAATGCACTGCTTCCATGATTGATCAATTGGGAATTATCTAAAATAGTTCCATGCTGCCTCATTACTTCGGTCAAATAATACGTCTCTATAAGTCCACATCCGATAAAATCAGCGAGAATATTCCCGTAATCAACGCTTGGTAACTGGTCCTTATCTCCGACCAAGATTAAAACTGCTTGATTTTTTATTGCAGATAAAAGAAAAGATGCCAGTTCCAAACCAAGCATAGATACTTCATCGACAATAATTAAATCAGCATTTAAAGGTTCATTGATATTTTTCCCTGGTACTGCCGTTTCAAATGGTCTGATATCCAAAAGCTTGTTTACTGTGACCGCGTCCATTTCCGTCGATTTACTCAAAACCTGCGCTGCTCGGCCTGTTGTGGCTGCAAGTCTAATATTACCGCCAATTTCCTGGCTATACTGTCGGATCAAACCCTTTATTACGGCGGTTTTCCCGCTTCCTGGCGGACCGGTGATAATTTTGATTCCACTTGTCTTAAGGGAATCAAAACATTTTCTCTGTCCCTTTGTATAAATAATACGCTCTTGCTTTCCAATTTCATCTGGAAATATTTTCCTGCAAACTTCTACCGGGGTGTTCTGAAGCCTGTGGATATCGGAAATAATGCTGTTCTCCTCATCCCAGATCTTATTTTCATAAACATATGGAATTTCGTGAATCGCTTTAATACAATATTTTTTCCCCATCTCAGTTAGGCAGAAATTTAATAAGGCTATATTTACTTCTGTTTCTGGAAATACAGATTTTTTTAATCTTGCATTGACAATCCGTTCAAGAGATTCCATACTGATACAGCAGTTCCCGCTGTCTGTTGAAAACCGGATCGTATCGGATATCCATCCGATTAGTCGTTGCATTGAATAAGCGGTCATGCCACAGTTTTTTACAGCAAACACATCTGCATGGTATATATCCATATCAGCCAGGGCAAATATAGAATATGGAGATGCTTTAATATCAGGGACTCCTATATTTTTGCTTATCAAAAAATCAATACGGTCGACCGGGATATTTTCTTTTAATAAAAATTTTGTCATTTTTTCTCGCGCTTTTAAAAATTGCAATTTTTTAATAATTCTATGCGCGATTTTTTCATCCACTTTGATATTATTAAAAAAGTCGACAGCGTTATTTTTATCTGCAAGCTCAAATAAATTTCCAAAATCAAGTATTTTATTTTTTTGATTTTCAGTCAGATCATCTTGTGCCACATAATTGAGGACAATTTCCATATCATTTCGGTCATCGTCAGGCAATGATTCTGAGTCCACTAAGAATATTCCGTCTTTATATTCACCTTTCAGTTTGATGGGCATCTTATATGCATAAAAGCCTATTATTCCATAGCATTTCACCAGACCATCTTCCGCAAAACTTACCGGTTCCAATGGGGAAATGTAAAAATACGTTTCTCCTGTTTGTTCATTTCTCTGTATCGTCCTGTAGTAGATTCCATTCATAAAAAAATAAAACCTCCTTTTTACGATTTCAATTAGCCATGAGCAAAACTCCACACATTCAGTATTTATGCGGGTTTGCGAGGCATGG
>OGQE01000571.1_pt1 | contig 42014 bp, 37 predicted proteins | sample 1553131 | NCBI WGS metagenome assembly OGQE01 (sample SAMEA2579929, study PRJEB22360) | human gut metagenome | biome: human gut; feature: human-associated habitat; material: faeces | place: Denmark | collected 2008/2010
GTGGCGAACCGTATTGCGGAAGAGCTAAAAACGGAGCCGGGCGGTTGCATCGGTTACAAAGTGCGTTTCAGCGATCACGTCAGTGATAACACGATGGTCAAGCTGATGACCGACGGTATCCTGCTGGCAGAGATCCAGCAAGACCACCTGCTGATGCAGTACGACACCATCATTATTGACGAAGCGCACGAACGCAGCCTGAATATCGATTTTCTCCTCGGCTATTTGAAAGAGTTGCTGCCGCGGCGTCCTGACCTAAAAATCATTATCACTTCCGCGACTATCGACCCGGAACGCTTTTCGCGCCACTTTAATAATGCGCCGATTATCGAAGTCTCCGGTCGGACCTATCCGGTGGAAGTGCGCTATCGCCCGATTGTTGAAGAAGCCGATGATACCGAGCGCGATCAGTTGCAGGCGATTTTTGACGCCGTAGATGAACTGAGCCAGGAAAGCCCTGGCGACATTCTGATCTTTATGAGCGGCGAGCGAGAAATTCGCGATACCGCCGATGCGCTGAACAAGCTGAACTTACGCCATACCGAAATCTTGCCGCTTTATGCACGGCTTTCCAACAGCGAACAGAACCGCGTGTTCCAGTCGCACAGCGGGCGACGCATTGTACTGGCGACCAACGTCGCGGAAACCTCGCTGACCGTACCGGGTATTAAATACGTTATCGACCCAGGTACGGCGCGTATCAGCCGCTACAGCTATCGCACCAAAGTGCAGCGTTTGCCGATTGAGCCAATTTCGCAGGCTTCAGCTAATCAGCGTAAAGGCCGCTGCGGTCGTGTGTCAGAAGGGATCTGTATTCGTCTCTATTCCGAAGACGATTTCCTCTCGCGCCCGGAGTTTACCGACCCAGAAATTCTACGTACTAACCTGGCCTCGGTTATTTTGCAGATGACCGCACTGGGCTTGGGCGATATCGCCGCATTCCCGTTTGTCGAAGCACCGGATAAACGCAATATCCAGGATGGCGTGCGTCTGCTCGAAGAACTGGGTGCGATCACCACGGATGAACAGGCCAGCGCCTATAAACTGACGCCGCTCGGTCGCCAGCTCTCGCAGTTGCCTGTCGACCCACGTCTGGCGCGTATGGTGCTGGAAGCGCAAAAACATGGCTGCGTGCGTGAGGCGATGATTATCACGTCTGCGCTCTCCATTCAGGATCCGCGTGAGCGTCCGATGGATAAACAGCAGGCATCTGACGAAAAACATCGTCGCTTCCACGACAAAGAGTCTGACTTCCTCGCGTTTGTGAATCTGTGGAATTATCTTGGCGAGCAGCAAAAGGCGCTTTCTTCAAACGCCTTCCGTCGCCTGTGTCGTACTGATTATCTCAACTATCTGCGCGTGCGCGAATGGCAGGATATCTACACCCAGTTGCGCCAGGTGGTGAAAGAACTTGGCATTCCGGTTAACAGCGAACCGGCGGATTATCGCGAAATTCACATTGCGTTGCTGACCGGTTTGCTTTCGCATATCGGTATGAAAGATGCCGATAAACAAGAATATACCGGCGCACGTAACGCGCGTTTCTCCATCTTCCCCGGTTCTGGTTTATTCAAAAAGCCGCCGAAATGGGTAATGGTGGCGGAACTGGTAGAAACCAGCCGCCTGTGGGGACGCATTGCTGCGCGGATCGACCCGGAATGGGTGGAGCCAGTTGCTCAGCATTTGATTAAACGCACCTACAGCGAACCGCACTGGGAACGGGCGCAGGGCGCGGTGATGGCAACGGAAAAAGTCACTGTTTATGGTTTGCCGATTGTTGCCGCGCGCAAGGTCAACTACAGCCAGATCGATCCGGCGTTATGTCGTGAACTCTTTATTCGCCACGCGCTGGTGGAAGGTGACTGGCAGACGCGTCACGCATTCTTCCGTGAAAACCTGAAACTACGGGCGGAAGTAGAAGAGCTGGAACACAAATCACGTCGCCGCGATATTCTGGTTGATGACGAAATGCTGTTTGAGTTCTACGACCAGCGCATCAGCCACGATGTGATTTCCGCACGTCACTTCGACAGCTGGTGGAAAAAAGTCAGCCGCGAAACGCCTGATTTGCTCAACTTTGAAAAGAGCATGTTGATCAAAGAAGGGGCGGAAAAAATCAGCAAGCTGGATTATCCGAACTTCTGGCATCAGGGCAATCTCAAGCTGCGTTTGAGTTATCAGTTTGAGCCGGGGGCAGATGCTGACGGAGTGACCGTACATATTCCGCTGCCGCTGCTTAACCAGGTTGAGGAGAGTGGGTTTGAGTGGCAGATCCCCGGTCTGCGTCGTGAGCTGATCATCGCCCTGATTAAATCGCTGCCGAAGCCGGTACGCCGTAATTTTGTGCCCGCGCCAAACTACGCCGAAGCGTTTTTAGGCCGCGTCACACCGCTGGAATTGCCGTTGCTCGACAGCCTTGAACGAGAGTTACGGCGGATGACTGGCGTCACCGTTGACCGCGAAGACTGGCACTGGGATCAGGTGCCCGATCACCTGAAAATCACTTTCCGCGTGGTGGATGACAAAAACAAGAAGCTAAAAGAAGGGCGCTCATTACAGGATCTGAAAGACGCCCTGAAAGGCAAAGTGCAGGAAACGCTGTCTGCCGTGGCGGATGACGGTATCGAGCAGAGCGGTTTACATATCTGGAGTTTTGGTCAACTTCCGGAAAGTTACGAGCAGAAGCGTGGCAACTACAAAGTGAAGGCGTGGCCAGCGCTGGTGGATGAGCGTGACAGCGTAGCGATCAAACTGTTTGATAACCCGCTGGAACAGAAGCAGGCAATGTGGAACGGTCTTCGCCGTTTACTGCTGCTAAATATTCCATCGCCGATCAAGTACTTGCACGAAAAGCTGCCAAACAAAGCCAAGCTGGGGCTGTACTTTAACCCGTATGGCAAAGTGCTGGAGCTGATCGATGACTGTATCTCCTGCGGTGTGGATCAACTGATCGACGCCAATGGTGGCCCGGTCTGGACGGAAGAAGGCTTTGCTGCGCTGCATGAAAAAGTCCGCGCTGAACTGAACGACACGGTGGTGGATATTGCGAAGCAGGTCGAGCAAATCCTCACTGCGGTGTTCAATATCAACAAACGTCTGAAAGGGCGGGTGGATATGACCATGGCGCTGGGGCTTTCTGACATTAAAGCGCAGATGGGCGGGCTGGTGTATCGCGGTTTTGTCACTGGTAATGGCTTCAAACGGCTGGGCGACACGCTGCGTTATTTGCAGGCGATTGAAAAGCGACTGGAAAAACTGGCGATTGATCCACATCGCGACCGTGCTCAGATGCTGAAAGTCGAAAACGTCCAGCAGGCGTGGCAGCAATGGATCAACAAACTACCGCCTGCACGTCGTGAGGATGAAGACGTGAAAGAGATCCGCTGGATGATAGAAGAACTGCGCGTTAGTTACTTCGCTCAACAACTTGGCACGCCTTATCCGATTTCGGATAAGCGTATTTTGCAGGCGATGGAGCAGATTAGCGGTTAACACTGCTATTTGCCTGATAAATCTAAAACCCGGTAAGTATTTAGCGCCGGGTTTTTTATTAATTCTAAAAACGATAAGGGAAAAAATTCAGGAGTTCAGAAAAATACAATTCTCTGCTGCAAGATGAATAATGTTTATCTACAGCATTTCCTTAAAAAATATGTCAGGCTTGCGGAGTGGCAGTTAAGGAAATACGACTTCCTCCTTTCAGAGTGCTCCGCTTCTCACTATTATCTCACGCAGTATTCTTAAGGGAACGATAAGGAGGAACCATGAATATTACCCCGTTTCCGACGCTTTCGCCGGCAACCATAGATGCCATAAATGTTATCGGACAGTGGCTGGCGCAGGATGATTTCTCCGGTGAGGTGCCGTATCAGGCCGATTGCGTGATCCTTGCAGGCAATGCGGTTATGCCGACTATCGATGCGGCATGTAAGATTGCCCGCGATCAGCAAATTCCTTTACTGATTAGTGGTGGTATCGGTCACTCGACAACTTTTTTGTATAGCGCCATCGCACAGCATCCACACTACAACACTATCCGCACCACTGGCAGAGCTGAAGCTACCATCCTGGCGGATATCGCTCATCAGTTCTGGCATATTCCGCATGAAAAAATCTGGATTGAAGACCAGTCAACAAACTGCGGTGAAAACGCACGCTTTAGCATCGCGCTATTGAATCAGGCCGTAGAACGAGTTCATACGGCTATCGTTGTTCAGGACCCCACCATGCAGCGGCGCACGATGGCGACGTTCCGCCGTATAACCGGGGATAATCCCGATGCACCACGCTGGTTAAGTTATCCCGGATTCGTTCCTCAGTTAGGAAATAACGCAGACAGTGTAATCTTTGTTAATCCGTTGCAAGGATTATGGCCGGTTGAGCGTTATCTATCGCTACTCACTGGCGAGCTGCCGCGTTTACGCGATGATAGCGATGGCTACGGCCCCCGCGGGCGAGATTTTATCGTTCACGTTGATTTTCCGGCAGAAGTCATCCAGGCATGGCAAACGCTGAAACACGATGCGGTGCTCATCGAGGCGATGGAAAGTCGCTCGTTACGTTAAAAATTGCCCGTTCGTGAACCAATTATTTGCAAACGGGCATGACTTCTGACTTTTATTTCTGCCTTTAATTCCTTTTACACTTGTTTTTATGAAGCCCTTCACAGAATTGTCCTTTCACGATGCCGTCTCTCTGATAATTGATGTTAATTAACAATAAATTTACCAAAAACAAACATGTAAATCACAGGAGTCGCCCATGTCAGTACCCGTTCAACATCCTATGTATATCGATGGACAGTTTGTTACCTGGCGTGGAGACGCATGGATTGATGTGGAAAACCCTGCTACAGAGGCTGTCATTTCCCGCATTCCCGATGGTCAGGCCGAGGATGCCCGTAAGGCAATCGATGCAGCAGAACGTGCACAACCAGAATGGGAAGCGTTGCCTGCTATTGAACGCGCCAGTTGGTTGCGCAAAATCTCCGCCGGGATCCGGGAACGTGCCAGTGAAATCAGTGCGCTGATTGTCGAAGAAGGGGACAAGATCCAGCAGTTGGCTGAAGTCGAAGTGGCTTTTACTGCGGACTATATCGATTATATGGCGGAGTGGGCACGGCGTTACGAGGGCGAGATTATTCAAAGCGATCGTCCAGGAGAAAATATTCTTCTGTTTAAACGTGCGCTTGGCGTGACTACCGGCATTCTGCCGTGGAACTTTCCGTTCTTCCTCATTGCCCGCAAAATGGCTCCCGCTCTTTTGACCGGTAATACCATCGTCATTAAACCCAGTGAATTTACGCCAAACAATGCGATTGCATTCGCCAAAATCGTTGATGAAATAGGCCTTCCGCGCGGCGTGTTTAACCTTGTACTCGGGCGTGGTGAAACCGTTGGGCAAGAACTGGCGGGTAACCCAAAGGTCGCAATGGTCAGTATGACAGGCAGCGTCTCTGCAGGTGAAAAGATTATGGCGACTGCGGCGAAAAACATCACCAAAGTGTGCCTGGAATTGGGGGGTAAAGCACCGGCTATCGTAATGGACGATGCCGATCTTGAACTGGCAGTCAAAGCTATCGTTGATTCACGCGTCATTAATAGTGGGCAAGTGTGTAACTGTGCAGAACGTGTTTATGTACAGAAGAGCATTTATGATCAGTTCGTCAATCGGGTGGGTGAAGCGATGCAGGCGGTTCAATTTGGTAACCCTGCTGAACGCAACGACATTGCGATGGGACCGTTGATTAACGCCGCGGCGCTGGAAAGGGTTGAGCAAAAAGTGGCGCGCGCAGTAGAAGAAGGGGCGAGAGTGGCGTTGGGTGGCAAAGCGGTAGAGGGGAAAGGATATTATTATCCGCCGACATTGCTGCTGGATGTTCGCCAGGAAATGTCGATTATGCATGAGGAAACCTTTGGCCCGGTTCTGCCGGTGGTCGCATTTGACACGCTGGAAGAGGCTATCTCAATGGCTAATGACAGTGATTACGGCCTGACCTCATCAATCTATACCCAAAATCTGAACGTCGCGATGAAAGCCATTAAAGGGCTGAAGTTTGGTGAAACTTACATCAACCGTGAAAACTTCGAAGCTATGCAAGGCTTCCACGCTGGATGGCGTAAATCCGGTATTGGCGGCGCAGATGGTAAACATGGCTTGCATGAATATCTGCAGACCCAGGTGGTTTATTTACAGTCGTAATGAGTGAAAGAGGCGGAGGTTTTTTCCTCCGCCTGTGCGCGTCAGAGTTTAGCGAATTTTTCGAGGGTGCGAATAAGCTGCGTGACGAAGCCATATTCGTTATCGTACCAGGCGACCGTTTTCACCAGTTGTAAATTGCCCACGGCGGTAATTTCCGTTTGCGTGGCATCAAACACCGAACCGAAATGGCTGCCAATGATATCGGAAGAGACTATTTCTTCATCAGTATAACCAAATGACTCGTTATTGTTTGTCGCCTTTTTAAGCGCGTTGTTCACCTCTTCGGCAGTCACTTTCTTTCCGAGAATCGACACCAGTTCAGTGACCGAACCTGTTTTCACCGGCACGCGTTGCGCATGACCTTTCAGTTTGCCGCTCAGTTCCGGGATCACCAGACCAATGGCTTTTGCCGCCCCCGTAGTGTGGGGAATGATATTTTCTGCCGCTGCGCGTGAAGCACGTAAATCTTTACCACGTGGGCCATCCACCAGTGACTGGGTGCCGGTATAGGCATGAATGGTTGTCATCGTGCCGACTTCTATCCCGAAACTGTCATGCAAGGCTTTGGCCATCGGCGCAAGGCAGTTAGTGGTGCATGACGCCACGGAAACAATGGTGTCGTTGCCATCCAGAGTGTCGTCATTGACGTTATAAACGATGGTTTTCATTTCACCGGCAGGGGCGGAAATCAATACCTTCTTCGCGCCAGCATCAAGATGCGCCTGCGATTTCTCGGCGGAGGTATAAAAGCCTGTACATTCGACAATGATTTCTGCGCCTTTCGCTTTCCACGGAATATTTTTAGCCTCTTTTTCGGCATAAACCGCGATACTTTTCCCATCAACGATAAGTGAATCTTCCGTATAATCAACGCTCCAGGGGAACGGTCCGTAGTTTGAATCATGTTTCAGCAGGTAGGCGAGAATTTTTGGGGAAGTGAGATCATTAATAGCGACAACGTCTATGTTGCTTTTGACTTCAAGTAATCGACGCAACACCAGTCGACCGATACGACCAAAACCATTAATACCAACTTTACTCATGGTCTTCTCCTGTCAGGAACGTTCGGATGAAAATTGATCCTTTCCAGGCTTAGACCAGGATGGCGGGATGGGCAATCTACATTCTTGCAGTGAAACGTAACGTACTGAAAACGGGTGAACAATATTTAATGAAATTTTAAGAAAAGCCCGTTATGTTAACGGCAAATTATGTTAAAGCAGGAAATGTTATGGGAAATAAATACTCAAGGTTACAAATCAGCATTCACTGGCTGGTCTTTTTGCTGGTTATCGTAGCGTATTGCGCAATGGAGTTTCGTGGTTTCTTCCCACGTAGCGATCGGCCCCTCATCAACATGATTCATGTTTCCTGTGGCATCTCAATTCTCGTACTGATGGTGGTTCGTCTTTTGTTAAGACTGAAATACCCAACCCCGCCGATTACACCTAAGCCAAAACCGATGATGACGGGACTGGCGCATTTGGGCCATTTGGTGATTTATCTCCTGTTTATTGCGCTGCCAGTGATTGGTTTGGTGATGATGTATAACCGGGGCAACCCGTGGTTTGCGTTTGGTTTGACGATGCCTTACGCTTCAGAGGCCAATTTCGAGCGGGTTGATAGCTTAAAGTCGTGGCATGAAACGCTGGCGAATCTGGGATATTTTGTCATCGGCTTGCACGCTGCGGCTGCACTGGCACACCACTATTTCTGGAAGGACAACACACTTCTACGCATGATGCCACGTAAACGTTCCTGAAGGATATTTAAAGAAAACGCCTGTACTAAAACCGACCCGTGGTACAGGCGAAGAATACGGGCCTACATCGGAAGCGCCTATTATATTTATTTGTATGACAAATAAAACCATAATCCTTGTCTATACGTCCATCTGGCTTATCTTTAATCAATTCACCCGATCTTTGATCTCATCAACGGTATCAAAATAACTCAGCGTATAACGTTCAAATCGAACATAAGATTCGATAAATCATGGAGGTTATATGAAAAAACTGGCACTTATCCTGGTTATGGGAACGCTTGTTTCCTTTTATGCCGATGCCGGGCGCAAACCCTGTTCTGGTTCGAAAGGGGGGATCTCACACTGTACGGCAGGCGGCAAATTTGTCTGTAATGATGGTTCTATTAGTGCATCGAAAAAAACATGCACTAACTGAAGTGTAAAAGGGGTGCCATGAGAAAATGAATCTGCTAGTCAGATGCGCGGGGAAAATCCCCGCGCTTGCCCTTACCTGGACGTGCAGGCCATGAGCGCAGCAACCTCCTTATCACCGTCCCGGAACCGCAGTTCGTAGAGCGTTTGTCGGGTCAGTGTGAATGTCAGAATCGTAATGCAGATAATGAGCAGACACACCACCAGAGGGTTGTGCTTCATAGCCTTTCTCCTTGCCGGATGGCGGGTAAGAGGCTAAGATCTGAATTGCTAGGTTCATTCGTTGGCCTCGGTTGATAGAAATATCGGTCGGGGCCTTCGTCTTTCTGATTCCCGGTTAGCCTGAAAACAGAAAGTCTCAGGCACCCGTGAGCATCCTATGTGGTTTCCTTAGGGACGAAAATAATCACCTGACGAAATTGCGTGCTGTTTTCCTGAATTTTTCGTCATTCGGTTTAGTCAGTTTAATCATTCGTTACTCTCGCAAGGCCGTGGATTTGCCGTTGTCGCCAGCGAAGTACGGACACTCGCAAGCCGCAGCGCCCAGACGGCGAAAGAGATTGAAGGCTTGATCAGTGAATCAGTCAGGTTAATTGACCTGGGATCGGATGAGGTGGCAACGGCAGGGAAAACCATGTGCACTATTGTTGATGCCGTCGCGAGTGTCACACATATCATGCAGGAAATCGCCACCGCCTCGGATGAACAAAGTCGAGGCATAACGCAGGTTAGCCAGGCGATTTCTGAAATGGATAAGGTGACGCAACAGAATGCTTCTCTGGTAGAAGAGGCCTCAACGGCAGCGGTGTCCCTTGAAGAACAGGCGGCACGATTAACTGAGGCGGTGGACGTATTCCGTCTGAACAAACATTCTGTGTCGGCAGAACCTCGCGGAGCTTGTGAACCAGTTAGTTTTGCTACGGTGTGAAAATGTTAAAGGAGGGATCGACAGATCCCTTCACCTTTCAGAACGGCATTGATTTTCGAATAGCGTTAATCATCAACTGGCAACCAGAAGAGAACGTCGCATCTACGCGGGTCAGTATTCCAATCGGTTCGCCTGCACCATGTCCCGGAACAGGCAGGGCTACCAGCGTGGCATGACGCAGGTCGTCTTTTACAGCGCCAGAAGGGACAAACCACACGTAATCGTATTCAACCGTAAGTTGACGAGATAGCGAAGCAGACAGCGTTTCGATACAACCCGAAGGAATTTTACATCCCTGGCTCTGCACTAATGCATCTGAATGCTGGCGTGGCGCAGTGCCTTCTGGTGATACAACGACCGGCCATTCCAGCACCCGGCTTAGCGTTACGTTCTCCTGAAGTAGCGGGTGATTGGGGCGGACAACCAGCTTCAGCGATTCAAGAAACAGCAGTTCGTAATTAAGCCCGTTCATCAGTTCAGGATCTGACATCCGACCAATGCCGATATCGATTTCCCCGGTTTTTAAACCCGCCAGAATCATAGGGTTACTCATTGTCGCAACTTGCAAGGTCGTCTCTTTTTGTTGCTGATGAAACTGACCTATAACCGAAGGTAATATCCCTAGTGCCGCAGTAGGTAGCGCACCAACCCTGACGACATCATTATTAAGACCTTCTTTACGATGAAGCGACTGTCCGGCAGTGTTGATGGCGTCAAGAACTCTGACTGCATGCGTTAAAAATTGTTCGCCGGGTAAGGTAAGTTGCGCCCCCTGACGACCACGCTCAAACAAGCGAGCGCCCGTCAGCTGCTCCAGTTCATTCAATGTCTTAGAGAGCGCAGGTTGACTCAAATTAAGGGTTTCAGCCGCGCGCCCCAAAGTTCCTTGTTGTGCGACAGCTACGAATGTATGAAGGTGGCGCAAACGGATGCGCTGACTAAACAGACTATTTTTTTCCATAAGCGATGTTAAAAACGAAGCGGTGTCGCTGACAAGTGAAGTTGTTTTATTATGATAACTTGATTGCAAAATATTATTAACAATTAAAACAACTATGTTACAGCAAAATGGATAATATTGATGTTTTCGCGGCGAGATCACAGTTTGTAAATTCTTCCAGCCGGAGTGAATGCGGTTACCTACACTCCAGATTACTGACCACTGGAGGCAGACACTATGGCGAACAGCATCACGGCGGATGAGATTCGGGAACAGTTTTCGCAGGCAATGTCAGCCATGTACCAGCAAGAAGTTCCGCAGTACGGCACGCTGCTGGAACTGGTAGCTGATGTAAATCTGGCGGTGCTGGAAAACAATCCTCAACTGCACGAAAAAATGGTAAATGCAGACGAGCTGGCGCGACTGAATGTTGAACGTCATGGGGCGATTCGCGTTGGGACTGCACAAGAGCTTGCTACTCTTCGGCGGATGTTTGCCATTATGGGGATGTACCCGGTGAGCTATTACGATCTCTCGCAGGCAGGGGTGCCGGTACATTCGACAGCATTTCGGCCCATTGATGATGCTTCTCTGGCGCGTAATCCCTTCCGCGTTTTTACCTCGTTACTCCGTCTTGAGCTTATCGAGAACGAAATTTTGCGCCAGAAAGCGGCGGAGATTCTGCGTCAGCGCGATATCTTCACCCCACGTTGTCGACAACTGTTAGAGGAATATGAGCAGCAGGGCGGTTTTAACGAAACACAGGCACAGGAGTTTGTGCAGGAAGCCCTGGAAACGTTTCGCTGGCACCAGTCAGCAACGGTAGATGAAGAAACCTATCGCGCCTTGCACAACGAACATCGGTTGATTGCTGATGTGGTCTGTTTTCCTGGATGCCATATCAACCATCTGACGCCACGTACGCTGGATATTGACCGGGTGCAGTCGATGATGCCTGAATGCGGAATTGAACCCAAAGTTCTGATCGAAGGGCCGCCGCGCCGCGAGGTGCCGATTTTACTACGCCAGACCAGCTTTAAAGCACTGGAAGAGACGGTGTTGTTTGCGGGGCAGAAACAGGGCACGCATACCGCGCGCTTTGGTGAAATTGAGCAGCGTGGTGTGGCATTAACGCCGAAAGGGCGACAACTGTATGATGATCTTCTGCGGAACGCTGGAACCGGGCAGGATAATCTCACTCACCAAATGCATTTACAGGAAACCTTCCGCACTTTTCCTGACAGTGAGTTTTTAATGCGTCAGCAAGGGCTGGGATGGTTCCGGTACCGTCTGACGCCTTCGGGTGAGGCGCATCGTCAGGCGATTCATCCCGGAGACGATCCACAGCCATTAATAGAACGTGGTTGGGTAGTGGCGCAACCCATTACCTATGAAGATTTCTTGCCCGTTAGCGCGGCGGGGATCTTCCAGTCAAATCTGGGTAATGAAACGCGGGCATGCAATCACGGTGATGCCAGTCGCGAAGCATTTGAGCAGGCGTTGGGGTGTCCGGTTTTGGATGAGTTCCAGCTTTATCAGGAAGCGGAGGAACGCAGTAAACGTCGCTGTGGTTTGCTTTAAATTCTGACCATCCGCCTTTGCAAAAATTTGCCTGATTTTACAAACGAATCAGGCTCATCCCATCGACATAAAAAAAATGCCAATTTATGCATATTCTCTGATTTCAACAATTGGATTATTAATAAATATTGTCTAGAGTGAGCGGTCATAAATAAGCACTTTCTTGCCGCTGAAAATGACCAGCGCGGGACCATTCACAACACCAGAAGGACTCACTTTCAGGTATGGATCGTAGACGATTTATTAAAGGTTCAATGGCTATGGCCGCCGTGTGCGGTACCAGCGGCATTGCTTCTCTTTTTTCTCAGGCGGCATTCGCGGCCGATTCTGATATTGCCGACGGGCAAACCCAGCGTTTTGACTTCTCCATTCTACAGTCAATGGCGCACGACTTAGCGCAAACAGCATGGCGTGGTGCACCACGTCCGTTACCTGATACTCTGGCGACAATGACGCCGCAGGCTTATAACAGTATTCAATACGACGCCGAAAAATCGCTCTGGCATAACGTTGAGAACCGTCAACTGGACGCTCAGTTTTTCCATATGGGAATGGGATTCCGTCGCCGCGTTCGTATGTTTTCTGTAGATCCAGCAACACATCTGGCGCGTGAAATTCACTTTCGCCCGGAGTTGTTCAAATACAACGATGCGGGTGTGGATACCAAACAATTAGAAGGGCAAAGCGATCTCGGTTTTGCCGGTTTTCGCGTGTTTAAAGCCCCCGAACTGGCGCGCCGTGATGTCGTATCATTCCTCGGCGCGAGTTATTTCCGCGCCGTTGATGACACATATCAATACGGTTTGTCGGCCCGCGGCCTGGCGATCGACACTTACACCGACAGCAAAGAAGAGTTCCCCGACTTTACCGCCTTCTGGTTTGATACGGTAAAACCAGGGGCAACCACCTTTACCGTTTATGCGTTGCTCGATAGCGCCAGCATTACTGGTGCCTATAAGTTCACTATCCATTGTGAGAAAAATCAGGTGATTATGGATGTGGAAAATCACCTGTATGCGCGCAAAGACATTAAACAGCTGGGCATTGCGCCGATGACCAGTATGTTCAGCTGCGGTACTAATGAACGTCGGATGTGCGACACCATTCATCCGCAAATCCATGACTCTGATCGTCTGTCCATGTGGCGGGGCAACGGCGAGTGGATTTGCCGTCCGCTGAACAATCCGCAAAAATTGCAGTTCAATGCTTACACCGACAACAACCCGAAAGGGTTTGGTTTATTGCAACTGGATCGTGATTTCTCCCATTATCAGGACATTATGGGCTGGTATAACAAACGCCCAAGTCTGTGGGTGGAACCGCGTAACAAGTGGGGTAAGGGCACCATCGGCCTGATGGAAATCCCAACAACGGGCGAAACGCTGGATAACATTGTCTGCTTCTGGCAGCCAGAAAAAGCTGTAAAAGCGGGTGATGAGTTTGCATTCCAGTATCGTCTGTACTGGAGTGCGCAACCGCCTGTTCATTGCCCATTAGCGCGCGTTATGGCGACGCGTACCGGCATGGGCGGTTTCCCGGAAGGTTGGGCGCCAGGTGAACACTATCCCGAAAAATGGGCGCGACGTTTTGCCGTCGATTTCGTTGGTGGTGATCTGAAAGCTGCCGCGCCAAAAGGCATTGAGCCGGTGATTACGCTTTCCAGTGGGGAAGCGAAGCAAATCGAAATTCTCTATATTGAACCCATTGATGGTTATCGTATTCAGTTTGACTGGTATCCGACTTCGGACTCCACTGATCCGGTCGATATGCGGATGTATCTGCGTTGTCAGGGCGACGCTATCAGTGAAACATGGCTGTATCAGTATTTCCCGCCAGCGCCGGATAAACGTCAGTATGTTGATGACCGCGTGATGAGTTAATCGTTTTTTCTTCGGCATCTTCTTCGGGAGGTGCCGTCTGGTTAAACACGATCCCGCTCGCATTTTTCCCTAAGTTAAATGAGTAATCTGATGGTGTGTATTTCAGATACACCTTGTCAGCCACTAACAGGGAGTGCGTATGTTTCCAGAATACCGAGATTTAATATCCCGTCTGAAAAACGAAAATCCTCGCTTTATGTCCTTGTTCGATAAACACAATAAACTTGATCATGAAATTGCCAGAAAGGAAGGTTCCGACGGTCGAGGGTACAATGCGGAAGTGGTCCGCATGAAAAAACAAAAGCTACAGTTAAAAGATGAGATGCTCAAAATCCTGCAGCAGGTGAGCGTCAAAGAGGTGTAAACTTTCCTAAGCCGCCAGCCAGGCGGCTTTTTTAACAGCTGCATGGATTGACTGGAGATAAGATGACTGAAACGATAAAAGTAAGCGAATCACTTGAATTACATGCTGTTGCGGAAAGTCATGTCACACCTCTTTATCAGTTAATCTGTAAAAATAAAACCTGGTTACAGCAGTCGCTAAACTGGCCGCAGTTTGTTCAAAGTGAAGAGGACACGCGAAAAACGGTGCAGGGTAATGTGATGTTGCATCAACGCGGCTATGCCAAAATGTTCATGATTTTCAAAGAAGATGAACTTATCGGCGTTATCTCTTTTAATCGTATTGAACCACTGAATAAAACCGCTGAAATCGGCTACTGGCTGGACGAATCTCATCAGGGGCAGGGGATCATTTCTCAGGCGCTGCAGGCATTGATTCATCATTACGCTCAGTCTGGTGAACTTAGACGCTTCGTGATCAAATGTCGGGTGGACAATCCGCAAAGCAACCAGGTAGCGTTGCGCAATGGTTTTATCCTTGAAGGTTGCCTTAAACAGGCTGAGTTCCTGAATGATGCCTATGATGATGTGAACTTATACGCGCGTATTATCGATTCACAATAACCCTGCCAGCAGCGTTCGCGTAATGCGCTCCTCGCCGTTAATGACTTTTGGACCACGGACATGAATCGTGTCGCCATCAAAGGCTTCAACGACGGCGTGGTCAGTTAACTCCACATGGTTTTCAATTATCACCGCACCTGTAATACGGCTCTCACCTTGTATTACAACGTGCTCGTCGAGCAGAATCGGTCCGCCACGTACCACGGCATTTCCGCCAATCAAGACATGATGTTTTAACACACAATTACCTTCCACAATGGCATATTCCGCCACCTGTGAACTGTAATGAATCGTCGGAATGGCATCTTCTTCTATGCCAGCTTTCACCTGCGCGTGACCGTGAACTTTAGCGCAATCGCATAGCCAGACGTTGTTCTCTTCATTACCTTCAATACTGGCAAAATCAAAAACTTCGGCGCGATGTTCAATAAAAGCATACCGGACGACGGCATCGCCATAAATTTGTGCCTGGTGGACAATACGCGAGGCGCTAACCCTCGCGCGATCATAAATTTGTAGCAGGAGTTGATGGTCGGGCGTTAAGCCTTGTGCGGCGACGATCATAGAATGTTGATCAATTAAGGCGTGACCAAATATTCTACATTGACCGCAAACTAATGAGTCACTAATGGTGACACTGTCACTTATATATGCACCCTGCCTGATTTCACTATTATCGATCCAGATATTATCCGTTGCGTAAACCTCTCCCCACAGCACGCTGGTGCCGGTGATACGCGTATTCCCGGAAATCACCGTTCCGCCGAACGCAATAGCATTCTGGTCGTAAATCCAGCAATTTCCTTCCTGTGCTAACACCGTTTCGCGATCGATCCAGCCGCCAGCGCTTCCTGCTATCACATCGTTAAAATCGCTCATGGCGATAATTTGCCGTAATAACACACTTTTTTTAGTGCCATCTTCCTGATAACTAAAAGCTCGCTGTTCTTCACTTAGACGATATTTACGCATAGCGTTTTCCCACAGGTGACTTACTATAACCGTAGCAAATTCTGCGGCTCTGGCTATGCTCGAGAAAATTCCATAAAATGCATTTCAAATATACTTTATAAATTAAACAAAATGAGTAAGAAGATGCAGAGCGATAAAGTGCTCAATTTGCCGGCAGGCTACTTTGGTATTGTGTTGGGGACGATAGGGATGGGATTTGCCTGGCGCTATGCCAGCCAGGTTTGGCAGGTCAACCACTGGTTGGGTGATGGGCTGGTGATTCTGGCGATGATCATCTGGGGATTATTGACTGGCGCATTTATTACCCGACTCATACGCTTTCCGCATAGCGTGCTGGCAGAAGTGCGCCATCCAGTGCTGAGCAGTTTTGTGAGTTTGTTTCCGGCAACGACGATGCTGGTGGCGATTGGTTTTGTTCCGTGGTTTCGCCCACTGGCGGTGTGCCTGTTCAGTTTTGGTGTCGTGGTTCAGTTGGCTTATGCCGCCTGGCAAACTGCGGGATTATGGCGCGGATCTCACCCTGAAGAAGCTACCACGCCTGGACTGTATCTGCCGACAGTTGCCAACAACTTTATCAGCGCAATGGCCTGTGGTGCGTTGGGCTACACCGACGCCGGTCTGGTGTTTTTAGGCGCAGGCGTTTTCTCATGGCTAAGCCTGGAACCGGTGATCTTGCACCGTCTGCGCAGTTCGGGAGAATTACCCACGGCACTGCGGACATCACTCGGCATTCAGCTCGCTCCTGCGCTGGTGGCCTGTAGTGCCTGGCTGAGCGTCAACGGCGGCGAGGGTGACACGCTGGCGAAAATGCTTTTCGGTTATGGACTGCTGCAACTGCTGTTTATGCTACGTCTGATGCCATGGTATCTCTCCCAGCCATTTAATGCTTCATTCTGGAGTTTCTCGTTCGGTGTATCTGCACTGGCAACCACCGGTTTGCATCTGGGGAGTGGCAGCGATAATGGATTTTTCCATACGCTGGCGGTGCCGCTGTTTATCTTTACCAATTTTATTATTGCAATACTGCTCATCCGTACTTTTGCGCTTCTGATGCAGGGAAAATTGTTAGTCAGAACCGAGCGCGCCGTTTTAATGAAAGCAGAGGACAAAGAATGATCATTCGTGATGAAAACTATTTTACTGATAAATATGAATTAACCCGCACACACTCTGAAGTGCTGGAAGCGGTGAAAGTGGTTAAACCGGGTAAAACGCTGGATCTGGGCTGTGGCAATGGTCGTAACAGTCTTTACCTGGCAGCCAATGGTTATGATGTTGACGCATGGGATAAAAATGCCATGAGTATCGCCAACGTCGAGCGCATTAAGTCCATTGAAAATCTGGATAATTTACACACCCGGGTCGTTGATCTGAATAACCTCACATTTGATGGACAGTACGATTTTATTCTTTCGACTGTGGTGCTGATGTTCCTTGAGGCTAAAACCATCCCAGGGCTGATTGCCAATATGCAACGTTGCACTAAACCTGGCGGTTACAACCTGATTGTGGCGGCGATGGATACCGCTGATTATCCATGTACCGTCGGCTTCCCGTTTGCCTTCAAAGAGGGGGAATTACGTCGATATTACGAAGCCTGGGAGATGGTGAAATACAATGAAGACGTCGGCGAGCTGCACCGCACCGACGCCAACGGTAATCGTATTAAACTGCGTTTCGCCACGATGCTGGCACGTAAAAAATGATCCGGTAAGAACAAAGCGCGTGAAAATTCCCCACGCTGAGATGGTTTACTGTTCTTCTTTTCGGTAAGCATATTTTTTATCGAAGGGATGTGAAATTAATCACAGTAGTCGAAGTTTTTTAGCCGCTTAACTTACTGAAATTTAACTACTGATGATTGACTTAGCCCCTTTTTCGGCATTGACTATGTCGTCTGAAAAGGGGCTAAAAAATTTATTTTCACCAACACTTTTTTTGCCACAACACGAAGCGGCGCTTTTTGCTATAACTTAGAAAGTAATATAATCATCTCAGGAAACTATTCATGCGTACCACATCATTTGCGAAAGTTGCAGCTTTATGCGGCTTGTTGGCTCTGTCTGGTTGTGCCTCTAAAATCACCCAGCCAGATAAATATTCTGGTTTTTTAAACAATTACTCTGATTTAAAAGAAACAACCTCGGCAACAGGTAAACCTGTTTTACGTTGGGTAGACCCGAGTTTTGATCAAAGCAAATATGACAGCATCGTCTGGAACCCAATCACTTATTATCCGGTACCGAAACCTTCTACCCAGGTAGGGCAGAAAGTTCTGGATAAAATTTTGAACTATACCAACACCGAAATGAAAGAAGCGATAGCGCAGCGTAAACCACTGGTTACCACCGCTGGGCCGCGTAGTCTGATTTTCCGTGGGGCCATTACCGGTGTAGATACCAGTAAAGAAGGGCTGCAATTCTATGAAGTGGTTCCTGTTGCATTAGTGGTAGCGGGGACGCAAATGGCTACAGGCCACCGTACCATGGATACTCGCTTGTATTTTGAAGGTGAGCTGATTGATGCAGCGACTAATAAACCGGTTATCAAAGTCGTTCGTCAGGGCGAAGGTAAAGACCTGAATAACGAAAGTACGCCAATGGCTTTCGAAAATATTAAACAAGTTATTGATGACATGGCGACCGATGCCACCATGTTTGACGTTAACAAAAAGTAGTTCCAGACGCGACATCGTTAGATGGCGCTTTTTATTATCGGTTTCTGTTAGCGATTAAATTCAACACCACGTAACAAACGCCTCCGGCAATTAATCCCCAAAACGCAGAACCAATCCCGAACAGCGTCAATCCACTTGCCGTTACCAGAAATGCCACCACCGCCGCGTCGCGCTCACGCTCATTATGCAGCGCCTGATACAAACTGCCGCCAATGGTACTCAACAGCGCAAGACCTGCCAGCATCTGGATCCAACTTACGGGCAGGGCAGCCATCATCCCGGTAATGGCACTACCAAACAGACCTGCGATCAAATAAAAAATACCAGCAACGGCAGCGGCCAGCCAACGTTGATCTTTATCCGGATGCGCTTCCGGGCTTTGGCAAATAGCCGCGGTGATTGCCGCAATACCGACGGAATAAACGCCGAAAGGGGAAAAAAACAGTGCCAGCAATCCAGTAAACACAATCAACGGCGAAACAGGAGCCGAATACCCGGCTGCTTTCATTGCTGCGATACCTGGAGCGTTTTGCGATGCCATCGTCACCAGAAAAAGGGGGAGTGCAACGCTCAGGCTGTGAGCAAACGAAAAATCAGGGCTAATATAAGTGGGGAGAACGGGTTTAAAGACAACATCAGTTGTGACAACGTCACCTTGCGCGATAACGATCACGACCCCAATAATCATCGCGGCAATTACCGCATAGCGCGGCGCAACGGCCCTGGTTGCCAGCCATACCAGCAACATACTGCCACACAACGTAAATTGACCATCCAGGCTCGCAAACGCCTGTAAACCAAAGCGTAATAAAATCCCGGCAAGCATTGCCGCCGCAAGCGAGTGCGGAATAATGCGCATCAGACGAGCAAAGAGTCCCGTTATGCCGCAGAGGACTATTAACGCGTTGGTGACAATAAAAACGCCGATGGTTTCGTTAAGTGTTAGTCCCTGCAATCCGGTGACCAACAAAGCCGCGCCAGGCGTTGACCATGCGGTGAGAACAGGTACGCGATACCATAATGTCAGAGCCAGCGTACTGACGCCCATTGCCAGCCCCAGCGCCGTCATCCAGCCAGAGATTTGTGCAGTGGTGGCTCCGGCGACAATCGCTGCTTGCCAGATTATTGCCGCTGAACTGGCGTAGCCAATTAATACCGCCAGAAACCCCGTCAGTAGCGTGGGCGGAGGAATAGAAAACAGACGCATAGTCACCTCGTGCGTTATAGCATACAGGCACCGTAGCATTTGTCCGTTATAACGCACAAGTGATAAACTTACGTTTTGCCGGAGGAGTCGCATGGAAAATCTCGCTCGCTTTTTATCCACCACACTTAAACAACTACGTCAGCAGCGCGGCTGGAGTCTTTCGCGACTGGCAGAAGCGACGGGCGTTTCTAAAGCGATGTTAGGGCAGATTGAGCGTAATGAATCCAGCCCGACGGTCGCGACATTATGGAAAATTGCCACCGGGTTGAACGTGCCATTTTCAACATTTATTTCTCCGCCGCAGTCCGCTACGCCTTCAGTTTATGATCCACAACGGCAGGCGATGGTGATCACTTCGCTGTTTCCTTATGATCCACAACTCTGCTTTGAACACTTCTCGATTCAGATGGCACCCGGTGCAATAAGCGAATCGACGCCCCATGAAAAGGGGGTAATCGAACATGTCGTCGTCATTGATGGACAACTTGATCTGTGTGTTGATGGTGAATGGCAGAGCCTTAATTGTGGGGAAGGCGCTCGATTTGCTGCAGACGTCACGCATGTCTATCGTAATGGTGGGGAGCAAACCGTACATTTTCATTCCCTCATCCATTACCCGCGCAGTTAAGCGGGAAAACTATTTCGCAACGTCGCGCTTGTGGCTAAAATAGCCGCCATTTTTCAGCTACTGGATAAGAAAGTGACCGTATCTTCTCATCGTCTTGAACTGTTAAGCCCGGCACGCGATGCCGCCATTGCCCGCGAAGCTATTTTGCACGGTGCCGATGCTGTTTATATCGGCGGCCCTGGTTTTGGTGCCCGTCATAATGCCAGTAATAGCCTGAAAGATATTGCCGAGTTGGTGCCGTTTGCCCATCGTTATGGTGCAAAAATTTTCGTCACGCTTAACACCATTTTGCATGATGATGAGCTGGAACCCGCGCAACGGCTGATTACTGACCTCTACCAGACCGGTGTCGATGCGCTGATTGTTCAGGATATGGGGATTCTGGAACTTGATATTCCGCCGATTGAACTGCACGCCAGTACGCAGTGCGATATTCGCACGGTAGAAAAAGCGAAGTTCCTCTCTGATGTTGGCTTCACGCAGATTGTGCTGGCGCGAGAGCTGAATCTTGAGCAGATCCGCGCGATTCACCAGGCCACGGACGCGACCATTGAATTCTTTATTCATGGCGCATTGTGCGTGGCCTATTCGGGTCAGTGCTACATTTCTCATGCGCAAACAGGGCGTAGCGCCAACCGTGGCGATTGCTCGCAGGCGTGCCGTTTGCCATACACATTGAAAGACGATCAGGGGCGGGTGGTTTCCTATGAAAAACATCTGCTGTCGATGAAAGATAACGATCAGACTGCCAACCTCGGCGCGCTGATTGATGCTGGCGTACGCTCCTTCAAGATTGAAGGGCGTTACAAAGATATGAGCTACGTGAAGAATATCACCGCCCATTATCGTCAGATGCTGGATGCCATTATTGAAGAACGTGGCGATCTGGCGCGCGCTTCATCAGGTCGTACTGAACATTTCTTTGTTCCATCGACGGAAAAGACTTTCCACCGTGGTAGCACAGATTATTTTGTTAATGCCCGTAAAGGCGATATTGGCGCGTTCGATTCGCCGAAATTTATCGGCCTGCCGGTGGGCGAAGTATTGAAAGTAGCGAAAGATCATATTGATGTTGCCGTTACCGAGCCACTGGCAAATGGCGATGGCCTGAACGTGATGATTAAACGTGAAGTCGTCGGTTTTCGTGCCAATACGGTAGAGAAAACCGGAGAAAATCAGTACCGCGTCTGGCCAAATGAAATGCCAGCAGATTTGCACAAAATTCGCCCGCATCACCCACTAAACCGTAATCTTGATCATAACTGGCAGCAGGCACTGACAAAAACCTCCAGCGAACGTCGGGTGGCGGTAGACATTGAACTGGGCGGCTGGCAGGAACAACTGATTCTGACCCTCACCAGTGAAGAGGGTGTCAGCATCACACATACGCTGGACGGGCAGTTCGACGAAGCCAATAACGCCGAAAAAGCAATGAACAATCTGAAGGATGGTCTGGCAAAACTGGGGCAAACCATCTATTACGCCCGCAATGTGCAAATTAATTTGCCGGGGGCGCTGTTTGTACCAAACAGTCTGTTAAACCAGTTCCGCCGTGAAGCCGCCGATATGCTTGATGCTGCGCGTCTTGCCAGTTACCAGCGCGGCAGCCGTAAACCGGTTGCTGATCCTGCGCCGGTTTATCCGCAAACGCATCTGAGTTTCCTCGCGAACGTATACAACCAGAAAGCGCGTGAATTTTATCATCGCTATGGTGTGCAACTGATTGACGCGGCGTATGAGGCACATGAAGAGAAGGGCGAAGTCCCGGTGATGATCACCAAGCATTGTCTGCGCTTTGCCTTCAATCTGTGCCCGAAACAGGCGAAAGGCAATATCAAAAGCTGGAAGGCGACGCCAATGCAACTGGTTAACGGCGATGAAGTATTAACGCTAAAGTTTGATTGCCGCCCATGCGAGATGCACGTCATTGGCAAAATCAAAAATCACATACTGAAAATGCCGTTATCGGGAAGCGTAGTGGCATCCGTAAGTCCGGATGATCTGCTGAAAACATTGCCGAAGCGAAAAGGGTAAAACGCCAGTTTTCGGGTTACTCACCATTCATCAAATCTGCATGATATTGCCTGCCGGGTAAGGCGTCATGCCGCATCCGGCAACAAATGACTCAACGCTGTCCCGCTTATGGTTTGCGCGATTTTTGCCAGTAAAAATGCTCGCGCAAACCTTCCGCCGACTCTTCCGCCACAGCACGCAATTCATCGCTGTCCGCTTCATGACGCAGCTGATGATCCACATTCTTTACCCACATAAATTCATGTCCTTTGTGCCCTGCCATGAGTTGTCCTGAGAACAGCGCACACGTTAATAAGACAACCGATAACGCCTTCGAAAACATCCCGCCACCTTTTTCTAACCTTTTGCCGCTATGATGCCGATCGTTTCTTGAGGTTATTATTCAGTTTTGCAAATTAGAGCAAAGAAATTCTGGAATCTTCCTTCCTGATTTTGCATTGCATTCTGCCGTTGCGGCGATTTAGTGCTATTTTCGAGCACATTACACACGGAGGTAAACTTCACCATTAAATAGTCACGATCACTTTATTGAAGTGCATTTGAGCGTCGCCTCTAAGGTATTGCTGTTAAATGCTTTTTTACAGTCAGAAATCACTCAGCAAGAGTTAGCCCGGCGAATTGGCAAACATAAACAGGAGATTACTCGCCTATTTAATTTGTACCATGCGACAAAAATCGACGCCGTCCAGCTCGCGGCTAATGCTCTTGGCAAAGAGTTATCGCTGGTGATAGTTTAATTACAGTTAACGAAAAGTTGTCATTTTTAACAACTGATATAGACTGCCGAATCATCTGCACATAATTACGATTCGATAATGAAAAAATACCAGCAGCTTGCAGAACAATTACGCGAGCAGATTGCGTCGGGTATCTGGCAACCCGGCGATCGTTTGCCTTCGTTGCGTGACCAGGTGGCGCTTTCTGGCATGAGCTTTATGACTGTCAGCCATGCCTATCAGTTGCTCGAAAGTCAGGGATATATTATCGCGCGACCGCAATCGGGTTATTACGTTGCGCCACAGGCAATAAAAATGCCGAAAGCGCCAGTCATTCCAGTCACACGAGATGAAGCAGTCGATATCAACACCTATATTTTTGATATGTTGCAGGCCAGTCGTGATCCGTCGGTCGTTCCGTTTGCCTCGGCCTTTCCCGACCCGCGACTTTTCCCCCTCCAACAACTCAACCGCTCGCTGGCGCAGGTAAGCAAAACCGCCACGGCGATGAGCGTGATTGAAAACTTACCGCCAGGAAACGCAGAACTGCGTCAGGCTATTGCTCGTCGCTATGCCTTTCAGGGTATCACTATTTCTCCTGATGAAATTGTCATTACCGCCGGGGCGTTAGAGGCATTAAACCTCAGTTTACAAGCGGTCACTGAACCGGGCGATTGGGTGATAGTAGAGAATCCTTGTTTCTACGGCGCGTTGCAGGCGCTGGAGCGGTTACGGCTGAAGGCGTTATCGGTGGCGACGGACGTTAAAGAAGGGATTGATCTCAAGGCGCTGGAACTGGCGTTGCAGGAGTATCCGGTGAAAGCGTGCTGGCTGATGACTAATAGCCAGAATCCACTCGGATTTACCTTAACGCCGCAGAAAAAAGCGCGGCTGGTAGCGTTGCTCAATCAGTACAACGTAACGCTGATTGAAGATGACGTTTACAGCGAACTTTATTTTGGACGGGAAAAACCGCTGCCTGCGAAAGCGTGGGATCGCCACGATGGTGTTTTGCATTGCTCTTCGTTTTCGAAATGTCTGGTGCCTGGTTTTCGTATTGGTTGGGTCGCCGCCGGAAAACATGCACGTAAAATTCAACGCTTGCAGTTGATGAGTACGCTTTCCACCAGCTCACCGATGCAGCTTGCGCTGGTGGATTACCTTTCCACGCGCCGATACGACGCCCATCTTCGTCGCCTGCGTCGTCAGCTTGCGGAACGTAAACAACGTGCCTGGCAAGCACTGCTGCGTTATCTGCCTGCGGAAGTGAAAATTCATCATAATGACAGCGGTTATTTTCTCTGGCTGGAGCTCCCCGAGCCGTTAGATGCGGGCGAATTAAGCCTGGCAGCACTGACGCATCATATCAGTATTGCGCCGGGTAAAATGTTTTCTACCGGTGAAAACTGGTCACGTTTTTTCCGTTTTAATACCGCGTGGCAGTGGGGAGAACGTGAAGAACAGGCGGTAAAACAATTAGGCAAACTTATTCAAGAACGGCTGTAATAGCGTTTAATTAAATTCCTCTCAGGTTGGGTAATATGAATTTCGAATAGCAGTCATATTTCCTAACTCCTTGTCTATACTCCAGAAGATAACCTTACATACGGCATAATGCGCGGTAGCTCACAACCTGATTAAATTTTCTCAGGGGCGAAGGTGTGCCTGCTAGCCGCCGTCTATGGTTAAACAAGGAGATATTTTTACGGCACGGCGGCTGAACAATTAATTACGACAGGAGTAAGACTTTATGAGCAAGACATTTGCCCGCAGCAGCCTGTGTGCGCTCACCATTACAATAATGACCGCTCACGCCGCCGAACCACCTACCAATTTAGATAAACCGGAAGGGCGACTGGATATTATCGCCTGGCCGGGATACATCGAACGCGGACAAACTGATAAACAATACGACTGGGTAACGCAATTCGAAAAAGAGACAGGCTGCGCGGTGAATGTTAAAACCGCCGCGACTTCCGATGAAATGGTCAGTCTGATGGCCAAAGGGGGTTACGATCTGGTTACGGCATCCGGCGATGCCTCGCTGCGTTTGATTATGGGTAAACGCGTGCAGCCAATTAATACCGCCTTGATTCCCAACTGGAAAGCGCTCGATCCGCGCGTGGTTAAAGGCGACTGGTTTAACGTTGGCGGCAAAGTTTACGGCACACCTTACCAATGGGGGCCGAACCTGCTGATGTACAACACTAAAACCTTCCCGACGCCGCCGGATAGCTGGCAAGTGGTTTTTGTTGAGCAGAATCTGCCGGACGGCAAGAGCAATAAAGGCCGCGTTCAGGCTTATGATGGCCCTATCTACATTGCGGACGCTGCGTTGTTCGTTAAAGCCACTCAGCCGCAGTTGGGCATCCGCGATCCGTATCAACTCACCGAAGAACAGTATCAGGCGGTACTGAAAGTGCTGCGCGATCAACATAGTTTGATCCATCGCTACTGGCATGACACTACCGTGCAAATGAGCGATTTCAAAAACGAGGGTGTGGTTGCTTCCAGTGCATGGCCCTATCAGGCCAACGCCCTGAAAGCCGAAGGCCAGCCTGTCGCTACCGTTTTCCCGAAGGAGGGCGTTACCGGTTGGGCTGACACCACCATGCTACATAGCGAAGCGAAACATCCGGTTTGCGCCTACAAATGGATGAACTGGTCATTAACCCCAAAAGTGCAGGGCGATGTGGCGGCCTGGTTTGGCTCGCTACCAGTAGTGCCGCAAGGGTGTAAAGCCAGTCCGTTATTAGGCGAGAAAGGTTGTGAAACAAACGGTTTTAACTATTTCGATAAAATCGCCTTCTGGAAAACGCCTATAGCAGAAGGGGGCAAGTTTGTTCCCTACAGTCGCTGGACGCAGGATTACATTGCCATTATGGGCGGTCGCTAACTTCGCTGGGGTGTTTTATGACGTACGCAGTGGAGTTTGACAACGTCTCACGGTTGTACGGTGACGTGCGCGCAGTAGATGGCGTCAGTATTGCGATAAAAGATGGTGAGTTCTTCTCTATGCTGGGGCCGTCCGGCTCCGGCAAAACCACTTGCCTGCGCCTGATTGCTGGATTCGAACAGCTTTCCGGCGGGGCTATCTCTATTTTTGGTACGCCCGCCAGCAATCTGCCACCGTGGGAGCGGGACGTGAATACTGTCTTCCAGGACTACGCGCTATTTCCGCATATGTCGATTCTTGACAACGTAGCCTACGGGCTGATGGTCAAAGGCGTGAATAAAAAGCAGCGGCACGCAATGGCGCAAGAGGCGCTTGAGAAAGTGGCGTTGGGGTTTGTACAGCAACGTAAACCGTCACAACTTTCTGGTGGTCAGCGCCAGCGAGTCGCCATCGCCAGAGCACTGGTGAACGAACCGCGTGTGTTGTTGCTGGATGAACCGCTCGGCGCGCTGGATCTCAAATTGCGAGAGCAAATGCAGCTTGAGCTGAAAAAGCTGCAACAGTCTCTCGGTATCACTTTTATCTTCGTTACCCACGATCAGGGCGAAGCGTTATCGATGTCCGATCGGGTGGCGGTTTTCAATAATGGACGCATTGAACAGGTCGATTCTCCGCGCGATCTCTATATGCGCCCGCGCACGCCGTTTGTTGCGGGATTCGTTGGGACATCGAATGTTTTTGATGGACTGATGGCAGAGAAACTTTGTGGCATGACGGGAAGCTTCGCACTACGACCGGAACATATCCGCCTCAACACCCCTGGCGAAATGCAGGCTAATGGCACGATCCAGGCGGTGCAATATCAGGGCGCGGCAACTCGTTTTGAACTGACACTGAGCGGCGGTGAAAAACTGCTGGTGAGTCAGGCCAATATGACAGGCGAAGAACTGCCTGCCACGCTCACGCCCGGACAACAGGTGATGGTTTCCTGGTCGCGTGATGTGATGGTACCGCTGGTTGAGGAGAGGTGAATGGCGATGAACGTATTGCAATCACCTTCACGTCCAGGTCTGGGTAAGGTGTCCGGTTTCTTCTGGCGTAATCCGGGGCTGGGGCTGTTTTTGCTGCTGCTTGGCCCGCTAATGTGGTTTGGCATTGTCTATTTCGGCTCGCTGCTAACGCTGTTATGGCAGGGCTTTTATACCTTTGACGATTTCACCATGTCGGTAACGCCGGAACTGACGCTGGCCAATATCCGTGCGCTGTTTAATCCGGCGAATTACGACATCATTCTCCGCACGCTGATTATGGCTGTGGCAGTCACTATCGCCAGCGCCATTCTGGCTTTTCCAATGGCGTGGTATATGGCGCGCTATACCAGCGGGAAAATGAAAGCGTTTTTTTATATCGCGGTAATGTTGCCGATGTGGGCGAGCTACATTGTGAAAGCCTATGCCTGGACGTTATTGCTGGCAAAAGATGGCGTGGCGCAGTGGTTTTTACAACATCTGGGGCTGGAACCACTGCTGACTGCGTTCCTCACGCTACCGGCGGGGGGGGGGAAAACGCTGTCACCTTCCCGGCCGCCGATAAAACTGGTGTTTCTCTATATCTGGTTGCCGTTCATGATCCTCCCGGTGCAGGCGGCGCTTGAGCGTTTGCCGCCGTCATTGTTGCAGGCGTCAGCTGATCTCGGCGCACGTCCACGACAAACCTTTCGCTATGTGGTGCTGCCGCTGGCAATCCCGGGTATTGCCGCTGGCTCTATCTTTACCTTCTCACTCACGCTGGGCGATTTTATTGTCCCGCAGCTGGTTGGCCCTCCAGGATATTTTATCGGCAATATGGTTTATTCCCAGCAGGGGGCGATTGGCAATATGCCGATGGCGGCGGCATTCACCCTGGTGCCGATTGTACTCATCGCACTTTACCTGGCGTTCGTGAAACGTCTGGGAGCGTTCGATGCACTCTGAACGCGCACTGTTTTTCCTCAAACTGGCGGCCTGGGGCGGCGTGGTTTTCTTACATTTTCCCATTCTGATTATCGCCGTTTATGCGTTTAACACTGAAGATGCGGCGTTTAGTTTTCCACCGCAAGGCCTGACGCTGCGCTGGTTTAGCGTGGCAGCACAGCGTAGTGATATTCTTGATGCCGTGACACTGTCACTTAAAGTGGCGGCGCTGGCGACATTAATCGCACTGGTGTTAGGGACGCTGGCCGCTGCCGCGCTGTGGCGACGAGACTTTTTCGGCAAAAACGCCATTTCGCTGTTACTGCTGCTGCCCATTGCGCTGCCGGGCATTGTCACTGGTCTGGCGTTATTAACCGCCTTTAAAACCTTCAATCTGGAGCCGGGATTTTTCACCATCGTGGTCGGTCATGCGACTTTTTGTGTAGTGGTGGTCTTTAACAATGTCATCGCCCGTTTTCGCCGCACCTCGTGGAGTCTGGTTGAGGCGTCAATGGATCTTGGGGCCAATGGCTGGCAAACCTTCCGCTACGTAGTGTTGCCGAATCTCAGTTCGGCGTTACTGGCAGGAGGAATGCTGGCGTTTGCCTTGTCGTTCGATGAAATCATCGTTACGACCTTTACGGCAGGTCATGAACGAACGTTACCGTTGTGGTTGCTCAATCAGCTTGGGCGACCGCGTGATGTACCGGTAACTAACGTGGTGGCACTGCTGGTTATGTTGGTAACAACCTTGCCGATCCTGGGGGCCTGGTGGCTAACCCGCGAAGGCGACAATGGTCAATAACCACTGATACAGGAATATGCTATGCAACATAAGTTACTGATTAACGGAGAACTGGTTAGCGGCGAAGGGGAAAAACAGCCTGTCTATAATCCGGCCACGGGGGACGTTTTACTGGAGATTGCCGAGGCATCCGCAGAGCAGGTCGATGCTGCTGTTCGCGCGGCAGATGCAGCATTTGCCGAATGGGGGCAAACCACGCCGAAAGTGCGTGCGGAATGTCTGCTGAAACTGGCTGATGTTATCGAAGAAAATGGTCAGGTTTTTGCCGAACTGGAGTCCCGTAATTGTGGCAAACCGCTGCATAGTGCGTTCAATGATGAAATCCCGGCGATTGTCGATGTTTTTCGCTTTTTCGCTGGTGCGGCGCGCTGTCTGAATGGTCTGGTGGCAGGTGAATATCTTGAAGGTCATACTTCGATGATCCGTCGCGATCCGTTGGGGGTCGTGGCTTCTATCGCACCGTGGAATTATCCGCTGATGATGGCTGCGTGGAAACTGGCTCCGGCGCTGGCGGCAGGGAACTGCGTAGTGCTTAAACCATCAGAAATTACCCCGCTGACAGCGTTGAAGTTGGCAGAGTTGGCGAAAGATATCTTCCCGGCTGGCGTGATTAATGTACTGTTTGGCAGAGGCAAAACGGTGGGCGATCCGCTGACCGGTCATCCCAAAGTGCGGATGGTGTCGCTGACGGGCTCTATCGCCACTGGGGAACACATCATCAGCCATACCGCGCCCTCCATTAAGCGTACTCATATGGAACTTGGTGGCAAAGCGCCAGTGATTGTTTTTGATGATGCGGATATTGAAGCAGTGGTCGAAGGTGTACGTACATTTGGCTATTACAATGCCGGACAGGATTGTACAGCGGCTTGTCGGATCTACGCGCAAAAAGGCATTTACGATACGCTGGTGGAAAAACTGGGTGCTGCGGTGGCAACGTTAAAATCGGGTGCGCCGGATGACGAGTCTACGGAGCTTGGACCTTTAAGCTCGCTGGCGCATCTCGAACGCGTCAGCAAGGCGGTAGAAGAGGCGAAAGCGACAGGGCACATCAAAGTGATCACTGGCGGTGAAAAGCGCAAGGGTAATGGCTATTACTATGCGCCGACGCTGCTGGCTGGCGCATTACAGGACGATGCCATCGTGCAAAAAGAGGTATTTGGTCCGGTAGTGAGTGTTACGCTCTTCGACAACGAAGAACAGGTGGTGAACTGGGCGAATGACAGCCAGTACGGACTTGCATCTTCGGTATGGACGAAAGATGTGGGCAGGGCGCATCGCGTCAGCGCGCGGCTGCAATATGGTTGTACCTGGGTCAATACCCATTTCATGCTGGTAAGTGAAATGCCGCACGGTGGGCAGAAACTTTCTGGTTACGGCAAGGATATGTCACTTTATGGGCTGGAGGATTACACCGTCGTCCGCCACGTCATGGTTAAACATTAAGGATAATATTGCAGATCGTAAGAGTATGAGATGATCTTGCGTACTGTCAGAGCACTGATTTCTCTGACAGTACGTGCTGCGTGCAAAATCACTACATCAAATAAACCAGCCAAATCTCATAGAGATAAGAGTAAACAAACCAACAGCAGCAAAGACATTTATCAGTACTACAGTTCTACTGGAAACATTCATTTTTGCCACCTTTTATCATTGCCCCTATGTGTATAGTACGGGTTAAGAAAATCCGCAATAATACTCATTCTGAAGATGGATAAGGGCAAGTTGCTGTTTGATGATTTTTTCTCAAACTGGTGAAAAAACTTGATGCACGTCAAAAAATGACGCATATTTGCGCGCGTTTTATTCATCTGGCTGGACGCCCGTACATGTCTCTCTATCAACACATGCTTGTTTTTTATGCGGTTATGGCAGCAATCGCATTTCTTATCACCTGGTTTCTTTCTCACGATAAGAAACGCATCCGTTTCTTAAGCGCCTTTCTGGTGGGGGCAACATGGCCGATGAGTTTCCCGGTGGCGCTGTTGTTTTCACTGTTTTAAATCTTACTCACTGGCTTGACGGCACCACACAGACTTATATCATTTGGATGAATCGATAAATTTCACAAGTGGCTAAGGAGAAAGTATGTCGCATCTGGATGAAGTCATCGCGCGCGTGGATGCCGCGATTGAAGAGAGCGTCATTGCCCATATGAACGAATTATTAATCGCCCTGAGCGATGACGCGGAGTTAAGTCGGGAAGATCGCTACAACCAGCAGCAGCGTTTGCGCACCGCTATTGCTCATCACGGTCGCAAACATAAAGAAGATATGGAAGCGCGCCACGAACAGTTAACCAAAGGCGGTACCATCCTCTGATTAAAATGAGCGTCTGGCCACCAGCCAGGCGCCAACCACAAGTAAAATTGCGCCACAAATTGGGCCGATCAACGCCCGAAGTGGTACGCCATGGCTGCGGAAGATATCCAGCACCAGACCGCCAATCAGCTGGCTGGCGACCAGTACTGCAATAGTTGTCGCCGCTCCCACATTCTGATATCCGCTGATACTGGCGAAGACAAAAAACGATCCCAGCAAGCCAGGTATAAGTGTCCACCAGCGCACGCTGGACACCAGTTCGCCAAACCCCGCCATGCCTTGTTTAAACCATAAAATAGAAACAAAGAGCACAATCCCCACCAGTGAGTTCAGCAACATGGCGATGAGAATGGTAGAGGAGGTCTGGGTGATGCGCACCATCAGCGTGTTCTGGACTACCAGACCAATCCCGGCTGCAATCAAAAAGGCAAGGGTAAGTGACTGATTCATCCGATCGCGTCCGGTTCAGTGCGCTCGTCGAGTTGCAACTGCATAAATGTCAGATCCAGCCAGCGCCCAAATTTAGTACCTACCTGCGGCATTTGCGCGGTGACGACAAATCCCAGCGACTGGTGCAGATGCAGCGAGGCCTGATTTTGCGATTCGATCCCGGCGACCATGACATGCTTCCCGCAATCCCGCGCTTCATCAATCAATCGGCTTAACAATTTACGCCCCAGACCTTTCCCCTGATGATCGGGATGGACATAAACCGAATGTTCCACGGTATGGCGAAAACCATCAAAACTACGCCAGTCGCCAAACGAGGCATATCCCGTCACTACGCCATCTTCTTCACTCACCAGCACCGGATAACCTGCTATGGTCCGCGCTTCAAACCAGGCAATGCGGTTATCCGCATCCACCGTTTGGTCATTCCAGATAGCCGCCGTATACAACACGGCGTGGTTATAAATTTCCGCAATTGCAGCACAGTCGGCTTTGCGGGCAAAACGGATGGACATGTCTGGCCTCGATAAAATAATGATGATGATGTTATCAATACTATCGAAAACAGCCCGAAGCAACGGATTCCTCTATGAAATTATTGCGTGTTGCAGAGGGGATGTGACGGCTGCAAACAAAACCAATCCTGTGAGCCTGCTACTATTGATGGATTCATGCCAAAAGCACAGGAGAGCATTATGGGGCAACAAACGCAGCGTAACCGATGTTGGGTTCTGTCCTTGCGTCCGCATGGCGCGCCGGTTCCTTACGTCTGGTTTCGGTAAATGCGCTCTTTGTCGCACCAGCGCAAGCATTTACAGTTCCGGAAGTGGGAAAACGTCAATTAAATGAAATCAATCGGATCCGCTACGAACTGGAATTAATGGCAGTTGCTCTGGCTGTCGAAAACCTCACTATGCAAAAAAACGTTGCTTTGTTGTGCCAACAATACAGCCGATAAATAAAATACGCCCGGCAAATACCGGGCTTAAAGATAATTACTCAAATCGCCACGCAATATTTATGCCGACACCATAATTTCGTCCGGGCGCAGGTTCGTAATATCGCCCGTTTGACTCATTGACAATGACAGAGCCAACGTATTCTTTATCGAATAAATTATCGACACGACCAAATAAATCCACGGTAAAATTGTGGTAATTGTATTTATACCCGGTGAATAAGCCGACGAGTGTATAAGAAGGCGCTTTGGCCGTATTTTCATCATCTGCCATAATATCGCCCATATAACGCGCTTCCGTGCCTGCATACCAACCATCTTCCGGTATATAACCTATCGACGCAAAGCCCATATTACGGGCGATCCCTGGCATCCGGTTACCGTTACAATCCTGTTCATTGCACACATTGCTGCGATAGGTCGCATCAAGCCAGGTCCAGGACGCTTTTACGCGAAAATCTCCCGCGAAACGTTGATCCCATGCCAGTTCAGCGCCTTGACGACGGGTCTTTCCGGCATTTTTGTAAGTCGTACGCCCACCGCTACTGCTATCGACAACAATTTCATCATCGGTGTCGGTCTGGAACAATGCGAGACTAAGCAGCCCATCACCAATACGCGTTTTACTGCCGATCTCAATTGTATCGTTGGTGGAGGGTTTTAACCCAAAGTTCATACCGCTTTGTCCATCAGCACGATAAGACAGCTCATTAATCGTCGGCGTTTCAAAACCTCGCCCGGCTGCCAGATAGATATTCCAGGCATCGGTCATTGCATATTTTAACGAACCGGCAGGTAGCCATTTGTGATAACTGGCATCACCGCTGTCATCGCCGTTACCCGGAGTAACGTAATGGTCGTTGGAATCAAACCACACGGAGCTGTAGCGCACGCCAGCATCCAGCGACAGTTTTTCGCTCAGCTGCCACTGCGTCTGTAAATAGGGATCGACGTTCCACATCAGATTGCGTTCGTCGCGGCGCAACTCACCTTTTTGCCCGTATTCCGGCACGCCGCGATTCAGGCGGAAGTTATTGTAGCCCTTGCGGTTTTCACTCATGTTTTCGTAGTTCAGGCCGGTAGTGAACGTGAGCGGAACGCCCAGTTCACCACGGTGTGTCCAGCGGCTGTCTATCCCCTGATAATGGCGTTGCAGAGTAATCACGCCGCCCGCATGTGACGGGTTAAGTTGGGGAGCCATCGGGATTGACTGGTACTGGGTCGTTTCTCGCTCTCCGGCATACATCATCACACTCATATCATCTTGCGCGCTCAGGCTACGCTCATAGCGCAACCCAGCCTGAGTTTGCTTGATGGTTTTTCGCGTGTCGTACTGTTCTGCACGAGGCGCTTGTTGTGGATTCGCCTTCCATTCTGCTTCGGTTAGCCCACCTGGGTCATCTGCTTTGATATCCACACTATTGAAAATCAGGCTTAATTTGCTGGCGTCATCAATGCGTACGCCCAGTTTGGCATTGGCTAAATTTTTCTGTGCGCCGCTATGGTCACGATAGCCGTGGGTCGTAAAACGTGTGGTTGAGACGGTGTAATCGACATCGCCGGGTTGTGTGCCGTCGCCCGTTGCGCCCGTTGCTTTCAGCCCATAGCGCCAGCTGCCAAAACTGCCGTAGTAACTACTGGCTTCAATGGTTGGTGGCTGTTGTCCGGTCTGGGTGGTGACATTCATTACACCGCCAGACGCGTTGCCATACAGAGCAGAGAAGGGGCCACGCAGCACTTCCACATTTTGCACACTGCTTAAATCGATGTTAGATGTTTGCCCTTGTCCGTCGGGCATGGTAGCGGGAATACCGTCCACATACAGGCGAATACCGCGAATTCCGTAAGTGGAGCGGGAGCCAAATCCGCGAATCGACAGCTGTAAATCTTGCGCATAGTTCTGCCGGTTTTGTACCTGTAAACCAGGCACTCCGGTCAGTGATTCAGACAAGTTAATGCGCGGTGTTGCCAGGCGCATCTCCTCGCCATCCACCACGCTCACGGCTGCTGGGGTATCCAGTTCTGAAACCACCTGCGGTGCGGCACTGACAATCATGGTCTGTTCATCAGCGGCAAAAACAACGGGGGAAAGGACAAGCAGTGCGGGCAAAACGGTCTGTCGGACGGAAAAAATCTTCATGAAAAAAGCCAGGTTAAGAATGGGAAAACACCGTCATGGTAATGAAATTGTAAATTTATGGAAAACGAAACGGCACAATATGTTAAGTAATTGAGAAAATTGTAGTCGTAACGGTAAGAAATGCTCCACATTTGAGAAAATAATGATTACCATTCCCATTTATAACAAGGGCGTAACGATGATTACGCTTAGCGAAGCATTGTGAAGCAGCAAAAATATCGGTTCATCAAAGGGAGTCGTCATGCATTTACGTCATCTGTTTTCATCGCGCCTGCGTGGTTCATTACTGTTAGGTTCATTGCTTGTTGCTTCATCATTCAGTACGCAGGCCGCAGAAGAAATGCTGCGTAAAGCGGTAGGTAAAGGTGCCTACGAAATGGCTTATAGCCAGCAAGAAAACGCGCTGTGGCTCGCCACTTCGCAAAGCCGCAAACTGGATAAAGGCGGCGTGGTTTATCGTCTTGATCCGGTTACTCTGGAAGTGACGCAGGCGATCCATAACGATCTCAAGCCGTTTGGTGCCACCATCAATAACACGACTCAGACGTTGTGGTTTGGTAACACCGTAAATAGTGCGGTCACGGCGATAGATGCCAAAACGGGCGAAGTGAAAGGTCGTCTGGTGCTGGATGATCGTAAGCGCACGGAAGAGGTACGCCCGTTGCAACCACGTGAGCTGGTAGCTGATGATGCCACGAACACCGTTTACATCAGTGGTATTGGTAAAGAGAGCGTGATTTGGGTCGTTGATGGCGAGAATATCAAACTGAAAACCGCCATCCAGAACACCGGTAAAATGAGTACCGGTCTGGCGCTGGATAGCAAAGGCAAACGTCTTTACACCACTAACGCTGACGGCGAATTGATTACCATCGACACCGCCGACAATAAAATCCTCAGCCGTAAAAAGCTGCTGGATGACGGCAAAGAGCACTTCTTTATCAACATCAGCCTTGATACCACCAGGCAGCGTGCATTTATCACCGATTCTAAAGCGGCAGAAGTGTTAGTGGTCGATACCCGTAATGGCAATATTCTGGCGAAGGTTGCGGCACCGGAATCACTGGCTGTGCTGTTTAACCCAGCGCGTAATGAAGCCTACGTGACGCATCGTCAGGCAGGTAAAGTCAGTGTGATTGACGCGAAAAGCTATAAAGTGGTGAAAACGTTCGATACGCCGACTCATCCGAACAGCCTGGCGCTGTCTGCCGATGGCAAAACGCTGTATGTCAGTGTGAAACAAAAATCCACTAAACAGCAGGAAGCTACCCAGCCGGACGATGTGATTCGTATTGCGCTGTAATAGATATGGCGAGGGTGAAAATGGAGAGACTTGCCTGACTTTTATCACGCCGCATCCGGCACCTTCGTCAGTAGTCTGAATTTGCCCGGCACGTAGCCGGGCAGTTTTGCAATTAACTCGCCGTTTCAGGCTTAAACACAATTTCCTGTTGTTCTTCATCTTCCTCGACGACTGGCGCAGTGCTGTGAATTTCAGCAACGCGTTTGCGCACACCAAACCAGCCTATAACCAGCAGAATACCGATAAACGGCAGCGCCGCGATAGTATAAGTCCCGTTCGGGTAATCGAACGCCATCAGCACAAGGACACTCAGTAAAAACAGTAATGTCAGCCAGGAAGTGAAGGGCGCGCCAGGCAGTTTAAAACTGACATCCGCTGCTTTGCCTTCTTTAATCGCTTTACGCAGGCGCATCTGGCACACGATGATAAACGCCCATGAAGCGATGATTCCCAGCGACGCGAAGTTCAACACAATCTCAAATACGCGCGACGGCACCAGATAGTTGAGGAATACGCCGACGACATACACAACCAGTGTCGCCAGAATCCCGGCATACGGCACATGCTGACGACTCATTTTCGCCATAAAACTCGGTGCGGAACCGCCCATCGCCATCGAGCGCAGAATACGCCCGGTGCAGTACAGACCTGAATTCAGGCTGGAGAGGGCAGCGGTCAGCACCACAATGTTCATAATGCTGCCGATATATGGCACACCCAGTTTAGAGAAAAACGTCACGAACGGACTTTGCCCCGCCTGATACGCGCTCCACGGCAATAACATAACCAGCAACACCACGGAGCCGACGTAAAACAGACCAATACGCCAAATCACACTGTTAATCGCTTTAGGCACCATGGTCTGCGGATCTTTACATTCTCCGGCCGCTGTACCCACCATTTCAATGGAGGCAAAAGCAAACACTACGCCCTGAATCAACACCAGCGCAGGCAGCAAACCGTGGGGAAAAAAGCCGCCGTTATCGGTAATTAAATGAAAGCCAGTGGCGTTGCCATCCAGCGGCTGACCGCTACCGAGGAACACTGTACCCACGACCAAAAAGGTCACGATGGCGAGCACTTTAATAAGCGCAAACCAGAACTCCATCTCCGCAAACCATTTCACACCAATCATATTCATGGTACCAACGATGGTCAGCGCAGCGAGCGCAAAGACCCACTGCGGCACGCCGCCAAACGCACCCCAGTAATGCATATACAGAGCGACGGCGGTAATATCGACAATCCCCGTCATCGCCCAGTTGATGAAGTACATCCAGCCTGCAACGTAAGCGGCTTTCTCTCCTAAAAACTCACGGGCATAAGAGACAAAACTGCCACTGGAAGGGCGGTGTAGCACCAGCTCACCCAATGCACGCAGAATAAAAAATGAAAACAGGCCGCAGATTAAATAGACCAGTGCCAGTGCTGGCCCCGCCATTTGCAGTCGGGCTCCTGCACCTAAAAACAAGCCGGTGCCAATCGCGCCGCCAATGGCGATCATCTGTACCTGGCGATTGCCCATCGCTTTGTGATACCCCTCTTCGTGGGCATTAAGCCAGCGGCGTTTCGCGGCGTGTTGATCTGAAGTGTCGGTGTCGTGTTTACTCATTGCTCTCCCTGATTGCTTTAATGAAAAAGTCATATAAGTTGCCATGAACAATGTTTATTCATCCTGGCGATGACAAGATTCACCATTATTCTTTATGGGTATAACTGTCGGCGCAGAATCCTACCTTTTATCGTGTAACGATGCAAAATAATCCCGCTATAAATATGTGGGGATAAAGGCGGCCGGCAACCAAATAGCAACCTGATGAAATTTTGACGGAAACAACAACTATTGGTTTGATGATGCCCGACGGCAGTCCTACTCTTGCGCCACTCGTTCGTCGCTCTGAACGCCAGTGGTTGCAGTGGACACTGGCGTGGTTGGCTCATTGAATAGTGAGGTGCTAGCACATGACGGGTTTCAGGGGTAATACGCCAAATACCAATACCATTGCTGATTAAATGAGCCAATTGCTGACGTTAAAGAAAAGGCTAAAAAATGTAAGAGGCATGTAGGATGATAAACGCGCTATTGCCCAACAGGAGTTTCTGGAATTAGTCCTGTTCCATGGTCATTACAACTCTTAAAACATTACTTCAATATAATTAATGTGTATATCATTCCCGATATTAATTTATGAAGTGAATTTGATATATTTCGAATTCTTAATTTACATTACTAATGTATGGGGCATAACGTTAAGATTGCTATGTGCAGATTAAGATATCAGGGTGGGGCGGTAGCGTTTACAGATATTAATCAATTGATGAGAATTATGTTAACTGCGTAATCATTTGCATCGGTTATTGATATTGAAGATAGATTAATAAAAATGCTGAGAATTAATGTTAAGAAATCATAACGGGAAACGTTGATAACTTGCTTTGATTTCATTTTCTATGAAGATGATGCCATCAATACTGTATAAAGTGGGAATGTTGAACATCAAAGAGCGTTTGTGTTTTATCTGAAAGATATTATTTCCAGGGGAAAGGATATGTCATTAAGGAGAATGACATCTGGTGAATTAACATTGGCCAGATCGATTTTTGAGAATACAATTGATTATAGCAAGGTATGGATCCACAATGAAAAATATTTGCCTGGTCAAGGGGAAAGAACAGCGATAACCCCAAACGGGGAAATGTATTATCCTGATGCTGTTTATAGTTCAGATTATTCATCGCAAGCAATGCCTGGCGATCGTGAAACAGTAGCAGGTGCTTCTCACTTGTTTATTCATGAAATGATGCATGTTTGGCAATATCAGAAAGGGTATGCAGTTAAGTCGCGTGGTTTATTTTCCTGGGCGGCAAATTATCATTACGATCTTAATTTACAGTCAATTTCTTCTTATTCCATGGAACAACAAGCATCTATAGTTGCTGATTATTGGCTATTAATTAACTATGGACTGGTGGCTGATTTGGCAAATGTTAACTATGTAGGTGATACAACTGAATCAGTGAACACTCTATCGGAAAAATACAAAAAGGTGCTTAATTTATTTCCTGCGGGTGTCATATGAAGAGATTCTTTTTGTTTTTCTTTTTGTCGGGATGCACTGTTGGTGATTATGTTCGCCCATTGTTACCCGGTAGTGTATATTTGCAAGACGGACAGATTTGTTCAAAACCAGACGATGGGAATATTATTTCAAATTATGTTTTATATGAAGGTAAATATGGCAATGCAATAAAGTTGAAAAGAGTGACAGGTCAGTTCGAACCCGTATGTATTGATATAAGTGAGCTATCTTCAGATGTTATGTATATCGGTAAATACATGCTCTCTTCCGGAAGTAAAAAAGAATACTATGGTTTTAGCATAATTAGAACCGGAGAACGTATTTTAAGACTTGATGATAATCATATCAAATAACAGATTAAATAATTTCATTAGTTTTATTAATGTACTTTAGGTGAATGTTTCCACCAGGTTAACATGACGGTGCATTCTTCAAGGCATATATGGTTGATAGTATCTTCAGTAGCACGCATAAGTATTGAGATGTTTTATGCCAGCTACGAATATATTGCATATTTTATTCTCTGTAAGATTTCTTATTAGCACTTATCCATTTCTAGTTAAAAGGATTAATTATGAGTTTTGCAGCTACAGATTATCCATCCGGCGCACTAACTGGATCGGGTACACATAACGTGACTTTGAGCGGCAGCGCAGTTCCTGATGGAATGTTACTGTTTGCAAGCTTAGGGGGTACAGAAACAGTAGGGGAACTATTTACTTATTCTATTAAATTAAAAACTCCTGACATCCTGAACCTGGGCTATGTTTCCCCCGCAGCCAACCTGCAGCTCAAACCGATGGTGGGCAAAGATCTGTGCGTCAATATCGAATTGGATGGCGGCGGAAAACGTTATATCAGCGGGCTGGTGACGGCGGCACGCGTGGCTGGTCATCAAGGACGTTCGGTGGTGTATGAACTGCGGCTCGAACCGTGGTTAAAAATACTGACCCACACTAGTGACTACAAAGCGTTTCAGAATAAAAACGTGGTGGAGATCCTGGATGAGGTACTGGATGAGTACCCCTGGCCAGTGGAAAAACGACTGGTGGAAAATTATCCGACTCGCGCCTGGCAGGTGCAGTACGGTGAAACAGATTTCGATTTTGTTCAGCGCCTGATGCAGGAGTGGGGTATCTACTGGTGGTTTGAGCACAGCGAGAACAGTCACACGTTAGTGCTGGCTGATGCCATTAATGTCCACAAGGCATGCGCAGATTCGCCGCTGGTGTGTTATTACCAGAAAGGGCTGAAACTGGACAAGGAGTTTATCCATACCATCACAGCAAATGAAAGTCTGCGCAGCGGACAGTGGGTGCTGAATGATTTCGACTTTATGAAGCCGCGCTCACTGCTGAAGAGCACCGTGGCTAATCCGCGTGAAACCGGCCTTGCTGAATATGAGCACTACGAATGGCCGGGAGATTACTTCACAAAGAGTGAAGGTGAAATGCTGACACGCATCCGAATGGAAGAACAGCGTAGCCCCGGTAGTCGGGTACAGGGCAGCGGCCAGGCAGCTTTACGACCCCGGCGGGCGACTGAAGCGCAGGGAGACATACAGCGGGATGCGCGGGGTGGTTCCGGACACGTTCACGGACCGGCAGTACAGCTACAGCGGCGAGGGGAAACGGACTACTTCTATGACACCACGGGGCGCATCACGGCGTGTCGCTCGGAGGATGAGGGGTATCTGGCGAGCTGGGAGTACGACGCGGCGGGCAACCTGCTGGACAGGCGCGCGGGGGGAAGGGCCACGGTAGAAAACAGCGTGGTGCTGTTCAACCGGCTGATGTCTTACCGTGGTGTGCACTACCGTTATGACGAATTTGGCCGTGCGGTGGAAAAGGAGGGGCGGAGCGGAACACAGAGTTACCGTTATGATGCGGAACACCGGATGGTGGAGGTGACGACAGCGCGGGAGACATACCGGTATGTGTACGATGCGCTGGGGAGGCGGACGGAAAACAGCACATCAGCCCTGACGGTAAACCGTACAACCGGACAAAATTTTTATGGGACGGAATGCGGCTGGCGCAGGAGAACAGGCCGGAGGGAATAAGCAGCCTGTATATCTACAGCGACCCGGGAAGTTATGAACCGCTGGCGCGGTTGGATAAGGCGGGGAAAGAGGGACCGAACCGGATACTGTATTTTCACACGGATGTGAACGGTGCGCCGGAAGAGATGATGGACAGCAACGGGAAAATTGTGTGGGAGACTGGGTATCAGGTCTGGGGTAACACGATACAGGAGAAGGACCACGGCGGGGTGGAGCAGAACCTGCGATACCAGGGGCAGTACCTCGACAGGGAAACGGGGCTGCACTACAATCTGCACAGGTACTATGATCCGGATGTCGGGCGGTTCATGGTAACGGACCCGATAGGGCTGCGGGGCGGGTTAAACTTATATGCTTATGCGCCGAATCCGTTAACGTATATTGATCCACTTGGTCTTTGTAAATTAAGGGGAAGTAATGGGCGCTTTAGAAGTGCACAGAATATTCAGGAAGAAATAGGCGGCCTGCCCAATTTTTCAGGAAAAACCCCCAGGGCAAATACGGCAAACTTTGCGTAATCGAGTTTATTCTTCGGTACAAGCGCATAGTGGAGGAGAGGTCTGGACAAAAGCATTACCTGACGGAAATACTGTTGCAGTGAGAATTGACCCAGCAAATCCTCGCTCACCTTCACATTATGCCGATGCTGTACCTCATGCTCATATTGAAACAGTTCCAACATCCAGTGTTTCTAATGGGAATTATCGTCCGAGAGACGTGACGGGCAGGCATACTGCCACTGGTGGGGGTTCTGACCGAGGAACGAATCCGAATTATAACGCTGATGTTCACATTCCAATGTCTCCGGGACGATCCCCATATAATTAATGTGAGGTTTTATGAATATCCGAAATCAATATAATGAAGCCTTAAATAAATTAGATGTTGATGTTAATGATGGTTTGAGAGATTTAATAAACATATATTGTGTGGCTATTGATTCTTTTGAAAATGATATCGTTGACTCGATTGCTTTATACGTGATTGATATGGAAAATAAAGATACTTGTCGATATCTACAAGAAATATTATCAGAGAATAAAGATCCTTATTTAGTAAAAGAGTTTAATGTATGGATAAAAGAAATTAAGAAAAATATTAAAATAAAATTGACTTATAAAGATATTGAAAATTTTT
>OGQE01000592.1_pt1 | contig 41196 bp, 30 predicted proteins | sample 1553131 | NCBI WGS metagenome assembly OGQE01 (sample SAMEA2579929, study PRJEB22360) | human gut metagenome | biome: human gut; feature: human-associated habitat; material: faeces | place: Denmark | collected 2008/2010
TTCTGCGTTCCCTGAAATCCGATACTCTGCTTATCATAGATAATTTTAATGTCACTGCGACACAGGACAGCTTTCTGTCAGTAGTATTAAAATATCGCTGCCAGATTTTGTTTACAACCAGAAGCAAACTGGATGAATACTGTACTCTGCCATTAAAAGAAATAGAGGATATGAACGCTCTCTTCCAGCTGGCATCAGTATTTTATTCAGAGGCAGACACGTACCGGGCAACAGTTGAAAAGATCATCGAAACTGTTCACTCTCATACTTTTGCCGTGGAACTGGCAGCAAAACTTCTGGAAAATGGAATCTCAACTCCAGACCAGTTATTAACAAGACTTCAGGTGGAAAAAGCATCTTTCCATAACGAAGATAAAATTAAAATAATCAAAGATGGACAAAGCAGCAAAGCCACCTATTACAGTCATATCCATACGCTGTTTTCTTTATACACTTTATCTCTTAAACAGCAGGATATCATGTGTAATATGTGCTTTCTTCCTTCCACCGGTATTTCTGCCCGTATATTTGCCAAATGGCTGGAACTGCCCACACTAAATGAAATCAACGATTTAATTGAGACTGGTTTCGTTCAGACAACAACACGTCGCACTATCTCTCTGCATCCGATGATTCAGGAAATCACCCTTTCAGAGACAAAACCATCTGTAAGTAGTTGTCACACGTTGCTGGATTCTTTACAGCACATATGTTTAATGCATGGAATGGAAGTAGATTATTACAAAAAGCTATTTCAAACAATCGGAAATATCATAGAATTGATTGAAAAGGATGATATACCAAAGTATCTGCTTTTTCTGGAAAATGCATTTCCATACATGGATAACTATAACTATCACAAAGGTATGAAGGGAATCATTCGGGAACTGAAGGTGCTGTTAAAGACAAAAAGCATTGGCACCAACTCTGACAGAGCATTATTACTGGATTTTCAGGCAGCCCTTGAAATTAAACCCGAAAAAGCTATAAAACTGGAAAAGGCTGCCCTTGCCCTGTTCAAAGAAATTACAGAAGAAAGTGCTCATCTTGTTTCCAATCTTCATGCTAATCTCGGCGGACTTTACCGTATGAATGGCTATCCGTATCTTGCAAGGGAACACATGGAAGAAAGTCTCTTTCTTCTTGAACAATATAACCTGCTTTATACCAATGACAGCATTCCGCAGATTACCAACTATGCTATGTTACTGACAGAGCAGCAAGATCCTGAGAAGGGAATTTCCATACTGCAAAAATTATTAAAAATCATCAAAAAATATAACTCTGATGGCTGCCTAGACTATGCCACAGTACAAGAATCCATCGGAACTATCTACCTGTTGACTGCTAATCTTCCGCAGGCTAAAACACATTTCAAAAAAGCATTGAAAATTTACGAAAAGGTTGGAGCAGATAATCCGAAAATGATTGAATCAAAATATCAGGAAATTCAGGAATTGTATCCACAGATGGGAATTGCCCTTGCAAAAGGAATCCTGTCTTCTAAACTTAAAGCCGTATTGTATACAGAAATTTACCAGCTCCTATATTCAAAAATTAAAACAATAGAAAATACATCCAATATTATAAATTTAACACTTGACATTCACTCATGTTGCCTGTTGCCAATATTATTTAAATGATTTTTCAAACACGCTCTGAAATCTTAACAAATCTGATAAAAAGGCTATTTTTTATCTATCACTATAATGATATCTACAAGCAAGAATATAAATATTTTCTTCATCAATTCTATAAATCAGTCGATCTTTGTCATTGATTCTTCTACTCCAAAATCCCGATAAATTTCCACTTAAAGGTTCTGGCTTCCCCACTCCAACATTTCCATTTCTTGAAATATCATTTAATAAATTATTGATTTTTTTAAGTGTTTTGCGATCTTCTGTTTGCCAGTATACATAATCTTTCCATCCATTATCTGTGAAAATTTTATTCATCTTTTACCTCAATCAAATCATGCTCTTTAAATTTTCCAGATTCTAATTGTTCTTTGGATTCCATTAGCCAATCATAATTCGATTTATTTCCCATCACATATACATTTTCCATCAGATTATTATACGTTTCTTCAGAAATCATAACAACATTTTTATTATTTTTTCGCGTAACAATCATTGTTTCGTAATCATTGGTTGCCTTATCCATATAATCTTTCATATTTTCACGAAAATTTGTATAATTTACTGCTAACATTTCTTATCTCCTTTCTGTACAGTTTCCTGTACTTTTATTATAATGTACAGTTTTCTGTACGTCAACAAAATCTTAAAAAATATTCCTTTTTCACTATTATGAATTCTTTTTCTTTGGCATAATAATTAATCCTTCCAGAATGACTTATAAAGTCTGACCCCACATTTTCCTCTACCTACGGCAATAGGCAATAGAGAGTAGCCTCTTTTATTACTATGCTTTTTTTAACCAGTTAAATGCACAAGTTGCCAGAACAGCGGCTCCGTACGGAAGTACGGCTTCATCAAAAAGCACTCCCGGATTGTGATGTTGTACACTACATCCATCGACATGTGCTTCCATCATGAAATATGTGGTTGGAACTTGCTCGGAAATAAAAACAAAATCATCCGAAGGCGTTACCAGATAATTGGTTCTTCCAATAATATCCGGAAGAACTTCTGTTGCATATCCAGCCAGTTTCTCTGTAAGTTCCGGATCAGAATAAGTAGAAGGAACATCGGAAAGTACTTCATAATACGAAAACCTTTTTTCATCTCAGGCTTTTTCACTTTTAATCCTGTATGTCCGGAGTCATATATTTCTAGGGCTTTGATAAATTCTTTAATGGACATTTCCTTATATTCCTGCTCTGTCATCGTAATCGTTTGCCCCTTTCTCGGTTAGCTTTGGCTAATATTTTACCATAAGCTTTCATTATGTACGCTGTTTTTCTTATAAAAAACAAAAGGGACTGAACCTCTTACAGGAAATGTAAGAGGTTCAGTCTCCTTTTAGGAAAAACTCTCAGTTTATAATAAAATAGACAGCTAATCTTCTTAGTTGCCTACCCGCCAATGGAATATTTGGATTCAGGCGTTACCCATACCTTCCTACGGTCTATGATTATATTAGTACACACCATTTAAAATATCAACAATTTATTTAAATTTTACCATCAAAAATGTACGTGTAACAATAATCCCAAGATGTTTCATATGAAAACGGAGGTACTCTTTATTTAAAGCGGAAACAGGAAAATCTTAATCGGTATCTCGGACGGGCACAAACCGATCCGGTGCAGGAACAACAGACAAAAAACAAAAATCACAGCTTATAAAACAATAGGGGAGAATGCTATCCCATCAGATATCACTCTCCCTCTGAATCAATTCTGTTCTTCATCCAGCCATTCTTTTAGCTTTTTCTGTAACAGCTTTTTATCCGGCAAATATAATTTATACTCTTTTGCATAAATATTGGCATTTTCCGGGAGTGTAAAATCGACAAGAGCCTCATCACTTTGCTTGCAGAGTAAGATACCAATCGTCGGATTTTCTCCCTCAATTTTCTCATACCGGTCATAATAGTTTACATACATCTGCATCTGTCCTAAATCCTGATGTGTAAGCTCATCAATCTTAAAATCAATCAAGACATAGCACCTTAACAGTCTGTTATACAGAACCAGATCAACATAAAAATTTTTGTCATTAAATGTAAATCTCTTTTGGCGCTGTTCAAAGAGAAATCCTTTCCCCAACTCCAAAAGAAACTTCTGCATTTTCCCAATTACTGCCGATTCCAGATCACTTTCATGATATGCTGCTTTATCCTCCAGCCCTGCAAATTCCAGTACATACGGAGTATGTAAAATATCTTCTGGTCTCTGCGGAACGGCACCTTCATTTGCCAATCACATCACATCATTTTTATCTCTGCTCAATGCAAGTCTTTCATACAAACTGGAGTGAAATTGTCTTTTCAAGGTGCTTACATTCCAGTTAGAACGTATTGCTTCCTTTTCATAAAAGTCTCTTTCGTCCTTATCCTCTATACGCATAAGTATCTGATAATGTGTCCAACTCAGCTTAAATGGTATTTTTTTGTATGCCGTTTCTAATTGTCCAATTCCTGATTGGACAATTCCAAAAGCCTGTTCAAATTGTCCAATTCCCGATTGGATAATTTCATCTTCTCTATCTTTGTAAGCCATGTAAAATTGACGCATTCCAGCAACATTGCTTCTTGAAAAACCTCTGCCATATTCTTCTGTCAGATATGATGATAAAGAATCCAAGACTTTTGCTCCATATTTTGCTCTTTCTGAACCCTGCTGTTCCTGCTCGATAATATATCTTCCAAGCAGAAAACTGGTAAGAACTGTAATTGCATTTGCCATTTGTCTCATATTGCTTCTGGCACTGTCAATCAGCTTTTTTGATTTATCAAATAAATTTTGAAATTCGTTACTTTCTATTATTTCTAATTTTTCATTCTTCACACTAGAACCTCCAAACTGTCTATAATTGTCAGGTATTTTCTAAAATAGAAACATTCATTTTTCATCTGATCTCATGATTCATACCGAAATTATACCTTACCCCATGATTTTTCTCAATCAATTTTATATGTCAAAAATTTGCCAAAATAAAAAAGCAGGTAGCCAGCCATTGCAACTGACTACCCACTCGATACCGCTATTCTTCTACCGCTTCTAATGAATTTTCCGCAAATTCCTTATCTGTCATGCCATCCAACTTTCTCAACACCTGCCTAGAAAGCTCTTCCATATCGCTGTCCTTTATGTGCGACATTACCCGTCTGATTTCTTCCATCATCTTCATTCTGTTCTGTGTCTCAAAAACACACATGAAATTGATTTCTTCTACTGTGAATTTATTCATCATCCTACATCTCCCTATGTGAATTTTTTGATTTTTCCAGTTCCTTCGTATCCTTATTGTTTCCCTGTGCCGCTTCCTTCTGCTTGGCTGCCAATCTCTCCTTTAAGGAAGAACGTGCTTCCGACTTTTCCTGCTGTTCTTTCTTTTCTTCTTCACGATTGAATTTTTCCACTCCATTGTTGAGCCTCTCATCAATCATGTTATAATTCTGCTCCTCCAGTTCCTCAATCTTAGCAAGCGGCTTGTACTCTGCCAATTTCACAAGCAGTTCCTTTGCCTGTCTCTCACTGTCCTCGTCTATCCCCTCGTCAATAGATGCCTGTAAGAAAATACTTAGAGGTTTCACATTTCCAGTTCTTATATCATCAGCAATCATTTGTATCTGTGATTCTCTGTCTGATACCGAATCTCTATATCCATATGTATCAATCTCATAAGATAGCTGATCAAGTTCTGCCGCAAGTGCCTGTATTTTCTGCTCTTTTGTTTCCCGGTCATTGACCTCTTTCTCCGGGAAATCTGCAATCAATTTCTTTAGTGCATCCTGCACTTTCGGAGTGTCCCGAAGCTCCGGTGTGTAATTCAGGAAATCAACATCAATACATTTTCCACTCAAAATGTCCGCCTGCTCATCTTCCCATTCTTCTGTTCCCTCGACGTGCATATTCACACCAAGCGAAGGGATACCGTTCATCCGGGACGGATCAATGGCTTGATAAATCTGAATGGCTTCCTCAATCGTTTCTATTCCCTCATGATATTCTCCCATATTGTGAAATTCTCCACACTCAGCAACCGTAAATGTAATATGGACTGTCTCTAGCTCGATCACAAGCTCTTTTTCCAGTTCAGAAAGCACTTTTTCTTCTGCTACAAGTGCGTTTTGTTCCTGCACCACTTCTCTCCCCTGCGTGACAAGCTGATTGTTGATCTGCTCCTGCTGTGCCTTCTCCTGCTGGTAGGTTTCCACCTCTGGAAGATAAGTCTCCAATGTTCCGGTTCTGCCCTCTGTAATCGGGTTAATATCTACCTATATGCCTGCAATATAAATGCTGTCCTCATGAAGCATATTGAAAAGGTCATCTTCTCTAGTGGAGCCTGTGTATTCCACAACCACATAAAATCCGAATTTTCCTGCTCAATACCTCTGCATCGGATTCCGGCTACCACTACATCCACAATCTCTGCATCCAGACCATATTCATCAATCTGCGATTGCACATAAGCATACACTGTTTTTTCAATATCTTCCGCACTCTGTCCGTCCAGACTGTGAAACAGTTCTTCCGTCCTTGCCCGGAAATCTGCAACCACATCCGGATTGTTCTCTCTAAATTCTGCCTGCCTTGCTTCCGAACCTGCATACACTTCTCCCTGTAAATACTTATCCCGGTAATACTGCTCAGTCACAGCTGAAAATCTCGGTCCTTTCAAATCTGCGATCACCATATCCATTGCCCTTCGAATGGTAATATCCGGATTGTCATAAACGCCGCCATCCAGTAAATGATACTGCTCATTCAGAATGGAGTAATCGTATCCCTCATCACATTCATGCATCAGGATATAACGGTCTGCGATATGAACCGCAAGCTCCGTCTCTATCTCATTTTCCTTGCCCTCCAGTGTCAGCATGAACTTCGGCAGTTCTGTAAATCCAAAAGAATCTACAAAGTGTGCGCTGTTTTCCCCGTTCTCATGTAATACCACAATATCGCTGACCGACAGTGAATGTGCCTTGTAGTCTGCCGGATGGTCAATATTAAGCTTTTTATAGATTGCTTCCAGTGTTTCCGATTGCGTCCGTCCCTGCAATTCTGACAATTCGCCCAAATACACCAGTTTATAATTTTCCGGCAATACCGCATCAAAATTGTCTTTGGTTATTCCCATACGCTTCAGGCTTTCCGTTCCCTCAAAGCGGAACTTGTCCAGTTCGGGATTATCCTTTAACTGGTAAATACCGTATTTATCGGTATTTCCATATAAAAGTAGTGCTTCCCTGTTGGAATTACTCTCTGTAAGTTCTTCCTGCATCATGAGAAGTTTCCGTTCATTCTGCCAGTCCCCTTTTTCTATTCCGCACATTCCATCATGCTCTAAAATCTGTTTTCTATCAGCTACAGTACTCTCGGAACCATCCGTATGCAAAAGATACACAGGCAAGTCATGGTCAAATAGTTCCAATGCCCTTTCCTGTGTTAGTGGAAGCATTTCAATCCATGTATAGCCATACTCCTGCATTTCAGATATTCCGACCATGCTATCCGGAAGTGCGTCGATTTCTGCTTGTGCATCTATCATTGCTAATGCAACATCCTGATTTCCATCCACTTCCTGTGCATAGATATGTTCTGCAAGCTCCCTTGTTTTCTCCATATCCCCCAGCTTATACGCATAATTCACAATCAGATTTCTTTCATCATCGGAAAAGGCAGGCTGTCCATGCTCCAACCGGTTAATGATATGCTCTGCCTGTTGCATGACAGACAATTCCTCCGCATCCGTCAGACCTGCATCAAAATCGTATTCATAATCCCAAAAGTCCGTCATATTTCCATTTAATTCCTTACTACTGGACGCAAGTAATGTGATTTCCGCTCCCTGTTTTTCCATATATGAAAGGTAATTGCCATCCCATTCTTTTTCATCAAGAGAAGCCATATCTTTAAGCATTTTTCCGACATCATCCCTTAACATATTTGTGATTTTCAAAACCTCCCATTCGCTTTCAAAAATGGAAGCGAACTTAACAACCACATCATCGGCATTGATCGGCTCCATTGCCTTATCATAGACCGCCTTTCTCTCCTTCATATCAATCAGCTCATCTGTATCCGTGTTATAACGCACATCCAGATGATACTCTCCGTACTCTCTGGAATCCTGATTGCCGATTTCCGTTGTCCATGCACCCCTGCTTTCCAAATATGCCTGTATGCTCAACTTGTCATCGTCTGTCATTTCTGACAATGCCTGCATCAGTTCTGGTCTGTCCATGCCATATACATCAAGCAGACTGAACTCTGAAAGGTCAGTATTCTGTATGAGGAGAATACTTTCCTTTGTCTGTTCCTGTGATACTTCCCTGTTCCTTTGTAATTCCTGTAATTGTTCCTCTATCCCGGTAATCAACTCCGAAGCTGTCCTGCGTATCGTATCCATGGAAGATCTAAGTTCTTTGGTATCTCTTCCGCTGCTCCAACCTGCAATATACCCAAAAGAATAATCAGAGGTATCTATACCAAAATGCTGACATACTGTATAAGCTATGCTCTCAGCTTCCACTTCTTTGGTATTGCGGTCTTTTTTCATCTGCTCATCCTGCTCCACTTCCTTGCTATGCAGCTTGGAGTGAACCACCTCATGGATCATTGTCTTTAAGGTCTGGCTCTCGCTCATGTTTTCCTGTACCGCAATCCGCTTTGCTTCCCTATCATAATAGCCTTTGGAATCTCCGGCTATCTCCTCCAGTTCAATCGGTACTGGTGAAATGGCTTCTACTGCACGAATCATATCCTGATACCCTTCCACATCTGAAAGAAGCTCCTTTGCCGCAAGTTCCGGTATCGGCTTTCCGTCTGTCTGTGCCACATCAAAAACGGATACTGCCCGGAATGCCGGAATTGTTATCTCGACTTCCTCTTTCTGCGGATTTCCGTCCTTATCAAGCAACAACTCTTGTGTAACCGGATCAATCTTATCCCGTTCCTCTTTGATTTTATAGGGTGCAGGTGCAAGGATACGGATTGCCTTTTCCCCTTTATTTACATGACGCTCAAAATTCTTCTGCCAAGCCTTGTATCCGGCCACTAACGTAGCGTCAGGCTTTTGCATCGCAATTAAGAGCGTGTTGTTAAAACTGTAATTATGAAATTTTGACATCGTTCTAAGATAATTGCAGTAACTGTCACTGTTGAATAAATCCTGCAATCCCTGCTCCAGTTTATCCGTAAGCTCCTGCACACGCTGTTTTTCTGTATTATTTTCTGCCATAAATGACCTCCATTTTGTACGATAAAAGGCAGCCACCACTGACTGCCTTTACATCAACTGCTATAACATTTTTAATAATCCTGCTTTTATTCCCAACCCGAATAGTGCTGACAGGTTGGGAATAAAGTTGGGAATAAAACTTTTTTTATAAAATCTGATCTTTCCCCTTTGCCTTATCCACTGCATCCCTTCCTGCAGGTGTCCCGGACACCCTTGCCTTCATTGCTGCGAGTTTTTCTTGCAATGAAGTCCGTTCTGCAGGTCGGTCTGCAAGTCTGCGTTCTCCTTCTGGTGCTGCTTTTTCCAAATTGCTCTGCTTGATTGGCATATCCGCAACCACTTCCTCCCGGTTATCCACTTTTTTCACATCTTCCTGTGGTTTTTCCGGTTCCGTGGCTTCGTCATCCATGCCAATCGCATCATCGCCCTTTTCATCCATGTTGAGTAAAGAATTAAGCTCTGCCAGACGCTCCAGTTTCTCGGCAAGTTCTGCTTCCTGTGGAAATGGCTTGTCTACCTCTGCTTTTGCTGTTTCAAGCTGATGTTTCACATTGGATAGCTTCATCTGTGCTTCCTCAAGCTGTGAAGGCATGGCTTCCAGTACATTGTTGATTCTTGTGATATTTCCAAGCGGATCAGAGCCGACTTCCATCGGGTGGCTCATGGCTCCTTTGACATTCATCACAAATTTATTGTTAAAAGAATCAAAGGTTACATTCAGCTTAAATCCAAGATATTCACCTACATCCGCACTGGCATTGATGCCTTTAATCTCCTTACACATGGCTATGATTGCAGTTCCAGCTTCCTTTTTGTCGGTGTATGATTTTCCACCCACCTGCATAAAGAACTGCTCCTTATCCTCCGGCTTATTTTTCGCATATTTATTCATATCAGCGGTAAAGCCTTCGATACGCTCCTTGAAAATGGCGATCTGATGCGGATAATGTTGTGTGATGTTATCCTCCAGCCTGTACTTCTGACTGGTATGGTTTGCCTTCATCAGTTTCAGCTTTGATACCTGAATATCGAGATCCATTTTTTCTTTTATGTAGGGATTGCCTGTGGCAAGTGCCTTGACCTCCGCATAGGAAAGTGCCGCTTCATCCATATCCTCACAGCTTCGTACCGGAGATTTACTGGTCATAATCTGTCCGATGAATTTCTGCTTATTCTCAATGAGCTGCCACGAGTAACTGTCAAATGTACCTTCCGTAACATAACGAAATATCTTGACCTTATCATTCTGGTTGCCCTGTCGTAAGATTCTTCCCTCCTGCTGTTCAATGTCAGAAGGTCTCCAAGGCACATCCAAATGATGCAATGCAATCAGTCTGTCCTGCACATTCGTACCGGCTCCCATTTTGGCGGTGGAACCTAATAAAAAACGAACCTGTCCGCTTCTTACTTTTGCAAACAGCTCCGCTTTTCTGAGTTCTGTATTGGCATCATGGATAAATGCTATCTCATTCTCCGGCACTCCTTTTTCCATGAGCTTATTTTTTATATCCTCATACACATTGAAAGTGCCATCGCCCTTCGGTGTCGATAAATCACAGAAAATCAACTGTGCTGACTTCTGCTCTTTGGTATTTTCCCATATCTTATAGGCTTTCTCCACACAGGTTGACGCTTTGGAATTTTCCTCATCTGGAAGCATATCATTGAGCAGCCTCTGGTCAAGTGCCAGCTTTCTTCCGTCATTGGTAATCTTTAACATGTTGTCCTCGTAAGGCTGTACCTGCCTGTCCCGGACTGCTTCGGCACGTTCCGCAAGTGACGCTACCATGTCTTTCTGGAACTCACTCGGCTTTAGAACCACATTTTCATATTCTGCTTCCGGCACAGGAAGTTTTAACATATCCGGTGTCTGAATGTCCGCACTCTCCTTGAAAAGTGCAATCAGCTCCGGCAGATTGAAAAACTTCGCAAATCTTGTCTTTGCCCGGTATCCGGTTCCTTCCGGTGCAAGCTCTATGGCTGTCTGTGTTTCTCCAAAAGAAGCCGCCCATGCGTCAAAATGTCCCAGTCCCAGCTTTTGGAGCGTTCCATACTGAAGATAACGCATATTCGTGTAAAGCTCCGTCATGCTGTTGGAAATTGGCGTTCCGGTCGCAAAAGTTACACCCTTGCCGCCCGTGATTTCATCAAGATACTGGCACTTGGCAAACATATCAGATGACTTCTGTGCTTCTGTCTGTGCGATACCTGCCACATTCCTCATTTTCGTATAAAGGAACAGGTTCTTGTAATTGTGGCTCTCATCCACAAACAGCCTGTCTACACCCAACTGCTCAAAAGTCACGACATTATCCTTACGGCTCTGGTCATTTAACTTGTCAAGCCGCACCTGCAATGCTTTCCTCGATTTTTCCATCTGCTTAATGGTATAACGCTCCCCGTTGTCTCTTTTTGCCTGATCAATAGCAAGCTCAATCTCATCAATCTGTTTTTCGATTGTGGCTGCCTGTCTTTCCTGTGATAACGGGATTTTTTCAAACTGACTATGCCCGATAATAACGGCATCATAATCACCTGTTGCAATACGGGAACAAAATTTCTTACGGTTGGCGGGTTCAAAATCCTTTTTCGTTGCCGCAAGGATATTTGCTCCTGGATATAACCGTAAGAAATCACTTGCCCATTGTTCAGTCAGGTGGTTCGGCACCACGAATAATGACTTTTGGCATAGTCCCAGACGCTTGCTTTCCATTGCCGCCGCTGTCATTTCAAAGGTCTTTCCGGCACCAACGCAGTGTGCAAGCAGGGTATTATCCCCATACAGCACATGGGCAACCGCATTTTTCTGATGCGGCTTTAATTCAATATCCGGTGTCATACCCGGAAATTTCAGATGTGAACCGTCATATTCTCTTGGTCTGGTGGAATTGAAAAGCTCATTATATTTTGCCACAAGTGTCTGCCTGCGCTCCGGATCACGGAATACCCAGTCCTTAAATGCTTCCCTTATCGCTTCCTGCTTCTGGCTTGCAATCATGGTTTCCTTTTTATTAAGAACTCTTTTTTCCTTTCCATCTTCCTCAATGGTATCATAAACTCTTGTGTCTTTCAGATTTAAGGAATCTTCCAGTATCTTATAGGCATTTACCCGGCTTGTACCATAGGTCATGTTGACAAGCGTATTTCCAAAATCAGCGTTTTTCCCTTTAATGTTCCACTCTCCGGTCACACCCGAAAACTGCACCCCAATCGTATCTCTGCGGAATAAATGCTCCGGTGTCTGGAACGTATCACGCATGAAATCATTGATATATTTTGGATCAATCCATGTGGCACCAATACGCACCTCAATCTCCGATGCGTCCAGCTCCCTCGGCTGTACCTGCGTAAGAGCCTGCACATTTGGAGCATATTCCGGATGATTTTCTGCATAGGTTGCTGCAATGGCAAGTTTCTCACGCACATTTCCGCTGAGATACTGGTCTGCTGTCTCCCAGACATCGGTAAGCGGGTTCTGAAAAATAACACCACGAAGCTCCTCAATCAGCGTATCCTTGTCCTTTTCAGTCAGCTCTGCCATATAATCAAGGTCGATTTTAGCTTTCTCTGCTAAAGATACTGCCAATGCTTCACTTGCAGTATCCACACTTGTGACCACCTCTGCCCTTTTAATGGTACGCTTCGTGAACATATCCGCTTTGCCCTTGAAATTGCCCTCATCATCAAGTTTTTCCAAAGAACACAACAGGCAATAACTGCTGTCCTGATTAAAGGCTCTCTTATTCGTCTGCGAATTGATCAGACCATATTTTTTCGAGAAAGAATCGTATAATGTGTTTAATTCCGCCTGTTTTCCCTTGATTGCCGCATCGGAATATTCCTCAAGCTGCATATCAATCAGCTCCTGCGTACAGTTACGGATTGCCACCATTCCCTTGATACGCTCTTTTGCGGTGTCTGATACTTCCACAGGCTTCATAACCGAGTTTTCACGGTAATATACCTCATTTTCAACTACGGTATAGCTGAAATTCTTGACGGACGGATCAGCCGGAATACTCTGCCTGCTCATGTCATCCGCAAGCTCCTCATCCAGATCAATCGTATCAATCTGTCCTGTAATATTTTCAAGTGCTTTTGCTAACTGCTCCGCAAAAGGTCTGCTGTCATCTGCCCTGCAGGTGCTTTCCACGCCATAAGGACCGGATACCATTTCCATCTTTCCTACGATCTGCTCCGGATGCTGTGCAAAGTAAGCGTTCATTGCAATGCCATCTGCATCCTCTCCCAGATGTACCCAGTCCGGCTCACGCTCTACCATGCGGTCACGCTTCTGGAAAAATAAAATATCCGAAGTGACCTCGGTTCCTGCATTTGCCTTAAATGCGGTGTTCGGAAGTCGGACTGCACCTAGCAGATCAGCTCTTTGTGCAAGGTATCTTCTGACCTCCGGACTTGCCTTGTCCATGGTTCCCTTGCTTGTGATAAAAGCAACCACACCACCGGGACGCACTTTATCCAACGTCTTTGCAAAGAAATAATCGTGTATCAGGAAATTGTTTTTATCATACTGCTTATCTGCCACCTTATACTGACCAAAAGGCACATTTCCGATTGCAACATCAAAGAAATCATTCGGATAATCGGTCTTTTCAAAGCCTTTGATCTGCACATCTGCCTGCGGATAAAGCTGCTTTGCAATGCGTCCGGTAATGCTGTCAAGCTCCACTCCGTAAAGCCTGCTCTCTTTCATGGAATCCGGCATCATACCGAAAAAGTTGCCGATACCCATGGAAGGCTCCAGTACATTTCCTTTGGAAAATCCCATTTTCTCCAATGTTTCATACATCTGGCGGATAATAACCGGACTTGTATAATGGGCATTCAAGGTACTCTCCCTTGCCATGCGGTACTCCTCCGGCGATAACAGTTCCTTTAACTGGTGATATTCTGCTGACCAGTTTGATTTGCTCTCGTCAAACGCATCGGCAAGACCACCCCAGCCGACATACTGGGATAAAATCTGCTGTTCTTCCGGTGTAGCATAACGGTTTTCGCCCTCAATCTGCTCCAACAACTTAATTGCCGCAACATTTCTCTGGAATTTTTCTTTTGGAGAACCTTCGCCCAATCGGTCATCGCTGATATGGAAATTGACAGCGTTACTTTTATCCGGTGCAGCCACATTTATTTCCTGTACAGTCTTATTCTCCTCTGCCGAAGGTGTAAGCGGCTCCCATTCTCCGGTAAGCACCTGTGACAGCATTTCCTCTGTCTTTCGGTCTGCTTCTCCATTCTCCAGACGCTCACGGGCAAACTGCGTATCTATACTGTCCAGTTCATCTTCAGTCTGTTCTGTAACAACATTCTGTTCCTTTTCATCAGGAAACTCCGCTTCTGCTTTCCTGCCACTTTCTGCAAGCTCATTGCCCCAGTCCATTGCTTCCTGCAAAGTCGAAAATGTCTCCAATGCCGGACGGGTGGTGTCTGCCGTATCATAAATAGCATATCCGTCCACTTCCTTATCAATCCAAAGGAATACTCCCTCTGATAAGGTGGCACTCCACTGTGTCGGATTCCCATATTCATCATCAGCATCATGTACCACATGCCAGAATAATTTCTGCGATTCCTCTTGTGAAAATTCTTGTTGTGGCTCAGTTTCATCCGGCTCAGCGATACCATCCGTCCCATCAAAGCGTGAAAACACTTCTGCTTCGTGCCTGTCAATATCTTCCTCTGCCAAAGCATTGATATAATCATCTTCTACCTCGCCACGCTCCGGCTTATGGTCGTATTCAAAGGATTTCCCATTGACCTGTGCATAATAAAAACTGCTGTCCTCAATGTCATTTCCAAGCAGATATTTCTCTTTTTCACTGCCCCACTCATCAACCAGAACACACTCATATCCATCAATCGTGATCTTTTGCTGTGCTTCCTTTTCTTTTTCCCGAATCACATTGATATATCTTCTCGCCTGATTGGTAAATCCGTCCAGCACTGCCGGATGTGAGCTTAGAATCAGATCGTTGTTCTCCCACTCATTTTCCGCAACAATGTCCTTTGCCCAGTCCTTATTGTTCCGTGAAAAACGACCATCATAATCAAAATGCGTAACCGTATTTGCAAGAACAAATTCCACACAGTCAATGCCATATTTATCTATGATCTCATCTGCGGTATTCCTCGGAAGAACAAAACCATTGAATTTCTCAGCAATCAGTGCATCAATGTCTTTCTTACACTCTAACCGCTGTCCATGCTCCAGACGAGAAAGCTCACGCTGTCTTGCTTTTTCTGCCTGTTCTTCCTTGTAAGCCTTATAGTTTTCCTTTCCCTGTGGAGATAAGTATTTGTCCTCTTTGATCAGCTCACGAAGCCTTTTCTCTACAACATTCCAGTTCAGAAGCACTTTTGCATACGGATTGCCATAACTGCCTTTCTCCAGACGGATACCTTTTCCATCATGTTCATTATGGGAATCATCATTACCCGGCAGTCCGCCGGAACCACCACCAATGCCATATTCTTTTTTCAGAAAGGCTACCGCTTCCTTCTGGTCATGTCCTTCCATGAAATACTCATAGATGCGGAAAGCTCCATGCTCATAGCCGCTTCCCCTGCCTAGTGCATAGTCAATCTCATCCTGTGTAATAAAATCTTCCTGTGCTACTTCCACAGTATCTGGCAATGGAAATTCCAGCCTTTCTCTGTCAAGGTCTGCTATCTCCGATAACAGATATTCCGGTGATTTCACATGCCGCCATTTTAATTCGGCTTCACCCGATGCAAGACGTTCCGCCGCATCTTCCAAAATATTTTTAAGCTGCTCCCTGCCCTCATGGGTAGAAAGAAGTTCCATGAGTTTTGCTTCACTCTCCGGATAGTTTCCGGCTTTTAATCCAAGCTCCTCCGGCATTTCATCCATGCCATCCCGCAGAAAGAAATAGATCTGGTTGGCAACACGGTTCCGCTCCTGTGTATCCACAAGAAATGCTTCACTGGCACTCATATAAGTACCATTTTCGATCATAGAACGGATATGGCTCTCCACATCTTCCCAATCCATCGTGACAATCGGCGTTTCCCTTGCCTGTGTTCCATAGCCGACACTCATACCATGCTCATCGAACCACACTGATACGGGATTTCCATTGATTTCAAAACCTTTTCCGGTCTGTCCGTACTCATTTTTCAGAAAATCCACCATCTGCTCGGCATTTCTGCCCTCTGTGTACTTTGCAAAGATACGCTTTCTGCTGTGCTGTTTTCCTCCGCCACTGCGAAGAATGGTTTCAAGCTCATTCTGTGGCAAAGAAAAAGCAGCGGGCATGGTATATTTCATACTTGCTTCCGCTGCTGCGACTGTTCCGACCTGCTCCTCAAAAGAAGGAAACAGGCTGAGTTGTGTAAAGGTGGGTTCCGGTGCTTCTCCCCGGAGAAGATCATCGGTGTCTGTTACAGACTATAAACCAGTTCTCCCAGAACCACTTCCTCTGCTCGGTTCCGAATGCTGTTCATCTTCGCTACCCAGAGCATCTGATCGGCTTCCTTGAGTTGTTCGGTCACTCCCTCGGTTGCCGCCATCTGGCTCGTCAGCTTCTCCATTCTCTCCTCTGCCTGCTTCTGGATCGTCAGCAGGTGTTCTTTCAATGTTCCTTTCAGAAGAAACGCTGAGTACACGCCCCTGTGGTTCTCCTTCAGATAAGTCTCCCTCATCATTCCGTACTTCGTTACCGTTCCCTCCGGCTGAATGTCCGCCTGTAATGTCGGAATCAGATAATCCCCGTTCTTTTCGTATGTCAGATTCATCGCTATTGCCCCTTTCTACGCTGTTTTGATTGTTGTCAATATATTCCTCATGTCCGCTCTCGCTTTCACGCTTTAACGCATTGTAGTCTATTTCAGAAGTATTTGCAAGTCCTTTCTGCGTTAAATTTTCTGTTTGTTCCTTTTCGTAGCTTCTGTTATATGCCCTTATGGTTCTTCCAATCTCTAAAAGTACCGGTTTTGCAAGCTCATTGGCTGCATCTCCAAGTACTGCTAGGGTATCCATGGAATTAAATTCATGGATAAAATCGAAAGAAAATTCCGAACCATACTCCTGCATATCTGCACCACAGGCAGATAAAAGTGTAAAGGAAATGCTGTCCGATAATGTCTCCCTCAAGCGGATACCGACATTCTGCTCGTCCAGTCCTTCTAAAAAACTGCCCTCGATCATGTACTGCAAATCCGGCAACAATTCCTCATAATAATCTGCCGCAATCCTCTCAGCTATCTCCATAAGTCTTTCTTCAAACAGCTTCTTATCATCGGTAGCACCATAAGTCTGCTCCAGACGCTTAATTACATCTTCCTTATGTTCCTCATGTAATTCCCAGAGTTCCGGATACCGTCCGATTCTCCTTGCCGCATGGACATCTGAAACATCAAATACATATTTCAGACGCTTTCCATGTGCATCATCCTCGTCCAAAAGTGCGATACCCTTTGCCCCTTTGTTTACCCAGCAGTGCATACGCTCATTCCACAACTCTATGGAAGCACACGCTGTTGCGTCCGGTCTTTGTGCATAGATTAAAAGCTGTTCCCGGAACGGATACTTGTATAATCTCGCCGCTGTAGTAAGGTATTTCATCCATTCCTCACGATTTTTGACAACCTCGGCTGCTGTCTCTTTTGCCAGAGCCGATATAAAATCATATTTTCTCACACAGTTCTCCTTCCTGTCATAGATACGACAAAAAGGCAGCCACATACACTACATGACTGCCTTTCCTTTATTTCCCGTTACATTCCTATTCTGTTGTACCAAAGCTGAAAGTCTTACTCTCAGCCGCTTTCTTAGGCGTAAACCTTGCCTTAACTTCCGCAACCCTCCCCTCTAACGCCTGAAACATCACATCTACCTGTTCCTGTGTATATTCGTAGGAACCTCGATTTGCAAGATTCTCCAGTCTGCCAATAGCATCAACCGCCTTATTCATGCGGTACTCGCCAATACGGATAAACTTCTCCGCCTTTGTCTCATTTTCCTTTGCTGCAGGTTCACCCTGCATTTCCTCTGTAGTCATTGTTACATTTGTTTCTTCCATGTGATTTCCCTCCATTTTTGATAAAAAAAGAGAGCGTACAGTTTTCCCATACGCTCTAACGCTGTGTTGTTATTAAATTGTATGTGGTATACTGTCGTACCGCTAAATTAAATTTCTCGACATCCACAAATAGAGAATTGTCTATTACATTTCCCATTATAGTTGATTTTCTAATTCGTCGAGAATGAATTTTTGTGAAATAGATGAAATCATTTCTACAACTTCCATAACAAAGTTCCTCATAAATTCTCTATAACAAATCACAATTTCACCCTTATATAACACTATGAATAACTTCTCTTTATTGCTACCTTCTTTATACTCATCATACTCAAGTTTAATATTAGTTTGATGTACGATTTGATCTCTTAATGATCTTCCTCTCTCGCTACCACAGAGTAAACGAAAAGCATGTGTATCAAGTTTATCTATTTCACAAAGATATGATTTTAAATAAATAAATTTATCATTTTCATCCTTCAATATTTTCTTTGTGAATTTATTGAAACTATCATTTCTTTCATGAAAAGCTATACAATGAAAAATAGTAGCTACTACATCTAATGCATTTCTTGCAAAAAGGATTGTACTTTCAGTATGATAAAGCAATGTTGTTTCATCATCTCCAAAAAGGCAAGGCATTTCCATGTTCTGTGAGACTTCAAATTCATTTAAATTTTCAATAGCACATTTTTCTGCAAACAACATCATTTTGATTTTCTGATGACATATTACTGCTTTCTCTTTTAAATTGATTTTAGTTTCTGTATCTATACTGGTATTATGTTCAATAAGATTAAATAGATCATAACCTATTTGTATTTTTGGTATGATATCACCATAGTCCGATGTCAACTTCAAATCAAGTGATACAAGTTCATTTCTGTCTAACCACATTAAGTATTTCTCCTTAACTTTACAAATTCCGATACTTTCCCCACTATACCACAATCACAGCTACATTCCTACCCTTGCTTTCCTGCCTTTTGAGAAAATTCCATCTTAAACTTATACTGGAATCCCTTGATTTCTTTTCCATCCTTCGTATAGGAAAACTCCTCTATGCTCTCCGGAATCAAATAAGCATCATAGCTGCCTTTCTTGCCTTTTAATCCTTTTACAAGTATCTTTTTCCCTTGAAGCAGGCTCTTGACCTGTGTATCGGAAAGTGTTACCCCAAGTGCCTTGCCGACATTCATACCGCACTTCCCGGTACAGTACGCTCCGAATTTTCCCTTGACTACATCGGCACCGCACTTCGGGCATTTGCCTAGCACTTCCTGTTCACCCTTGCCTGTGCCAAACATGGCTTTCTGCTCATCACTAACGCTGTGATAGGTCTTTACAAGATCAGTTACCATTGCTTCAATACCAGACATAAACTGCTCTGCAGCAACTTCTCCTTTGGATACAAGTGTAAGCTCATTTTCCCAGTCAGCAGTCAGTTTCGGAGATTTTACTACATCCGGAAGTATCGTGATCAGCTTCATTCCGTCCTCTGTCGGAATCATCTGCTTTTTCTCACGCTTTACGAATCCGTCTTTTACCAGTTTTTCAATAATGTCAGCTCTGGTGGCAGGTGTGCCAAGTCCTTTTCTCTCCACTTCGTCACCCATATCTTCTGCTCCGGCTCGCTCCATGGCAGACAGTAAGCTGTCCTCGGTGTAATGTTTCGGTGGCTGTGTGAAATGCTCGGAAACTCTTGTCTGCTCCACTGCAATCGTCATGCCCTCACGAAGCTCCGGCAGCTTCTTTTCTTCCTCTGCATCCGATTTATCCTCTGCGGTTTTATAGGAATTTTTGAAGAAATCCTCAAATTCCTTCCATCCATTTTTCCACACTTCCTTGCCGGATACCTTAAATACAGTATTGTTGCAGGTAATCACTGCCTTTGTGGAATTATAAATGTGCTTCTCCCCGGTCGCACACAGCAGACGGTTTGCACAAAGGGAAAGTATCTTCATTTCGCTCTCCGGGATTGCCTTTAAGTCCTGCTTGATGATCTCCATGGTAGGAATGATTGCGTGGTGGTCCGTCACTTTCTTGCTGTTCAAAATTCTTTTAATATCTGGATTGAACATGATATTCTGCTCAAATAACAGAGAATTGAAAATCGCTTCGATCACATTTTTTGCAGTACCTTCCATGTCATCGGAAAGATACTGGCTGTCTGTTCTTGGATAAGTTACTAACTTTTTCTCATAAAGGCTCTGCGTATATTCCAATGTCTGCTTGGCAGTAAAACCAAACAGACGGTTTGCATCCCTTTGGAGTGTTGTAAGGTCATAGAGCTTCGGCGGTGCTACCCACTTTTCTTCCTTTACCACGGAAGTGACAAGAGCCTGTCCGTTTTCACAGGCTCCTGCAATCCTCTCTGCTTCCGTTTTATCACTGATATGCTCTGATACCGCATCCAGACCATTTCCCATGATGTGAGCCATATAATAGGCTTCTTTCTTGAAATTCATGATTTTACTTTCACGATCCACCAGCATGGCAAGTGTCGGTGTCTGCACTCTGCCAACCTTCAATGCCTTACCGCCATATAATACCGTAAAAAGTCTTGTCCCATTGATACCCACAAGCCAGTCTGCTTCCTGCCTGCATAATGCTGAATGATACAAGTTATCATAGTCGCTGCCTGGGCGAAGATTATGGAAGCCGTCACGGATAGCACTTTCCTCCATGGAAGAAATCCATAACCGCTTCATCGGTTTTCTGCACCCTGCCATGTTGTAGGTCAGGCGAAAGATCAGCTCACCCTCCCTTCCAGCATCGGTAGCACATACAACGGCATCTACCCTGTCATCATGCATGAGCTTTTTCAAAATCTGATACTGTGCTTTTGTATCACTTTTCACTTCATGCTGCCATTCCTGCGGAATGATCGGAAGGCTCTCATAGCTCCATTTCTTCCATGCTTCCTCATAGCTTTCCGGCTGTGCCAGTTCTACCAGATGTCCCACACACCATGATACCAGATACTCATTGCCTTCCAAATATCCGTCCTTACGCTGTGTGGCACCAAGAACCGCCGCAATGCTCTGTGCCACACTCGGCTTCTCTGCAATTACAAGCTCCATCTCTATTCCTCCCCATCTTCTTCGTTATTCTCGTTGTTGTTATCTTCATTGTCATTCTCGTCTGTGTCTACTGATTCTGTATCATCACCACCATTTATGAATGCTTCGTCGGAATCCTGCTCGGTTTCTTCCTCGTCCTCATAATCGTAGTCCTCGTCAAGCTCGTCCTCATCTTCATCCTCATCAATGAAGTTTTCCTTTTTCTTCTTGGATTTCACAACATATACCACTCCGATCACAGCTACCGCAGCAATGCCCATTAAAATATATGTAAAGCCGGAACCATCTGCCTTTGCGGTATCCTCTTTCGGCTCACTTGTATCTTCCGTGCTATCTTCGGTGCTGTCCTCAACACTTTCTGCTCCCTGTGTTTTCTCTCCTGTGGTATCAGCATTATTGTTTGATAATGCGCTGTCTTTGGTAGGGATTGCAGATTCCAATGCCGCTGAATTTTTCGGAAGTGTCTCGCTGTTATCCGTTGTGGTATTCAGCAGGTCGTTTTCACTGACTTCTGTAAGGAAATACACCTTTTCATCTTCCCCATCACGATCAATCACAAGATAAAATACCTTTTCTGATGCAGTCTGGATTGTGTAAAATTCCTTGCCTTTTTCAGAAGTCTGACTGTCACTGCTCTGGTCTGCATCCTTAGAAGTATCTCCCGTACTTGGAGATTGCTTTGCTGTTGCGGAACTGCTTGAATTTGTTCCACTGCCTGTCTGGGAAACTGTATTTCCATTCACATCCGTTTTTGTATGTTCTGTGACCTGTGCGGTTGCAGAGCTAGGTTTGGTTGCCGACGCATCCACTGGGAGCTGCTGTGCCGGATCTTTTTCATTGCTGTCCTTATTCTCCGGATCGGTGTAATACGGATTGGCTGTTTTATAGATTTCAGAGGTATTTCCTGCATTATCCATGGCAGAAATCGTGAAATACTGATACCCTGCATCGAACTGTTGCAGACGGATATTCAAGGCTCCATTCGTATGCTCTGTAAACTCATAGCCATTGACATAGATTGCCTTGATACCGGAATCCGTATCATGTGCCTGAATGCTCAAAAGACCGTCGCTGACTGCCGCATTTAAGGTAGGCTTGGTAAAATCAAAACACTTGATATAACGGTTTTTCTCGTAGGTCTTGCCCTTCTGGTCTGTGACCTGCACATAAATGGTGCTGTTCTCGGAAATCTCTATGTACATATCCTCGGTAATATCTGTCCAGCTTCCATTCTGTCCGACTTTTGCCTTTACTGTCCGAATGGTAAAATTGCCGGATGCAATAGTATCCTCCACCTTGACTGTTACTTTCGTGGTATCGTTATGCCACCCAGAAGGTGTATTGATTGTAATTTTTACGCTCGGATTGATATAAGCACATTCCTTATAATCCTTTGCACACACCTCACAATCCTCATCCACCGCATACTGACTGCATTTTTCCTTGCAGGTGCATTTTGCGGAAGGCTGTGTTTCCTCGGTTGTGCCTTCTGTGGAATTTTCCGTTGTATTCTCTGTGGACTGCTCTGTGTGATTTTCTCCACTACCGGAACTGTCCTTGTTATCATTACCGGACGCTGTGCTTTCTGCACTGCTTTCCTCTGCCGCACTTTCTGTTTTCTGCTCTGCTGTATCCTCCGCATGAACCTCCACAGTATTTGCCCTGTTTGCAAAAAATGCCCCAATCGGCATACAAAAAAGTATTGCCGACAGTATCAGGGACATTAGTGCCTTAACGGATAACTTCTTCATTTTCATTGGTCGAATCCTCCTTTTCCTGTTCCCGTTTCTGTAATAAATTTCTGACTTCATCCTCACTGAGCTTATTAAGCATCTGCAATCGCTCGGATGAGATTTTATATTTCCGTATGATCTTCATGGCTTCGGCATCCTCCGCCATCTGTTTCTGCTCTGCAAGGTCTTTTTCCTTTGCCTGTAGCTGTGCTATCTGTTCTCTGACCTTTTTAAGCTGTGCATTGATTCTTTCTACTGACAACTGATCTTCCTCCCTTCGCTAATTTAATCTTCCAAAACCATAAAAATGGCTCTGCCAGTAAGAGGTATTGATTGAGGTATACTGGATTGGATCACCACAATGCACCATCGTACCGTTTCCACAATAAATACCAACATGCGTGACGGTTCGCCCTGCATTATAAGTTTTTGTAAAAAATATGAGATCTCCTGCCTTTGCTTCCGATGCGGATACCGAAGTACACTGGTCATAAATGCCCTGTGCTGTGGTTCTTGGCAGGTTATGTACGCCGCTGTTTGAAAATACCCAGCATACAAAACCGGAACAGTCAAAACTTGCCGGAGCTGTGCCGCCAAAAGTATATGGCATTCCCAGATACCTGTTTGCTTCCCGCATAAGCGTCTGCACCGTTGCATCGTCATAGGACTCCGGTGGTATCACATTGCCGGTTCCTCCTCCGGTGCCGCCCGGTGTTTCCCCATAAATGGTCTGCTCTCCTGCCTCAAAATAAAATAACGGGTTATAATACTCCCCGTTATACAGACATTCGATATGAAGGTGGCTTCCGGTACTGCTTCCTGTATTTCCGCTTTTGCCTATATCGTCACCCTTTTTGACACTCTGTCCTGCGGACACATTTAAGCTGTCCATGTGGGCATATTTTGTGGTATATCCCTTACTGTCCGTAATCACCACATAATTCCCATAATAGGAATCGTAAGCCGCTTCCATAACCGTTCCGTCATGCGCCGCATAGACAACTGTACCTGTCGGCACTGCAATGTCCACGCCCCTGTGAAGCTCCTCTGCTCCGGTGTTCGGATTCTTCCGGTATCCATAATAACTGCTGATATAGTAGTACCAGTAGTAATCCACGGGTGTTCCAAATACCTGTAACCCGCCTTTTGTCTCCGTGTAGGCGGCAAAGATTTCTGCCTGTTCCGTATCCATGCGTCCGGCAATAATGCTCTCAAGAGGTGTGACCGTTAAAGTGACTCGAAGGATTGTTACGATATATTCTTCTTCCTCCTCATACTCGTATTCCTCGGTACTGATGCTTCCATCTGCATTTGTAACTGTTCTGGTTCCGGTCTTTGTGACTGTCCTTGTCCGTGTCTCCTCCACTTCCTCAGTAGTAAGGGAATACATGGCATCAAATAATTCCTGAATTTCACTCTCCATTTCTGCGGCAGTAAATTCCGTATGGACTGCGGAAAGATAACTGATCAGTGTATATGGATCATGCCCGATTGCACCAAGGTTATAATCGTATTCATCATATCCCGGGTAATCAGTTTCAATCCGGTCAATCTTGTTTTGCAGCTCCATTTCCTTTTCTGTAAAAGATAAATCTGCTGCATCAATCTCTGCCGGAAGGCTAAGATATGTGCTTGCCATCGTTGTTGTCACAGTTCCGGTAAACATGGAACCGCAGCTTGATAATGCCGACATGATCATAATAAGCAGAAGAGCAAAAATACCCACTGTGATAATCAGTGTTTTATTTTTTGTGGCAATCTCCTGTAACTTCTTTGCAATCCCGGTTGCGGCATTGGCTGTCTTTGTAAATGTTTCCTTTGCAGTCTTGGCTTCTGCTCCTGCCCGCCTTGCCTTGGCATACTCACGCTTGATGCGCTGTTTCTGTAGCTGCCTTTGTAACTGTTTCTTTGGACTGTTGCCCTTTAGATGTGGATTTTCACTAATGAATTTCTCATACTCCAGCTTCATATCTGCTGTGACCTGCTTTTTCTGCAATCGCTCTAGGCGGTCACGCTTTCTCTGTGCCTTGCTCTTGCGGTGATACTTCATATAGTGATAAATGTCCTCGGCACGCTGTTCCGTCTTGTGTGCACCCTCAACCGCAGAATTGTCCTTTTCTGTTTCTGCAATCTTACGATGCACAAAATACATATTTTCCGTTTGCAGCTTATGAACCGCAGTCTTTCCCAGACCATCCTGCTTAAATGGCTTCTCCACATCCACCGGAACAACGATATATTTTGCTTTTCCGTTCTGTTCATCAAAGACACGTTTCATCTCATACTGCCGCTTTTTCGGCATCTTGTCCTTTGCTTTCTGCAACTTCTGACGACTCTTTTCCGACTTATCAAAAGCCTTCTGTACTTTTTTGTCGGTAAATTCTTCCTCCTGCCCCTGCGAAAATGTGGCATCCTTTGTCTGGAAATCTCCATAATCGGACTGCTTTGTATTTTCTGACTTCGCACGCTCTCTGTGTGCGTGTTCTCTCTGCACACGCCCTTTGTGATATTTTCCTTTTTCCTCAGACCGTTGGAAGGTATCCCTGACATGAACCTTGTTTTCTATCGTGCTGTCAGAAGAAGTCTCATAATCAGTCTGTTCGTCCTGCATGAAGCTGTTTTCCTTTAAGAATGACTTTTCCGCTTCGGCTTCCGACTTCTGGACGCTATGACCAGAAGTTGCATTTCTTGTACGACTGCCATGGTTCGCATCCCTTGACAGGTTGCTCACAGGCTTCTCGCTGGCACTAAACTGGTTTTCCACAGAAAAGGTGTTGTCCTGCCTGTGTTCTATATGTTTTACTCCAGTCACTTCCTTATCTTTGGAAAATGTCTCTTTTTCAAATGCCTTTACTGCCTGCTTCTTCTGTCTCTTTTCCGCCATTTATACTGCGTCCTCCTTCTGCACCGATTCCTCCGGCTTCGTATTCATAATTCTGTAGGTCTTGGTGTCTGTCGGGTATTTATCCACGAAGGGAATTACCACGTTATCAAACAGTATCAGACCACTTCCCGGCTCAGAGTTGGTGACATAGGAAAGCTGCTTATCAGAAAGTCCCAGCTTATCAGCGAGGATTGCCTGATCTTTGGCATTCTGATTTAACAGATACACAAAATCGCTGTTACCCAAAATACCCTCAATCTCCTCAGAACGGAGAAAATCGCCCACATTCTGCGTCAAACCTGTCGGAATACCGCCCCATTTTCTGAAACGCTTCCAGATTTCCACAGAGTAGATAGCTGTCTGCTTTTCCTTCAGAAGAAGGTGGAACTCATCACAGTAATAACGGGTTGCAATCTTTCGCTCCCTGTTCTGTGAAACCCTGTTCCACACTGCATCCTGCACGATCAACATTCCAAGTTCCTTTAACTGATTTCCCAAGTCTCTGATGTCAAAGCACATGATACGGTTGCCACTGTCCACATTGGTATGGTGGTTGAAATAATTCTGGGAACCATGCACATACAGCACAAGGCTGTTTGCGATACGCTCTGCCTTTGGATTCTTATGCTTCAGAAGTGCGTTGTATAAATCCTCCAGTATCGGCATATTTTCTGGCACCGGATTTTCAAAATATTTATCGTAAATATGACGGATGCATTCGTCGATGATACCTTTCTCATCATTCTCCAGACCGTCCTTGCCACCTGCAATCAGATCGCACAATGTAATGATAAAATCAGATTTCAGTTTTAATGCTTCCTTATCCCCCTTATGGCTCAACTGAATATCCATCGGGTTCAGATAATCTTTGGAATTAGTGGCAAGTTTTACAACCTGTCCATGTAGTGCTGCCACTAGCGCAAAATACTCGCCCTCCGGATCGCAGATAATAATGTCGTCCTTTGTGATAAGAAAACAACTTAAAATCTCACGCTTTGCACTAAAACTCTTACCACTTCCGGGTGTTCCTAAGATAACTCCGTTTGGTGTACGGAGCCTTTTGCGGTCTGCCATGATCATGTTGTTGCTGAGTGCATTTAACCCGTAATAGATTGCCGGAGCAGGCATAAATAATTCCTGCGTGCAGAATGGTACTAAGATTGCGGTGCTTTTTGTGGAAAGAGTACGCTCAATACCTGTCTCATTGCATCCAATCGGTGCGGATGCCATAAGTCCCTGTTCCTGCAAATACTGTAAACATCTGAGGTCACAGTTTGCCTGCTGAATGATACCGGACACTCTCTGCATTAAGCTCTCCAGTTCCCGCTTGGTTCTGCCATAACAGGTAATAAGGAATGTCATGTTGATCATCTTCTGATTGCTCGTATTCAAATCATCCAGAAATTCCAGCGTATCCTTTTCATAGGTCACAATATCCGTTGGAAGAATATCCATATCGTAGCCGCTCCGGACTGCCTTTTTCTGCTCCTCAATCTTCATCTTCTGGATATTGGAAATGACCGCTTTTAACTTCTTGATTGCCTTTACCGGATCTTCCGTCTGCATGTGCATGGAGATAGTAAGGTTTGCATCAATGTCAAGAAGCTGCTTGATCAGCTCGTCCGTAAACTTCGGTGCGATAATATCCAGATAGGACACACAGCCATACATATTTCCCGACTTGAAGCGGTTCGGATAGCGGAAATCAAACCCCGGCGGTGCAATATAGTCCTTGACCGACTTACCGGATTCTGCCAGATCCTTAAACGAAAAGCGGAAAGGCTCCATGGTATCCTGATTAAAATATTCATGCAGGATACGCAGTCTTTCCTTTCCGTCCAGTCCCCTCGCAAGGGTTCCTATATTGTTTAAGTTTCGTATGACATCTTTTTCAATGTTGTTAAGGCGGCTCTTGGCTTCCCTGTAGCCATTGCTCTCCACACCAAAAATCAGATATTTTGATTTGATGATACCATTGTTTCCCTTTGCCGCCTGCTTCTTTAACATCTCCGTATATTCTTCACGAATGTCATTAAAATCATCCTCCTGCCACGGAATGTCAAACTGTTCCGTAAGCATCTGCTCGTTGACTTGCCGGTTGAATAACACCAGTTCAAATTTCACAGACGGATCAAAATAATTGATGAGCTTACTGTACTGTGCCAGTATATCCGCCTGCTCATCCACTTCCAGAAGCGAATAGTTTATATCAAAAAATTCCACCATCTTTGTATAATAATGGTGGCTGACCTGACAGATACCGTCACGGAACATCTTCTCAAAAGTAATCGTCTTTTGTGCGGTAGTCGGCTTTTCCTTCTCTTTGCCCCTGCCGGATAAAATATGCTTTAATTCCATAAGACGCTTTTTCTCTGAAAAAGTAAGACCGCCACTTTTGCTGTTATTTCTGCTATTGCCCTGATAACTGCTTTTTCTGTGTTTTTCCGGTTCTGCCTTTTGCTTTTTCTTCAAGATAACGAACCTCCCTTCGTAATTTTTCTTTCTCCTCCAACTGCTTGTAGAGGTTTTCTGACCGGTACGGTCTGATTCCCGGCGTGAGTATCTTCTGCCGGAGCATAAAATACAAAATCTTCTCCGCCGGAAACCCGTTTTTCTCATACATCGCAAAAAAGAAGAACGGAAGCATTGCTCCCATCATTAAAAGTGATGCCGCTGATGTCCCGATCAGTCCCTTAGTCAGAAAATACAGAGGGATGCCCGTTACTGCCGCACCACTGAAACAGATGATCTGTCTCTTTGTTAAATTCAGTGCCACTTTTGTCTTGATCCCGGACAAATCCTTTGGCACCTGCACGGATATTGCCATATCGTTCCTCCCTTAGTGCGCATTCCAGATAGATTTTGACAGCGAACCTGTCTTAAACATGGAAAAACATAAAATCACGGTATATGCTGCCACCGACCAGAGTGCCGTATGCAGGTTATCGGATACTGCCACACCAGCCACAAGCACCGCATAGATTGCAACGCATACCATCATAAAAAATCCCTGAAATGCAAGGGCACAAAGTCCCTTAAAATAATTGGTTCCTATTGTTCCCCACTCCCGGTTGGTTACGGTTGCGCAGGGAACAGGTGCTACTGATACATAAAGATATATTTCAATCATTCGCCCATAAAGAATGACGGTGATCAGGACTGACATGATTTTCATACATAAACTGACGATCATGGTCTCCATCCCCAGTCCTAACAGCTCGCCTATACTCATTTCCGAAAACTGCTCATTGAACATCGTCTGCAGCGTACTTGAAACATCAATACTGGTTTCCCCACTGATTGCTGCGGCGGCAGAATTGACGATGTGGCTTCCCACATCAAATACCGCCATTACAATGTCAAAAGTCTTGCTTAACAGCATGACTGCAATACACGCTTTCATAAAAAAGCGGATAAAAATTGCCGTATTGAAGTCATGCAGATTATTCTTGTTAATAACCATGGAAATAAGCTCGTAGACGAGTACAAAACTGATGATCATGCCCATTATGGGAATCATCACGTTATCGGACAGGGTTTTTATCATGTCAAAAATACCGGAGTTCCAAGTGCTGGGAGGTTTTGCTGACCTCCCCTGCAATCGTGCCTACCTTGTCATTAACATCGGTAAACATGGTTTCAAAATTGGTCAGCACCCATCCCTGCAACAGTTCCTTTATGAATTCAGTAATCTTATCAATGATCCCGCCCATGAATTATGAGAACAGTGTGGTAAGCTGTGGAATTACCGTCTGTGCCACAATGATGATGCCACCGCCACTCATAAGCTGCTTGATGCCCTGTGATTTAGCTCCTGGATTGTCGTTACCATAACCTTCCAGTAAGTTAATCGCTCCCCAAATTCCAAGAGCAATTACTAAAGTCTGCAATACTGTTACTGCTGAGTTAAAAAATGCCATAAAGATTTTCTCCTTGATTTGCCCGCCTACGTGGTCGTGATAATTAAATAAAAAAGACCTTTCTACTCTCAGCATGTGCACCTGCGGGGAGAGAAAGGCATAAAAATATCCCAGTCTCTGATGGATACCAGTAACTGGGATATGTAAATATATTAACTGAGCAATTTCTGTATTCGTTCATAATAGTGTACAAACAAATCCTTGTCCAATCTTAACTCTAATAATATCTCTTTCAATTTAGGATGTAATTCTGTGCTTTCTGCATCTATACTGTTCTCAATAAGGAAAAATGCTGTTAATCGATTCATTCTTATTTCACTTCCAGCCATCTCTTGTATTAAGCTGATATACAACTCATTATAGTTTTGATTATGCATATTAGAAAAGAGGTTACCGGCAGCACATGTTAAGTTACGCTTAATAAAGTGTCCAAATGGTTTCTCACATTCAAAGAATTTCTCGAAACGCTGATAAATTGTACGAATAGCATTAACGTTTCTAAGCAGATATTGTTCAAAACATCTTCTAATAAAGAAGTCCAAAAAGCTTTCATTATTTCCACTATTAATATCAATTTGTGATATTAGTTTATGTGCTTTTATATAATTAATAAGGTCCCAAATTATCGTCTCTATCTCTTTTTCGCAAACTGATTGCATTGATAGATATTTTATAGCAGCATTCTTTCCATTTATATAATTAACGACTGCTACCTGGCCTTCGGCAACTACTTTAAGGTTCTTTTTGAATTTCTTTTCAGATTGAGCTGAATCTATAGCAGAGCAAAATGTTCTCTCATAGATTTCCTCAAATCCATATTGAGGAACATATTGCTCAATCTTATTAAGCAATTCAAGTTTCTCTTTCATTTTTAATACAGAATTAAAAACAAAATACAAGACTGAATAACATGTTTGAGGACAATCAATATAAGAATCTATGTTATTATAAAGGTACTCATAAAGCATGCTTGAAAAGTCCGTAGAAGCTCTATGCGCAACAAATAAAGCAAATATCAGAACTTTGTTTTTATCTAAAATTTCAAAAAGATGATTCAGCTCATTTGCATCCCCTCCATGTTTTTCATAATTATAGAAAATAAAACTTGGAATAAGGAACTGTTGCATATCTTTGGGAAATCTTATTAATAAAACAACGGCATTGGCTAGGTCTCGACTAATTGTGCTAGTAAGTTTTACCGACCAGAAAGGATAAATATTAAGGCGATATGCAATCATCATTTTCCCTTGGGATAATGAAAAAATATTAGTTTCCCGTTTAAACTCAGGTCGTACCAGTTGAACCTTTCTTAATGAAATGACACTTGACTCATCACATTTTTCATCATCCAGCTCATCAGTATGATTGTCAGCAACAAATTTTATTATAGGAGAAAGCACTTGGTCAACAGAACTCCCACATGTGGCAACTAATTCATTATTTTTCCAAAGTGTTATATTCTGCAAATACTCAAAATATGTTGAAGGAAAACCTATCATATCTCCTTTTGGAGCTATTTCTCCAAATATTATAGCTTCCTTTGGAGTGGAAATGCCAGTCAAAGATAAATTCTGCAGAGCATTTTCATCTATTCCGTACTTATCCTGCAAAATCAAACCAACAATACCATTTTCCTCATTGTACTGGTCAATGCTAAATGCGTTTCGAAACAGTGATCCCTTTTTCATTTCACGATGAGTTATTCCCATCCAAGTCAAACAGTATTTATCCAAAAATGCTCTGTCATTCTCTAAATAGTAATAATCATATTCATCGATTGTAAGAATCCATTTAAGCTGATCATATTTTGAGCAGGTTTTAATTCCCTGAATTAATTTTATCCACTCTTCTTGTGATGAAAAGTGATTGCTAACTCCATCAAATACAAAGCATATTGTTGCCCCCATTTCTTTGATGACTTGATTTGTATTTTCTAAGGAATTCAGTTCTACTCCAATAAAATCACTGAATTTCTCACTCAAAAAGGTTTCGAAAGACTTCCCGTTTGCTATTTTTGAGATATCAATTATGCACGGAATAATTCGACCTTCTAACTCATCCAAAGATTCTATAGTTAATTTTAAGAACTCATTTACAAGGTATGTCTTGCCAGATCCGGTTTTCCCTGTAACAAGCCAGACCTTATTGAAATGAGGATGACGAAGTTTCTCCCTTATCCGTATATCGATTTCTCTTGTAATTTTTGTGCTATCATGCATGAGGTACAATTGCTCAAGCGAATCTAGTACTATTTCACAGTCTTCATTTGAATATATCAAATCCTGAAGGCTTTCTTCTCGCCCAGAATCATCTACTAAAGAAGGAAGTTTAGCCAATAAAGAAAGCATTTCCTCTTTCCATGATTGATTAAAAATCATTTTTACATTTTCAATTATTGGCAGAAACATCTGATCCGAATGATCTTCGTTTCCAATGGAAATACGTATTTTTGAGTTAATTCTTTGTATCAGAAGACTACGTTTTGTAAATAACGCCTCTCCTATTTCTTTTTCAATCTGATACATTTGAAATATTTCCGGATATTGTGCGCATCTGTTTGCAAATATTGAAACCCACAAACCAAATTCCTGATCTGACAATGTCTCAAAATCATCGAACATTGCCTTCTCAAGACACTTTTGCAATTTCCAAGAGGTCAGATTATCGTTTTCTTGGGCAAGTTCATCTAGCAGACACTTTACGACAATAGTTTCGTCATATTCGTAGTGAAGTTGTCCATAGAACTGTGACATTGTACCAGAAAATATATTCCAGATTTTTTTCTCGGTACTATTCTCTGAAAAATGACTTACTGTTTTTTTAATACCATCCCAACTACCACCCGCTGCAAGACTAATCAAAAAATCTTTTACTGGTGATGTGGTTATAATCTTTACTATTCCAGTAATTGTTAATGAAGTAGTTGCTATCATAAGAATCCTTTCTTGGACAAGATACTTCTAATCCTTTTTTATTAACGGCAATAACTCTTATATACAGACTTGGAGTATATATAAATGCATTGATACATCACCCGACCGTTTGAGGTTATTATATCATAGATATTTACAAAAACTCATATGCATTTTGTAAATATCTATGTAATCAGGTGATTTGCGTCACCTGACCGGATTCCCTACTCCAACAACAGATTCCTCTCAGATTAACCGAAAAGACCAGAAAGCAAAGGTACAAGAGTTGTTCCGATAAGGGCAACACCGCCACCTGCCATGAGCTGTTTCATTCCCTGTGATTTAGCTCCTGGATTATCATTGCCATAGCCTTCCAGAAGGTTGATAACTCCCCATGCACCCACACCTGCGCCGATTGCGGTTACTACTGTTTTAAGTCCTGTTACTGATGTTGTAAAAAAGCCCATTTGTTTGTCTCCTTTTTCAAAAAATAAAAAGGGAGCTTCTCTGAATTATAATTTTTAGAAAAGCTCCCATATCATAAGTTCCATATTCAGTTGTAAAACAACTTCTGGTCACAATGTCCAGAAGTTAAGCTGTGATTTCTCCGACATCGCATACCTCATCCACCACATCATTCCCCTTAAAGCGGAGTCTGTTGCGGTTCTTGACGTATTTTTCAATGTCAAACTCATTCTTTTTGTCATAATCGGATAACAGCGGGTACTGCTTATGCTTCGTTATATCAAACTTGTCTGAGAAAAAAGGTCTTACGCCCCTAAGCTGCATGATGCACTTGCTGCCGTCCATGACTGCAATCTCGTCCTGACTCATCAGTTCCTTTCCGGTCTTTTGGTAGTTCAGACCGTAGGACTGGCTCGTACCCCTTGTATCCGAAGTATTGTAAAGGTCAATCGTTTCTTTCCCAAGAATTTCTGCCAGATCTTTCAGAGTATCTTTCTCTTTTCCTCCCAAAAACAGGGTTGTGTCGCAGTTTCCTTCAATGGTCGATGCGTTGTCCTTATACAGAGCCTTTAGCTGTGACTTTGACTGCAAAATAATAGAAGCTGATATTTCCCGGCTACGAATGGTAGCAATCAGCTTCTCAAACTGTGGAATCTGCCCGATGTTTGCAAATTTGTCCAGTAAGCACCGGACGTGAATCGGCAGTCTCCCATTATATACATCATCTGCCTTGTCACAGAGCAGATTGAATAACTGCGAATACATGATACTTACGATGAAATTGAATGTTGCATCGGTATCCGAGATAATGACAAACAATGCTGTCTTTTTCTCTCCCAAAGTATCAAGCTCCAGTTCATCATAAGAAGTCAGGTCACGCAGTTCCTTAATATCAAATGGTGCCAACCTCGCACCACAGCTAATCAGAATTGATTTCGCTGTCTTTCCAGTAACAAAATGTCAATAGTTTTTTAATCACTTTTTTTAAAAATGGGCAAAAAAATAGAGCATATAGTTTATTACCCCATATGCTCTACTTTCATATTTTCTAAAAATTTCTGTAAATGACTTTGAAATAGAGGTCATACTTGAAGCAAACAGTGAGTTTATACGCCCCCTTCCCATTTTTCAGTTCAAACAGAAACTTCTGCTGATTTACAGCAGTAGGTGCAAGACTTACTGCTTCCATACCTCTGTCAAACCATTCTATACCCTAGTCTGCCTTTCCAAGTTCCGCTATACTCTTGCTTTTATGTGGAACTCCCTGTGTTTTTCCATATCCCAGCGAAATAATGATCAGCAGTTTCTGTCCTCTTTTTATTTCTGCTTTTGATTTGCCATACGTCATTGCCACCCAGCAGGTATTAAGACCAAGTTCCGGACATTTCAGCACAATCTTCTCACCATAATATCCCGCTTTTTCCTGATCATTTTTATTTCCGACAATGGCAATATAATTTTTTACATTTTCAAATTTTCCATAATGAGCCATAAAGGAATCAAAACATTTCGGTTCGTCGAAAAAGTCTGAATGGATAATCTACTCTCCGCATTGACATCATTATCAAGGAGCTGATTTCTTCTCTTTTCGATGGTTCGATCGCCTGATTTTTATACTGTCTTACGCTGTGTCTTTCTTTCATGATTTCTAATATATCCATCACAATATCCTCTCTTTCGTTCATCTGATTAAACCAAGTATATCATATCTTTCCGTAAAAAATTCAATGGTAAAGAAAATCAAGACAATCAAAAATAGATAACCATGTTTCAGGTTATCTACTCTTAATTTCTGATTTTTCATTTCAGCTGGTTTTCAGTTACAAAATTTTATTAAAACACCAATTACAATTCCCTTAGATTTTCGACAATGCTTTGCCTCTTGCCGGCATGGTAAAGCACAGCAGGAATCAGCCAGCCCAGCAGGAGAAATACTGGTATAATCAGGATTACAGGCATAATGGTAAAATGATATGTTACAAACCAGAACATAGCACTCATCATATTGCCAAGCATAGGGCTGAGCACCACTGAAAGTATGAGGGATGCTATGATGGAGCCCACCGCATAAAATAAGCCCTCATAAATAAGCATGAGCTTTAGCTGTCTCTTGGTCATGCCCACAGACTGTAATACGGCAAATTCTCTTTTTCTGGACAAAATTCCTGTCATAATTGCATTAAAAAAATTAAGTATGCCCACAAGTCCGATGATAGCACAGAGGGCACCACCACAGATTAAAAACATATTTTTAAACCGGGTAAATTCACGTCTGATAGATGCCTTGCTCTCATACATGAGAGTAGATGTATCTCCTGCTGTGAGCTTTTGCAGATACTGCTCAGCACTTGCTTCTGCCTGAGAATCCGGTGTGTCAAACATATAAAATTTTGGAATGACATCTGTACCGCTGTCCTCCTTAAGCTTCTCTACCGGCAAAACCATACTATAACCCAGACTTGCATAACGGAAGCTGATGGAATCAGGAACCGTCACAAGAGCACATACACTGTACTCCACCTCCTTTGCCTCTTCCTCATGGTATTCCAAATACTCCTCAGGCGTGGTCTGTTGGTCTGCCCGCTCGCCGGTTCGGCTGTCTATGTCATATCCAATCTGGTAGTTTACGGTATAAGTGTCTCCCAGCTCAGGGTAGTTGTTCAAATTTACTATATTGCCGTAATCGTCTGTGGATACAGCTACAGCGATTGCGTGGCTATCCGGGTCAGATAGTGGCTCCAGGGAGCCTTTTACTACAGTAAGCTTATCAAAAAGTCCATCGTCAAAGCCCTCTATACTGACGTCGACAAGTATGCTGTCACCTTTCTGCTCGTAGTGGGAGATTTCCTCCTGCAGCTCTTTACCGCTTAGATAGTTTTCTGCCAGTTTACTATACTGGTCTGTCTCCATCCACATCATAGGGGATATGTCTGCCAGGTCATAGCCGCTTCCAGAGACAGTCTCATCTGTGTTTTCCTTTATCTCATCAATGGTATCTGCTCCTATATATTCATCTGCCGTATTATAGCGGAAATAATCTGTACTGCTCACGATAAAGTCTGCACAGGTTGACCTGTCCACATATTTATCCATGTCAAAGCCGTTGACAAGTGAAAAAAGCACATTTAAAAGAGTTACGGAAAGTGTCAGCGAGACTACAACCAGGATAGTTTTCTTCTTATTTCTGCCAAGATTGGCAAAAGCCATCTGATATACCTTAGCCCCACGGCTGTGGCGCTTTTTCTTTTTGCCGGTCATACCTTCTGTATATTTTGCTGCCTCAACAGGCGATACCTTTGCAGCCATTTTGCCGGGCTTCCTGCAGGACAAAAAGACAGTGATAATGGCAAATACAGCAGAACCGATAAAAATAATCGGCGAGCTGCTGATAGCAGCCTTTGTGCCTATAATACTTGTGGTTTCTAATGCAATAGGAGTTAAAACCGCACCAATGCCATAGCCCAGAAGCAATCCTACAGGAATACCGATAATACACAAAAACAGAGCTTCCTGTGTGATTATGTGCCTTAATTGTCTTGGGGTGGTACCGATTGTCTTTAGCAAGCCATAAAACCTGATGTCCCCAGTCACTGAAACCTGGAATATATTGTATATAATCAGATAGCCTGTAAATATAATAAGCAGGAAAAAAGCAAGGATTGCAGCTACCAGTGAGAAATCTATGTCAGAGCTTACAGATGAGGCAGTAAGTCCCCAGTTCACACCGATTCTGGCGCTGTTCTCCTGGTCTCTTGTATTCCAGTCATAGCCTAAGTCTGTATCTATTTTTTCCATCTGCTCCCTGATATTAAGCTTGGAAGGAAGCATGACATTTAAGTCTATGTCAAGAGCTTCATCACCAGCGGCTATACACTTTTCGTTGATTTTATCTACATAGGCTTTTGATACGTTGATATAGTGAACAGGCATCAAATCGTCATACTCCCAATAGCCGACGAGGATAAAGCTGTCGGTCTGTGGTATCCCGGTGTCTGTTCCATTACCAGCCTGATAAGTAATCGTCACATTTGTTCCCAGCTTCGGTTCTACGCCAAGGAGTCTTAAGGCTGTAGTGTCCATGGCTATTTCATTTTCTTTTTGAGGCTCCTTTCCCGTGGTTGGGGTGGCATAGCTCCACTTGGTACAGTTTTTATCCATGTAGCTTACTTCCGCCGCTACCTTACCGAATACGTCAGAGGAGCTGAAGCCGCACACGATACGCTCACCAGATGCCTTGATTCCCTTGTGGGCGGCTATTTTATCAGCCTGTTCTCTTGATAAATCCTTAAAGTTTCCATCGCTATAGCCACCTGCCTGTCTGAAATTGTAGGTCTCATAGCTTGAGTTTACAGACAGCATAATGGTAAATAATGATGTAAACATCAAAGTTGTGAGTGCTATAGCACAAATTGCAATAATATTTCTTTTTCTGGATGCCCACAGAGACTTGAAGCTAAGTCTGCGGATACATTTTCTGTTCTTTACTCTCATACTGCTCTCTCCTGAATATGTCCATCCTCAATTCTTATTATGCGATCCGCAAGCTGGGCGATTTCCTCGTTGTGGGTAATCATCACAATCGTCTGCGAGAACTTCTGGCTTGTTACCTTCAGAAGACCCAATACGTCCTGACTTGTACGTCCGTCTAAGTTTCCGGTGGGTTCATCCGCAAGAATTATGGCAGGCTCTGCCGCCAATGCTCTGGCTATGGCAACTCTCTGCTGTTGTCCTCCTGAGAGCTGATTTGGAAGAGCGTCAAGTCTCTGGTCGAGCCCCAGTGTCTCTGTTATTTTTTTTACAAATTCCTTATCGACTTTACCGCCATCCAGTTCGATTGGAAGCACGATGTTTTCGTATACATTTAGTACAGGCACCAGATTATATGCCTGAAATACAAAGCCGATTTTTCTTCGTCTGAAAATGGTAAGTTCCTCATCCTTCAGGGAAAAGATATCTTTGCCATCCACGAATACTTTGCCGGAGCTTGGTCTGTCCAGACCACCCAGCATATGTAAGAGGGTGGATTTGCCACTGCCGCTTGTGCCCACAATAGCCACAAACTCTCCTTTTTCTACATTGAGACTCACGCCATCTAAGGCATGTACACAGGCCTCACCTGTTCCATAGGTTTTCTTCAAATCACATGCTTGTAAAATGTCCATATATCCTCCTTAAAAACGAGATAAAATACGCTTCGCGGATTTGACTCGTTGCCCGCGTAAACTAAAAAAACTGTATGCAGCATTTTTCGCTACATACAGATTATTACACAATATTCTTTCCAGATTCTTTCCGGAACTAATTAAATTATTACAGTTTTGAAAGATTTAAGCCGATTTTGGCAGAAACACAGAAAAAGTACTGCCCTGTCCATATACGGAGGACACCTTTATGTAGCCGCCCTCTTCACTTAGAATCTGCCGGCTTAAATACAGTCCTATGCCCACACCTTCCATATTTTTGGTATCTTCTGAGCGGTAAAATCTTGAAAAGATCTTAGGAAGCTCCTCCTCTTTTATGCCGATTCCGCTGTCTTTTATATCAATTCTTACAAACATTTCATATGCAGTAACAGATAGGCTTATAGTGCCCTCGTTTGTGTATTTTAAAGCATTATCGAGGATATTGCAGATGGCTTCCAAAGTCCACTTGCTGTCAAAATAAGCTTTTTCATCAGTATCATGAAGTATAAGCTCAAGCCCTTTAGCCCTGGCTTTGAACTCTGTCTCTTTTACAGCCAGTGTCAGCATGGACTTAAGAGCTTCTTCCTGTGGGGAGAGCTGCAATATGCCGTTTTCAAGCCTTGACAGCTTCACCAGAGAGGCGATTAAAAACTGCAATTTTTCCGACTGGGCATGAAGCTGGACAATATTTTCACGCATCTGGACTGATAAATTGTCAGTATCATCCTCAAGCAATAGCTCGCTGTATAAGAGCAGATTGGCTATGGGAGTCTTGGTCTGGTGGGAAATATCCGCAATTAACGACTTAATCTTGTCCTTTTCCAGCTCCACATTTCTGGCAGAGACCACAGAAGCACTCAGATAATGGGCGAACCTGGTCTCAAGCGAGGACAAGCGTGTCTCGTCAAAGCTTTTTTCAGAAAAATTCCCTTTGGCTGCCTCATTTAACATATTTTCTATTGTATCAATGGTTTTCTTCGTGCGCAGATGGTTGATGAAAATTACAAGTGCTGTAATTACAAGGCATATGCCCACGATACAGATGGCTGTATTATAGTTATTCATTCAAATCTATATCCTATTCCATATACTGTTTTAATGCTGTCCGGTGTGCCAAGCTTGTCCCTGAGCCTCTTGACAGACACAGAGAGGGCATTGGCATTCACAAATTCCGCGCTGTCATTCCAGACTCTGTCCAGAAGAAAATCTCTGCGGAGGTTTATGCCCTCATTTTGAACCAGAAGCCTTAAAAGACGCTGCTCGGTCTTACTAAACTCGATTTCCTGTCCATCTACTAAAAATATCATTCTCTCAAAATCAAATTCATAGCAGCCCTTCTTATATACACTGGCAGAGGTATGTGCCTGTAAGCTTTCCGCCTTTCTAAGCTGGGTATTTACCCTTGCCCTTAATACTGACAGTGAAAAAGGCTTTGTGATGTAGTCATCTGCGCCAAGCTCCAGCCCCTTTACTATATCCATGTCGGTATCGTTTGCGGTCAGGAGAATAACCGGTATAGTTGGATAGTTTCTCTTTAGTTCCTGTAAAAAATCAAGCCCGCTTCCATCCGGCAGATTTATGTCAAGTAATATGAGAGACGGACAGTCGCACAGGAGCTGGTCTCTTGCAGCTTTTATAGTCTCACAGGAGACTATCTTTCTGTTCTCTGTCTTTAATGCCTTGCACAAGCCCTGATTTAAGGCTATATCGTCCTCTAGGATTAGTATTTGCTCCATCTGTATTTCCTCATAGTCAATCAATATTTTAGACTATTATAGCACAGGAGAATTTTATCTGCAGTAAAACTTGCTGAAATTACTAATCTTTCAAGTATTCCTTGCTTGATGCCATATTTCCACCTCAAACTCTGATTTAGTGTTCAAATCATATCACATTCTCAAACGTCGGCAGAAAACTCCAGGTGGACGTCGTCTGTTAAAAGGTGCTGGGATTTATTATCAGCTAACGGGACTTATTGGAACGGCGCTTCTTTCTTTGGTTTTCTTAATTTCCCTATTTTTGACGATTGTGATTCCTTCGGAACTGGGATTGGAAGGGGTAATTCTTCTATTTGTTGCAATAATCGGTCTGATATTCTTTGGGGCATTTTTATTATTTGGAAATATCGCCGAACGCAATTGTGGCGCAACCGAAAAATCTGCACAGCTCGTGAATAATGGGAAGATTTTGTTGGTAACTGCAGTTATCTTCGATATCGTAGTTACTCTTTATATGATTTTTAATGCTGGAGCGTCTGTAGGACATTTTAATTATAAGCTTCCGCTTCTTATGCAGATTATTATCTTTTTCTCCTGTTATATGCCGGCAATTCTGTATATTATCGGTGCGAAGAGGAATCTGCCACGAGAGTACGTTTTAAATGAGCTATAGTAATACCTAATTATATGTAGAAAAGTCAGGAAGATTAAATATAATCAACCTGACTTTTTTATCAAAGATTATGATCAGTTTCTCTCTTTTCCTACTGGGCAAGTCCTCGCGAATTGCTTTCATGCAATTTAGTCAAAAAGAAAGACCCTGTATAAAACAGAGCCTCTGGCATTTTCTTTTGAGAGTCTGCATTCTCTAGCCAGATTGTGGTAAATGCCAAACCCTTATAAAACTCGCAAGGCATTAATCCTCTGGCACAACACCTTACTTCTTCTCTTAACAGACACTCAAGTTGCCTGTTGGTATTATTATAATAAACTTTATGCAAACACGTCTACTATTTTTTATTCTCCTTATGAGTTATAATGATTAATGATATTAATTCAATAGTTGAACTAAAGCTACATGTAAAACCAATGAGTACAATAAAACTAAAATAATGATTTATATACACATATCCAAATATCAGTGTCATTATAATACTACAAAATAATAAATACAAATATTTTTTCATTAATCGTTTATAATCCATAACCATTCCTTTTAGCCTTTCTTAGCATAGAGAATTTCCACTATTAGTTCTTCATACTTATGTTCATCAATAATGTATTTCCGTTTGACTAATATGTAAACAGCTACTTATGGTTCATTTTGAGATTCTTTGAGTATATTTTCGACTTCTAAAAT
>OGQE01000617.1_pt1 | contig 40235 bp, 38 predicted proteins | sample 1553131 | NCBI WGS metagenome assembly OGQE01 (sample SAMEA2579929, study PRJEB22360) | human gut metagenome | biome: human gut; feature: human-associated habitat; material: faeces | place: Denmark | collected 2008/2010
TCGTTTTCGTTTATAGTTTCTTTAGAAAAAAATCATTTCTTCTTCAGGGGGTCTGACCCCAATGTTCCAAAAAACAGAGCACTGCATGGGACTAATCCTTCAACAGATTTATCATATATTCTTCAGATTTGTTGTAGCATGATCCATATCCCGCATCTTTTCCGCTATCATCGAAATGCAGATAGCCATTACAATTCGCAGAATAGCTTGAGCCGTTTCATATAAGCCACCTATTTTTGCCATTGTACATATCCGTGCTAAAATCCACCAAGGAAAGACATCAAACTCTATCGTGTGGATGCAGAGAATCCAAATCGAATTCCTTCCTATCACAGGTAGCAATCTGCTCATCAAGTGATTTTGTAATCGTATAGATACCATTAAGATAGAAATAACACAGCACACTGCTCCAACAAAATCTACCGGCCCATATGGAAAGGCACATTTCACCATATCCAGATGGCTACCGCTAAACAAGCAAAACAACAGGTACAATATCGCCACACAACAAACTAATATTCTATTCTGCTTGATTTTTTCAAGGCTAATACTATAACCCACTGTTGCAAAAAGGCTAGCCACCATTCCTTCTTGTATTGACCACGGAAGCCAGAAAAAATGGTGTAACGCCAGACTCAAAAAAGAGACCCCTATTGCGCAAGCCATAGGATACTTTGTTCTTTTATAAAGCTCTAACAGTAGCAGTGCCCAAAATAGTGCCAGCAAGAACCATATCGGACCAATCGCTGGCAATGATGTCTGCCATAGTTCTGCATGGTATCCTAGGCCAATAAAAGCTGCCCTGACCCATTTTTGTATATTCAGTATAAATACTGCCTTGTTATCCTTCAGTAGTGTCACTAAGCTCTCAAAAAATATGCTTGCAATCACTATTCCAGCGCAAGACACAAAATATGGTACTAAAAGAGTTCTCGTCTTTTTCTTCATCCAGTCTGCCAGACTTCTCTTCTTCTTTGATAAAAATCCGCTTACAAGAAAAAAAAGTGGCATATGGAAAGCATATATAAGTATTCCTATGCAGTCAGCTGTAAAGCTGTGACCTATAAGAACGCAGATAATTCCAATTGCCTTTGCAATATCAATATAGGTTGCTCTGCTCTGCTCTGCTCTGCTCTGCTCTGCTCTGCTCTCAAAAGCATATCCTCTTTCCTCTAATTGTCAAGTAGCATTAATATTTTCGCCACACCATTTTATCAATTACACCAGTATAACTCTGGATGATTTTGACAACCTTATCGGACACATTCTCATCCACATAATCCGGCACTGGAATACCAAGGTCTCTATTCTTATTCATCTCAATGGCTACGTCCACTGCCTGCAGCAAATGATCACCATCTATACCGGCAAGGACGAAATCGCCCTTGTCCAATGCTTCTGGGCGCTCCGTGGATGTACGGATGCATACAGCCGGGAATGGATGTCCAACACTGGTAAAGAAACTGCTTTCCTCTGGCAGTGTACCACTATCGGAAACAACGCAGAATGCGTTCATCTGCAAGCAGTTATAGTCATGGAATCCCAAAGGCTCATGTTGAATCACACGCTTATCCAGTTGGAATCCACTCTGTTCCAAACGCTTACGGCTACGCGGATGGCAGGAATACAGAATCGGCATATCATATTTTTCCGCCATTTTATTGATTGCATTAAACAACGAATTAAAGTTTTTCTCAGTATCAATATTTTCCTCGCGGTGTGCAGAAAGTAGGATATATTTACCTTTCTCCAACCCCAGACGAGCATGGATATCAGATGCTTCAATTTTTTTCAAATTTTGATGCAAAACCTCTGCCATCGGCGAACCAGTTACATAAGTACGCTCTTTCGGCAACCCAGTATCTGCCAAATAGCGACGCGCATGCTCGGAGTACGCCATATTTACATCAGAAATGATATCCACAATACGGCGATTGGTTTCTTCTGGGAGGCACTCATCCTTGCAACGATTACCTGCTTCCATATGAAAAATTGGGATATGCAAGCGCTTTGCGCCGATAACGCTTAAGCAACTATTGGTGTCACCCAGCACCAGCACTGCATCCGGTTGGATTGCTACCATCAGTTTGTAGCTCTCTGCGATGATGTTTCCCATAGTTTCACCAAGATCTACACCAACAGCATTCATATAAACTTCAGGATCTGCAAGCTGCAAATCGTGAAAAAACACACCGTTCAGATTGTAGTCATAGTTTTGACCGGTATGCGCTAAAATCACATCGAAGTACTTCCGAGTCTTGTTGATGACCGCCGCCAGTCGGATAATTTCCGGACGGGTTCCAACAATAATCAGCAATTTCAACTTTCCATTATTCTTAAATGATACATTGCTATAATCAGCCATTATTTCTTCTCCTCTCATACCGGTTCAAAAAAAGTATCTGGATGTTTTGGGTTAAAGATCTCATTACAAGTCATAACTGTCACCAGGTTTTCCGTTTCAGATAAATTAATGATATTGTGCGTCCAACCGGGAATCATATGAACTGCTTCAATGTTATCGCCAGACACCTCAAACTCCACCATTTCTCCGGTATTAATATTACGTTCCTGAATCAAACCGTGACCAGCCACCACGATGAATAACTCCCACTTGGAATTGTGCCAGTGTTGCCCCTTTATGATACCTGGGCGGCTGATGTTGATAGATACCTGTCCGCAGTCAGCCGTGTGAACCAGCTCTGTAAAAGAGCCCCGGTTGTCTATGTTCATTTTCAAAGCATACTTGAACTTATCAGTCGGCAAATAGGTTAGATACAGCGAATACAACTTCTTTGCAAAGGAACCCTCTGGCATTTTCGGCATCATCAGAGTTGTTGGCTGAGCCTTAAACTCCTGCAACAAGTCCACAATCTCGCCTAATGTAACCTTATGTGTCACAGGCACACAGCAGTATCTGCCATCATCCTTCAGAACTGTTTCCACACCATTGAACTCACAGTGTTGCTCTTTGTTTTCCAACAGATCAAACATACCTTCCACAAGATCATCAATATAAAGCAGTTCCAGTTCAGTACTGCGGTCGTTGACCGTGAATGGCTCATCATTGGCAACTGCCCAGCAAAAAGTACTGACTGCACTGTTATATTTTGGACGACTATGACCCATCAAGTTTGGAAAACGGTAAACAGCTACTTTTACTCCTGTTTCCTTGGCATAGTCAAAGAATAACTCCTCACCTGCCTTTTTGCTACGCCCATACTCACTGTTTCCAAAGCGTCCAGACAAAGTTGCCTGAATGGAGCTTGATAACATAATAGTCGCCTTATTATTGTGTTTTTTCAAGCTATTCAACAATTCCGATGCAAATCCAAAGTTACCCCTCATGAAGTCTTCCGGGTTCTCCGGACGGTTCACGCCTGCCAAATTAAACACAAAATCAGCCTTCTGGCTGTACTCGTCCAGTTCTTCCGCAGTAGAATTTAAATCATACTCATAAATTTCATCAATATAGAGATCCGGACGCGTTTTATTTTTTCCGTCCCGGATATTCTTCAAGTTATTCACAAGGGCAGTTCCTACCATCCCCTTAGCTCCTGTTACCAGAATCTTCATTCTATCACCTCCGGATGAACTGCTGTACAGTCCGGAACATCAGCTCCATCCGGCACAACAGCATTATTACAAATCGTCACGTTACTACCAATACGAACGCACTTTCCTACGTTCGCATTGGTACGCACGACACTATTTGTATAAATTAAATCATAATCTCCTATTGAGCAATCGTGGTGAACTTCCACACCCGGATTGAGCAGTACACCATTTCCGACACACGATCCGTTCTGAATAACTGCATTATTCAAAATAACACAGCCCCATCCCAACTTCGCATATGAACTAATATATGCGCTTGAACTGATCAGATTCGGAAAATTATATCCGATACGCTTTGCCATATTATAGATGCGCTCACGCACGGAGTTATTTCCAATAACAATCACAAGATTCTTGTACTCAGCAAAAAGATTATGTAAATCTGCGGTTTGTCCAATTACAGGAATATCGCAGATTATTGTACCAACTTCAACACCATCATCTACAAAAGCACAGTCAAAGCTCTGTCTGGCCAACTCTGATACTACTCGTCCAAAACCACCAGCACCGACCAGCAGGAGCCTTTCCTTAGACATTAGGAATGCCTTTCAGCTCATTCTGCACATACTCGGTAGTCATAATCTTCTTGACCGTGCCTTCTACATCCAGTCGGTTTGTATTGTGACTGGTATAAGATTCATCGGCCATGGTATGTACTTCACCCTTGACAACAAACTTATCATAGTTCAAATCGCGGTTATCAGCAGCCACACGGAAATAATGTCCCATATCCTCGCTGCGCAGACGCTCTTCACGGGTCATCAATGTCTCGAACAACTTCTCACCGTGGCGAGTACCGATAATATTTGTACCTGTATCACCAAACAACTGCTGAACAGCCTTTGCCAGATCACCAATGGTCGAAGCATCAGACTTCTGAATAAACAAATCACCCGGATTGCCATGCTGGAAAGCAAACATAACCAAATCAACTGCCTCATCCAAATTCATCAGAAAGCGAGTCATGTTGGGATCAGTGATGGTAATAGGATTTCCTGCCTTGATCTGATCGATGAACAGCGGAATAACACTGCCACGGCTGCACATAACATTGCCATAACGGGTGCAGCAGATAGTCGTACCACCACGTTCGGCAGCGACACGAGCATTGGCATAAATAACATGCTCCATCATAGCCTTAGAAATGCCCATTGCATTAATAGGATAAGCTGCCTTATCCGTTGACAGGCAGACAACTCGCTTAACACCTGCATCAATGGCAGCGTGTAGAACGTTATCTGTACCGATGATATTAGTCTGAACAGCTTGCATCGGGAAAAACTCACAGGAAGGAACCTGTTTCAAAGCCGCCGCATGGAAAATGTAGTCAACACCCGGCATCGCATCCTTGATAGACTGCGGGTTGCGAACATCACCAATGTAAAACTTAACTTTTTTTGCAGCTTCCGGATGCCTAGTCTGAAGCTCATGACGCATATCATCCTGCTTTTTCTCGTCACGAGAGAAGATACGAATTTCTTTGAGATCCGAATCAAGGAAGTGTTTCAGAACAGTAGATCCAAAAGAACCAGTACCACCAGTAATCATAAGAGTTGCGTTATCAAAAATTTTGTTTTTCATATTCTTTACTCCTAGTATTCATTTTTTAATGTTTCTCATTTAGCATATAAATGTTTAATTCGTTTCTTTCCTTCGATCAATATAATCGTCAATAACACACCCAAGCCGGTGAAACAGATACTATATTTTATTCTATACCGATCATTTGGAAAGCTAAAATTCAACTGACTTAGTAGGTCGTTAACATAAATATTTGTTAGATATAGTTCCAATGTACACCCCCCCATTATTCTAAGAAAGGACAAACTTTTTTCTTTGACTCTCTGTGGCATTCGCTGAAATCCGAGTGGAAAAATAAAAACTCCTGACATACCCAAAAATACACTTGCTATCAAAGATATTGACGAACTATATCTTATTATCGGATTCAATTTTGATAGAGGCCAAATCATAGCCATAATCATTATCAATAAATATGAGTATTCATTTAGATTAAGTGATTTTTCTGCAACCAAGCTTCCAACAATAAAACAAAAAGCTCCCATAAGCGGACCTCCAAAATGTCCTATATAGGAATAATTCACATTGTACTTCCAAGGTTCCTTTATATAACCCAATACAAGAGTTATACACAGAATAATTAATAGCAGTGCTATTATATTTAGCTTACCTTTTGGGGATTTTTGGATGTTGTATAGCAATGGATAAATCACATATAATATTAATACAACTGCAATATACCATGCACCCTCATTCTTCACCCAAAAGGAAATGAAGAACATCGCTTCGATAAATTTACAAACACTAAATTCCAGGACAAAATATTTAATTGCATATGCAATTAAACTAATCTCCAAGTACGGCAATAATACCTTTTTAATACGGTTTGCATAAAATTTACGTGTATTGTTGGACTTATTTAATGAATAATAACACCCAAATCCAGAAAGAAAGAAAAACATATACATTAACGTACAAATCAATGTGGCTATTTTAGGTATTAGTAAAATAGCACCCGTATCCGCTATAATTGCAGTACCCGCGTGCCCTATAAGTACACTAATTGTCGCCACTCCCATTAACTCTGTTTTATATGTACTTATCAATTTATAGCTCGGTTTCTTTTTACTCTTGACCATCAAACTCTTTTCCTTTCAAAAAAAGCTTCGTAACTTCAAAATACTGGTCTTCCGAAAACACATGTTTTGCTTTATTTAATGCATTTAACTTCATTTGAAGAATCTCTGAAGAATCCATATTTACAATCAGCTTCAACTTATCCAATATTTCATATACACTATTATCCTTTATAAGAAATCCATCGACACCATCACTCACAAAGGCATCCGTTCCCCCAACAGCTGTACATATACTTGGAACCGCCAGACTCATCGCTTCAACAAATTTTGTAGAAACACCTGCTTTTGCGTATCTTTTGTTTTCACGCATCAAAACTGAAAAATCCGCCTTTTTTACAATTGATAACGTGTTTTCATGGGATAAACGGCCATGGCAGTTGATTCCATACTGTACTGGATTGTCACATTTTATCATGTTTTTAATTGTATCAGCACTTGGGCCTATCACATCAAAAATCACTTTAACATCATTATTGTTTATTTTTCTTATTGCCTTTAACAATGGTTCCAGATAGTCTTTAAAATCGGTTGTCCCGGCAAACACAAGCCTAACCTGTTGTAAATTCACGGTATTCTTATCACGAAGCACCTGATTATTTTCCGCAAAATTATAAACTATCGGTGGCAACTTTATTACATTGCATCCCTGTCTTCTATAGTGTTCACACAAAAATTCACTAATCGCTATAATATTCCCACATCGTTTGTCAATATAGCGTTTTTGAATATCTTTTTGCCATACAATTCCTCTTGTTGCGATTTCTTTTCTATTCTCCACCTCCATCCATTCGGTTACTTCTATAATCAACCTGATGTTATGCCTTTCACAATATCTTCTGATACGTTCTTCCACAACAATTGAATTCAGCTCATAAAGAATTATGATATCTGGTAAAATTTCTTTCACGGCTTTAATAATCGCATTATACGTATGAAAGCCAAGAAATTGATCTGCCACCCAACCTGCTCCTCTAATTTTACCTTTTCCAGGAAACGGTTTCATATAAATATATTTAATAAAATTGGTATTATTTGCTTTATCATTCTTATCCTTTGGGCACTCACTAAGACCATAAACATTATAACCAATATTAGTGAAAAATCTGGCTCGGTTTTGAACATGCGTACATGATGCACTTCCTTCAATTGCTATCTGTCCAACATATAATATTTTCTTCATATCATTTTTCCTCATCAACCCTCACTACTTTTCTTTATATGGATATTAATTTCATTACGTACTGATAGAGGAACCACAATGGCAGAAACCATAAATGATAAAACTGTTCCCATTAATACTCCCACGACACCCATATTCATTTTCAACAAAAAGAATAACGAAAGTGGAATATTTATGATTCCCTGAATAATCCCAACTGGAACAATAACTTTCATTAGAGACAGACCATTAGCAACCTGAGAATAAATTGCGTTCCACATATATATAATAGAATATATAGCCATTAATGGAATCAACCCAGGTGCATAGTAAAGCTCTTTTTGAAGCCACACTTTAGCAAGTGGTTTAAATACAATCATAAGTACTAATACGCCAACAATTCCCACTCCCCACAAACATTGCATCTCACGAATTCCTTTTTTTATCAAATTATAATCATCATGAGACTTTGCAACTGATGTTCTAGACCAATACGGCGTAACTAACATTGCAAAAACTACCGGAACATACAAATAGCTAATAACCATCGACAATGCTCTATAGACTGTACTTAATACCATGTTTTTTCGTACATTCTTTTCACTTATATCTAGCATTATTTTTCACCTCTATTTTTTCATTTATTGTATTATCTGTGCATATTTTATGATATATCTCAATTATTTGAATACCCACATTCCACAGGTGATTATCAAAATAAGAAATGACAGTTTCAATTTTCTTGCCTTTTATGTGTAAAAATCATTTCAATAGTTGGATTTAACTGTTGATTATGAGTAATTAAATAATTATTATACTTATCAGGATTCCTCTCACCTCCTTAATTCTTAGTTATTTTTAATTCTTTTTAGAGTTATTAACGAGATTATAATTCCTATAATCATTCCTATGCAAATGATTGTATATCTTAACCAAGTATAATGATATAAAAACAATCCAAATAATGCTGCAATTATCGTTAATATTGCCATAATAAATACTGCATTATCATTATAAATAGATTTTCTTCCTGTCTTTTTAAAAGTAATCTTTCTCGCAAACATTGCTTGTGTTCCCGCCAAAACTATGTATGCAATCAAAGTAGTATATGCAGCAGCCATATAACCAAATGTTTTTATACATATATAGTTGAGAATAAGATTTACAATAGCTGCAATAATCGAAGAATACATAATATAATTAGTTTTCTTATGATATATAAGCAAATTAGAGTACATATTAGACACAGAGGTCAAAAACACACCTGCAGCAATAGGTGGCATAATATAAATAGCTTCATAATATTCCTTTGTAGCAAGTATTTTGACTATTTCTGGTGCTAGAAAAGTAAGCATAACAGCTATAATAGCATACGCTCCCATTAAAGCTAATGATAATTCCTTAATTTTATTTTCTTTTTTTTCTATATTCTGATACAAATATGGTATAAAAGATGAATTAATTGCACTCCAAACTAACAAGGAAATTGAACTTACAGTATATAAAGTGCTATATATTCCAACTGCATCGTTTCCTACCATTTTGCTTATCATCATTCGATCTGAAACATTTAAAATCTGTGCTGCAAAAGCATAACCAATAAGCGGAAGACTCAATTTTAAAGAGTACTTCCAATACTTTATATTTATTACTGTTCTTCCTTTTACATACAATTTAATCCATAAAATTGCTGAAATTACTATAGATATTATGCTAGTTGCATACAAGCGCCCCACTACAATTTGATCTGAATTCACTGCATTTAATTTAAGAACTACTAAGACTGACAATACTGTTGAAGCTAGAGCTGAACCCATTGTCAATGCACCAGCTAATTTATATTTATATTCATATCTTTGTCTTAACAGCCAAAAATCCTGTGCCGGTGCAAAGAAAAATACTACTAACATTAAAATCATCAACACAGAAGGTAAACCTGTAATCTTATTCCAAATATTAGGTATAAGGAAATAAACACAGGCAAGAATAATAGCCATCATTGATGTTAATGTCAAAACAGATGATTGATATTGATCCCTTTCATTCTCAAAATCTTTCATTGCTGCCTGAAATCCACCAGATGTTAACGATAATGTTGCAATAACATTTAACAATGAATACCATGAATTATATAAGTTTACCATTCCAATTTCACTTGTAGACATTATTCTCGTGAAAATTGGAACAGTAATCATAGCTAATCCTCGTGAAAAAACAGACGCTAAGGTATAAACCACCGCTGCTTTTACTCCCAAAGGAATATTTTGTAGTTTTTTCTTAATCATTTTATTCTCCAATTCAAAATACTTTTTTCCATCTATTTTCTTTTATATCAAATTTTTTTGAATACCCACAATCTACAGGTAACGATTTAAGAGAAGTATGAAGCAGAAATATTCAGGATATAGACTATCTGTCTATGACTGATAGGAAATAATCTCTGTAGGTATTTCTTGATTTTATCCATGATAGTCTTTCCAATCTTTCTATGGTTAAATCTATACTCCTGCAGAATAATGATTATAGATAATGGATACCAACCCTTGAATAGAAGTGACTATTTTATCCTTGTATCCCTCCTCCATAGCTATCTTTATAAAACAACTTGTATACAAAAATTCCGTACCAAAGAAATGTATAACATCTGGTTCTTCATCTATAAGTATTTTTCTGTAAATTTCACCACTCTCACACTGTTCCTGCATAGACATCATTGCCTGATAATAGCTTATTGGTATTGCATAATATTTAAAATTATCCTTTTGGCCATGCCCCAACTTTTGATTCTTATACTCAGGATAGCAATAGCATAATTCAATGTCTTTATTTGCCAACAAAGACTCCGAAAGTCCTTCTAGCCATCCACCAACACATGTACCATGCATGATATTCTGCATTAGTTCTATTCGCTTAGTAGGAACATTACATACCCATAGCAATTTCATAATTTCCCGTACTTATCATTATTTCTTGCAAAATATGCTGCATTAAAGTTATGTAAGCTATACAATCCAATCGGTATCATAATTAATGTCGGATAAAAGAGATCCGACTGAGCCAGAACTGTATTGATATACATAATAATATATACAACTGCCACATATCTTTTTTTGCAAAATTTTAATACCGGATAGAAGATCCACCAAATAACTGCTATAAGTGGTAAAATCCCCCATGCAGCTCCAAACTGCATAATAACAGCTCCTGCCATTCCCGTACTCTCTACATTCATAAGCGCGCCAAACCTCGAATATCCCACACCAAATGGATGCTTTACCATGCTTTGAATTGCAAGGAAAATAACATCTGCGCGCGCCATTCCTGATTCATCTAAAGAAACCTTCTTCCCTCCTGAAAACAGTTTTGATATAACAGAAATTTGGATAAAACTCTCATTACCGCGTACCATATAATCTATCATTAAAAAAAGCAGCATTGCAAACAAAACAATGCAAATTTTCTGTTTCCAATTTTGTCCTGTGTTCTCTTTTTTTTCAAAAAGCATATAGAACAATACTATAAAGCAAATTGATATATATCCGGTTGTAGATTGAGTCGAAAGTAACGCACAACTTAAAATCATTAATGCATGTCCAACTTTTTTATCACTAAATGAAACTAATTTATCTCTAAAAAACAGCAACACAAAAATGGCAGTATTCAGTACCATCTGATAGATTCCCGGTTCTGTGAAAATCGAAACATTTCTCATGTCAATGGTTCTATGTGAATACAGGAACATTCCGTGCAGTTTATATGCAATCTCTTTATATGTGCTCGAATCAGAATATATTCTATAGGACATCAAGCTATCAACTTCTGGCGTTATTTGATCCCATATATTGATTTGTAAAACGCTCAAAAACCACAATATTAAACTAATTGAGGCAAGAAAAACAACCGTTTTAACATATCTTTCCCAAAAATACTGTTTATTAATTGAAATAGCCAACCATACAACAAGTATCTCAACAAAAAACTGCGCAATAATCCGGATTCCGATTCCACCAACACCTACTCTCAGCAGCAAAGCATATGCCACTAAAAACGAAATAAATAAAAAACAATATGTTTTTATTTTTCCTTTTGCCTTAATCAAAAATACACCCAACAAAATAAGCATTATGATTGTTCTATATGGTGTCATGTAGATTTCACTAAAATTTGACTGATTACATAATAGCATAAAATATATAATTATATATCCTATAAGCTTTGACTTGCTTATCACAAATCTATTTTGTAAACATGAAGACATTTATTTTTCTCCTCATCAATTTCATTATTCAAACAGTTCATAATACTTAATAATTTCATTTTGATTTCCATAATCATGATTCATAAGATATTGTTGAATACTCTTTAAAGTGGATTTATCTTTTATTAAATGCTCGATCTCTAATGCGATTGCTTCTGCATTCATTTCAACTATAACACCTTCCTTGCCATTTATGACTTGATCCTTAACTGTTGCATATGCAGTAGCGAGAATCGGCTTACCTAAAATCTTCGCCTCATCCAAAACAACCGATTTTCCTTCCCAACGAGACGTCTGAACAATAAGATCAGCATTGTTCATATATGGATATGGATTAGATTTGGAGCCTAAAAAAGTAAGATACTGCTCAACACCATTATTCCTCACTTGTTTTTCTAAACATTCCCTTAGTTCACCATCACCAACAATCCACCAATGCACTGGTACTTTACGTTCCTTTAATATTTTCAAGGCATCTATAGCCATATCAAATCCTTTTGCTTCTGTTAGACGTCCAACTGATACTATATTAAAAATATCTTTTAAAAATTTTTCGTCAATGGCTGCCTTTGCCGTATTCTTCAAGACAACACTTGATGTCAAATTGGGTAAAAAGACAAATTTATTTCTCATATCCGGATAATTATCTTGCAATACTTTCACACATTTGTCTGAAATGCTAACTACCTTATCAGCTTCACGAAAATATTCCTTATAAACAGATGCATCTTCATTTTTCTTAATATTGTCAAAATTACTATGCACCCAAAGAATTTTCCGCTTTGCATTCACTTTATCAATAACATAATAGGACGCATCACCTTCCAAATACCCTATAGCGACATCATACTCACTATCGAGCTTCGGTAATAGAGCCTTATAAAATTTAGTCCATCTTTTCTGTCTTGCACAATTGCCATATAAAATTTTACAAACACCTGTGCTAAATATCCGAAGTATCTCTGATCGAATACCTGCTTTGCAAGAAAAAACGTTTTTATCACATTTATAAGCATAAAAAAGCGATGGATCTGTCTTTAAAATATGGATACCTGATGGAATTTGTTGTAAAAAATCTCCTCCAGGTTTAAACATTAATAAATTTATATCATATTCATTTAAATCAATTAAATTTAAAAGATTAGCTAAGCTTTTTTCTGCTCCACCAATTCTCATTGAGGGTATTACAAACAATATTCTTTTCATATCATATTCCTTTCAAGGGATAGATCAACCGCATATGATTTCTTTTGTTTGCTCTAATTCCCTGTCTCATTCCATCTATTTTCTACGTACTTTCCTGGTCTGTCGTAATTCAACACTTTTGCGTAATTTCCAGCAACTGTTGCATTATCTGGAATATCATGAGTAACAACACTCCCTGAACCAATCGTAACATTGTTACCAATTCTAACATTTTCAATCAAGCAACAATTAGGACCTATATACACATTGTCTCCTATTTCTGCTGCATTTCCATCAATTGCACCTATTGTTACAAACTGTGATAGATTGCAATTATTTCCTATTACAGCAGTTGGATTTATAATCACTGGTCCACCATGACCTATATATAGTCCATATCCAATTTTCGTTTTTCTAAGTATCTGGATCTGCTGGTGATTTCTCAATTTCCATAGGATTATTCCAAACAGTTTTAACACCCCCCCAGCATTTACCAACCGAAATGCCACGGAGAAGCGAAAACCAGCTTCTTTAACATATGTTTTAATAAATGCCTTAGATGATGTTGTTCCAGCATAGCGAAACAAATCGCTTTTTATTAATTCAATTGCTCCCATACTTCTTCTCCAACCCACTTTGCAATATTTATTCTATACTGTTTTCAATCAGCGCCTTATAAAATGTGCCTTTTGCTTCAATGTCCGATGATAATTTATATGTCAGCTTATGAACACCTGTAAGTTTTTTGATCCAATTCCATTTTTCTTCTGAATAATCATCGGCTAAAACCTTAACAAGATACTCGCTATAGTCACTGTTCATATATGGAATTGCTTTCTCAACTTCCGGATTGCTCTTTACCACCAAAGTGATAATCAAATTTGGTAGCAGATACTCAATTACATGTTCGTTTTTGAGCCAATATGAGAAAGCAACATTTCTTATTTCTCGAATAGTTTTATTTCCCTTTTTTGCATGTAGGAACCAAGCCGGATACAGCACAGGATTGTCAATCAGCAACAATGAATTACGCACAGCGAAAAAATCACTGTTTAGGATCGTATCTGGAAGTGGTTCTGTAAGGTACACAGTTGAATCGATCCACGTTCCACCATAATGTTCCAGTAATGCAAATCTCATCAGATCCGCATATCCAGCCATCGGAATCTGGCCAGCGTCCTTTTTCTTTTCAATGTAATCTGGCAATCGAATGTAATCTGCAAGATTTTGGTCATTCAGCAAAATGATTTTTTTATTCGAATGTTTACATACAGATTCATAGCACTTTTGAATAATGATCGGTGCCTGTTCAATACCTTTGTTCCAATAAATCCAAATCGGATTCTCTTCATCATTTTCGGGAAAGCTAAGCCCCTGAACATCTGTGTCCTTATACTTTAAATATGGTTTTATCTTTGAAGAGGCTCGTTCCTGCCACAATACCTTCCGCACCTCATAATCCTTTACGAAATGCAGTTTTACAAACATAAATGCCCCTCGTTTGACGGCATTCACAATTCCATATCTTTGAATAAAGCCTTTCATGCCAATATTTTGATAGTAGTCATTCAGCATAATAATTTAATTGTCTCCCTTTATCTTGCAGAAACTACTATTCAAAAGGCTCATAGATTCCGCACCAGATAATGGTAAACTGTTTCCTCCTTATCAATCGATGGTTCTAATTTATAGGTTAGTTTATGTATCCCAGTAAGTCGCTTAATCCAATTAAATTTTTCCTCTGTAAACTTATCTCCTAATACTCTAACCAGATATTCGCTGTAGTCACTATTCAAATAAGGCATCTTTTTCTCAACCTCTGGTGATAACCTCATTATTTGTGTAATTACAATATTTGAAAACAAATATTCTGATACATGATTATTTCGTTTCCAGTAGGCAAATAGGACATTACGAATCTCACAAATCGTTCTATTATGTTGCTTGGCGTGGATGAACCAGACCGGATACAATACGGGATTATCAATTTCACCGAGTGAATTGTGAAACACAAAAAAATCACTATTTAATATTCCCTGTGGGATTTCATCTGTTAGCAGTATTGTTGCATCCATCCATGTCCCACCATAATGCTCCAATAATGCTACACGCATCAAATCTGTATAAATCGCTAATGGAAGGACTCCGCTTTTTAATTTCTCATTCAGATAATCTGGCATATTTATATAGTTCTGCACATTTTTTTCCGTAAGCAAAACAACTTGTCTGCCAGCATATTTTTTTATAGACTGATAGCAAGTCTTCACTATCTCAGGTGCCTGCTCCAACCCTGTATTCCAAAATAACCAAATAGGCTCATCCACTTGGTTTTCTGGGAATGTCAGCTTTTCAGGAACGGTATCTTTGAACCTCAAATATTTTTTGCAAACCGCTGTGCCCCCCCGATTGCCAAAGCAGTTTTCTCAACTCATAATCCTTGACAATATGAAGTGGGTTACGAAGAAATTTGTTCCACATTCTTTTCTCCTCGATAAATTTTCATCAGTTTTATATAGTAGCTCTCTGTCGTTTCATATTTCACCTGACTACAATTCTTTGTATATCTTTCCAATACGTCTTGTGTTTGAAGAACTTTCTTTATCGCCTTCATCAGATCTTCCACATTACCTGCTTCAAACAATTCTCCGGTTTTACCAGGCTCAATTAATTCTGGGATACCTCCCATTTTAGATCCAACAACAGGCGTACCCAAAAGGACCGACTCCATAACAGAGTACGGGCAATTTTCATACCATTCAGACGGGCAGACACTGATTGCTGCCTCAGCAATAATGCGATAGAGTTCTTCTCCAGTCTTAAATCCCAGATACTTCACATTTGGAATATCCTTCATTTTATCAGCCGACGGGCCATAGCCAATAAACACAAATTCTGTATTTGGCATCTTCTTGGCTACTTCAAGCAAAGTATCGGTTCCTTTGTCTCGCGACAGATGCCCAAACTCTAATACATAACCCTTTTTTTGAATGTTATCCAAGTGCGGCATTTCTTTTTTGAAATTATGCAACCCGATGGTTTTATCACGGAATCTTTTCTGCGTGTCCAACTTTGATTTAAGAAAATAACTACAGCAAATATAGGCATCCACATATGAGTATGCTTTACTATATTTCCACATATATCCATCAAGTGTTCCAAGAAGACTTTTTGCTCTGGAATTTTTCAAGCATTTAGTTTGAAGACAATGAATATAATGACCATCCAAACACCGTTCACAAGGCTTCATATCCACATCGAACATTCCATGGCTGGGGCAAACAAGCTGATAGTCATGTGTCGTGTAAACAATCTTACATTCTTTCTTTGTTTCTTTACGCCATTTGTTAGTTTCCAGAATAATAGAAGGGGTCAGATGATACTGTATATTGTTGAGATGCACTACATCTGGCTGAAAATCATCTAAAACTGCACGAATTTTTTTGCGTGCTTCTCTTGAATAGATAATGCGAAAAGGTGCATTTAAATTTGCCTTTATTCCTTGAGAAAAATCCATATTCGTTACATATGAACCGATTCGATTTCCTACTGTATTTTTTTCATTTTCAAGACCAAAGTACTGGACTTCGTGCCCATGTTCTTCTAACATTTTTCCCACATCGAATGTGTACGTTTCCGCTCCACCCTTGGGAAATATAAATTTATTTACAAGTAAAATCCGCATATCCTAACTTCCTTACTTCCTTTTTCGTACTGTGATTTTATTAATTTCACTACCTCTGTTCAGATGAAGCACTTCCAATGTGTTGTTCATAAACCAGAATGCTCCATACAAACGCAGGTAGTGATACTGAAAGTTCTTATGATAAAATCATCTGCTGTTGCTGAACCTAGGTAGCGAGATAAATACTGCTCTCGCAGCTCCAAGTCTCTCTCAAAAAGTGCCGTAAACACGCTGTTTTCCGGTATTTTCACTATGTACATCTCACTACCTGCGTTCGGTTAGAGGAGATTATTTATCATTAACACTTTCATCTATGATTTTCTCCTGTATAGCTTCATCGTTTCCCTTACAACCTCGTCCCAGTTGTATTTCTTACAGACAAAATCTGCTGCCTGTTGTTTCAGTTTCATAACTTTTTCAGGATAATCACAGGCATCCTGAATCTTTTCTTTCAAGTCCTCTATATCTGACTTTTTGAAAATCAATGCCTTATCTTCTACGACTTCTGTACATTCGGGAATGTCGGAGACCAGGCAGCAGTTACCATAGCTCATGGCTTCCAACAGGCTCAGCGGCATACCCTCCAAATCAGAAGGCAAGGTGTAAATATACGCATTACTATACAGTTCGTCCAGCATCTTTCCCTGTACGAATCCTGTAAAAATAATTCTGTCGTCTTCCTTTGCCGATTCCTGCAGTTCTTTCATAAAGGAGTCTGTATCACTGGAACCGCCTGCAATGACCAGTTTCTTATCTGTACAGACATTTTTAAATGCTTCTATCAGATATCGGATGCCTTTTTCCGGAACCAGCCTGCCAAGAAACAAGATATAGGAATTCTCTGTCAGGCCAAACTTTTGGGTAATCAGTTCCGCTTTTCTGATTTCCGGACGGTTTACACCGTTTGGAATGAACCATGTATCTCTGTCATAAGTATTTTTAAAGTAATCCTGAACTCCTTTGCTCAGAACAATAATCTCATCTGCGTATTTGACAGCATTCTTTTCCCCCTGGCGGATAAACTTTGAACCAAAACCTGATTTCCATTTTTCACGCTGCCAGTCTATTCCATGTATGGTAACTACCACTTTTTTCCCAAACAGCTTTGGCAGCCATGCAAAAAATGCAGGTCCCTCAGCATGAATGTGCACTACATCATATTTTCCAAATGCACTGTAAAAAGCTGCAAAAAAAGAAGAACTCACTGCTGCAAGCCCTTTTTTCTCGATAGTCGGAACATATTTCTGACAGATTCCTTCATATTCTGTTTTATTGTCATACTCTGCACCACTCACATGATGGCCGGAACGGTTATAACAGGTAACTGTACAACCATTTTGCACCATTCTGGTGCAAAGTTCTTTTGCTACAATTTCAATTCCGCCTTCTCTGCTCAGTCGCTTCTGACCGAACATAGAAACCGCCAGTTTTCTTTCCATATTATACGGATCCTTCCCTCTTCAGTACTGTCATCACTGTTTTAAACAGAATCTTTATATCCAGCCCAAAAGTCCAGTTGCTGATATATTCTGTATCCAGTCTTACTACTTCTTCAAAATCTGTAATATCACTTCTGCCACTTACCTGCCACATACCTGTAATCCCCGGTTTAATGGCAATTCTGGCTCTGTGATGCAGCTCATATTTTTGTAATTCGTCTTGTAATATCGGTCTGGTACCTACAAGGCTCATGGTCCCATTTAGCACATTCCAGAACTGTGGGAATTCATCCAGTGATGTTTTTCTGATAAATTCACCTATCCCGGTTTTTCTGGTTCCGTCGGGCAGGATTTTATTTCCTATTACACGAGGGTCAAAATCAATCTTAAACATACGGCCATCACTCATTTTATTCTGCGCCATAAGCTCTGCCCTACGTTCTTCTGCATCCATATACATACTTCGGAATTTGTACATTTTAAATGGTTTTCCATTCTGACCGATCCGTATCTGTGAAAAGAAAATCGGACCCGGAGAGCTGATATAAATGGCCGGTGCCACAAAGATAAAGATAATCCCTGTCAGAAGACAGCCTGCCAGTCCACCCAGGATATCCAGTGCTCTTTTGGCAAGTGCCTGTCTGTCCGTAGCATAGTTCATAGTGGTCGTCAGAACTGTATATCCACCTATTGTCTCTACAAATTGTTTCTGTCCGGGGGTGCTTCTGACTTTTGCCAGGTTCACATGAACTGCCATTCCCATTTCCAACAGTTCATTTATCAGTTCATGGGGATATTGATAAGACGTATCTACATTTACAAAAACTTCATCTACCCATTGCTGACAAATATAGGATGCAGCATTTTTTAAATCTGCCACAACCGGAATTCCTTCAATTTCCCTGCCTGCTATATTTTTATCAATGATTATGAGACCATTGATGTTGTATCGATTATAATTGTGATTTTTTACATTCTGGATTACTTTTGGTGCAAGATTATAATTTGTTACAATATAGAGTGAATGTTCTCCACCTTCTGCCATTTTATGGATCAGGTGTTTTTTCCATATTATTCTTGTGCCATAGGACAGGAGTACATAAAAGACTCCCATAAGATACAGAACTGTCCTTGAGAAGCTGTGTCCATTGCTGACAGTGAACAGATACAGACCACTTGCCAGTTCTATCAGGATCATCTGCTGGATAACAGAACGTAATTCCTGATAATAACCTCTCCTCAGAACGCCTTTATAAGATTCAAAAATAATGATCAGAAATAAATCTGCCAGTATTACAAAGAATATCATATTATGATATATTCCCAGTTCAAATATGTTCCGGACAGAACCATTTCGAACCAGATATGCCAGTATTAAAGACAGAAGTAAACACACAAGATCTAAAAATATAAAGTCCTTGTGTTTATACCATCCTCTTGATTTTTTTCTATACATACGCCTTCCTTAGTTTCTCCTTCTTTTTCTCATACTTTTTTTACTATTTCCAACCCAACCTCCATATCCACGCTCCTTCCAAACATTTCTATGGAAACCCAGGCTTTTCTTTTGTGTCTGTTGATTTTTCTGATATAACCTTCCATGCCCTGCAATGGTCCTGTGAGTATCCTGACCTGATCATTCTCTATGATCCCTGTGGACATGGCTACCAGCTGTTCTTCTTTTCCCAGCTTCAGAAGCAGCTCTACTTCTTCCTGAGATAGGGGGATGATCTCATCTCCTGTTCCCAGAAGCCGGGTCATTCCTGTGACTTTTCTCAGGTTTTCAGCCAGCTGTTCCAGATTTTCGGCAATTAAAAAGACATACCCGGGAAAGAGGATTCTTTCCTGGATATGCCATTTGCCTTGAAATCGTTTCTTCTGTTGATAATAGGGAATAAAGCAGCGTTTCAGTATATCGCTGCTTATCAGCCGCTGACATTGGCAGCGGATGTTCTCTTCTGTGCCTGTTCGCACCTGCATCACATACCACATTGGATATATTACCTCCGTATTTTGGGTATGCTTCGCCATTCTGCCTGTGTTACAAGGCAGATTCTCTTCAAGATATGTAAATCAATATCCTTAAACGCGGCAAAGCGACGATTCAAAGACTATAGACCTTTTGTCTTATCTACACGTTATTATAGCTTTATTGCCAAAAAGATGCAATAATTTTTGGTACTTTTTATCATTTATCTGCTGCTGTATCTGCCGGCGTTTCCGTAGGTTCTGCTGTAGGTCGTACCATCATGTCGTCCAGTACACCGATATCTTCCTCCGTCTCTTTGCCGGCCAGCTTTTCTTTGTATTCTGTGCGTTCTGCACGTTCCTGGTGGTTTACCTTGACAACAAATACAAGGCCTGCCACCAGAGCAAGAACCAGCACATAGTAGAGCACTGAGGACATGAATTTATTTTTTTTATGTCTGCGTCTGCGAGATTTTCGTGACATTGAACTGTTCCTCTCTTATCAGATTATTTTGCATCTTTTGTAAAGATTGCAAGAGGTCCCATGCCTTTGAATTCGCCTTTGATCACAAGATTTGGCTGTTCAGAAGAGCCTGCTTCGTCCTTAACGATCCAGCTCATCAGATCATCTTCTGCATCAGCTGTCTCATCTGTGTCAGCAGTCTCATCTGCGTCGTCTGCTTCCTCTGCTTCTTTTTCCGGATATGCGAAGCTCAGTTCAGGCTCTGCAAGATAGTTAAGCTCTCCTGTAGAAGCATCTGCCTGTACAACAATGCTGTCCGGGATTGTGAATGGCTCTATCTCTGTAAGAAGGCTCAGGTCGCCCTCTGCTGTATCAACATCAAAGTCTGCATCATTAGCAGTTACAAGGCTCTTCCAGTCAACACTGTCGATGTCACAGTTTACCTGTGCGTCAAGGGAACCGGACATATCATAGGAGTAATCATCTGACATCTTGATTGCCATATCTATAAGACTGCTTGCGCTGACATAGTCGTCCAGGTTGATGGTCTGTCCGTTGTCCAGTGTGACCTCTTTGTTCTCTGTATCTGTCAGATCATCGATAAAATCAGTCAGAGTAAAGCCTGCTTTCTGATCTTTCAGCTTCTTTGCTGCATCAGCTACCTTTTCGTCTGCGTATTTCTCAGGAGAAACCTTCTTGGTTACAACCGGAACCTTCTCGATCAGCATTACAGGTCCAAGTGAATCGAAGGTGGCTGTGACTTCACCTGTGGCTTTGTCCAGCTTCTCAATTGCAACAAAGGCAACCTTTCCTGTTGTCGGATCGATCTGCATCAGAAGTACATCTTTCTTCTTTACATCCTTGGCAGCTTCGATGGTAAGGGTTGTTTTGATAGCGCCATCTGTTTCGTATGTGATCTTATCATCTTCCTTAATAACCAGATCTACAAAAGGTGTCAGAGACTCATACAGGGACGGATTTACCTTCTTCTCTGTGTTTGTTTTAATTGTTTCTGTTGTATCTACCTTAAGGTCTTTCAGAATCTCATTCATGTTTACCTTGGTATTATCATCATTTACTTTTGTTACTACCTCTGCAACTTTTTTATCCTTGTAGGCACCTGTATCAACATCTTTTACGATCAGTTCCTGTTTGTTTGACAGATTTCCCTCAACTACCTTTGGAGCTTCCGGAATGATCTGTCCGATACTTGGGGCTGCATATACATTGGCAGATGCTGCAATTGTCATTGCTGCAAGTAAAATACTGAAATATTTTCTTTTCATAAGAATGCCTTCCTTTCTGTCTTCTTCTGGCTCTATTCTTATTAATTTACGGTTACTTTATAACAAGGCGGTTGAAAAACAGCAGCCTGTCATACTTTTTCATAAAATAAACGGATGATCAGTTCCCGGAGTGCATCTTCATCCACATGGAACTCATCATGAAGGTCTCCCTCCTGGTCTGTTCCCGGAAGCTGCTCTATACTGTCCTCTGTGAACTCTGCTTTCTTAAGAGTCTTCACAAGTCCCAGATACTGGTTGCGTGTCACACTTGTCTGGATATAATCGTCCATCACATCGAGGGAATCCCATGCTTTCTCAAGGTCATTCTCATCCATGGACTGCATCTTCTCAACATAAGCTGTGAGATAGGCTTTCTGTCTCTGCATACGGCCCTCATTGCTGAAGGACTCCTCTGTATTCCTGTACTGAAGAAAATCCTTTATGTTGCTGTCATCCAGGGTAACCTGTGCACCCTCTGCCATCTCCGGATATTTCTCCTGAAGATCGTTGTTTGGCACTGTAAGCGTGATTCCGCCTGCCAGCTCATTGATATAGGGCATGGAATCCTGGTTTGTCACTACATAGCGCTTCACAGGGATATCTCCAAGGAGAAGTGATACTGCCTCGCAGAGACTCTCACAGCTTACCTTTCCCCCATCGCCATAGCTGTAGGCATATCCGATGTGCGTGGTATAGAGTCCCTTGTCATTGCCGTTCATTGTATATCTGCGGATATCAGTCATGGTATCACGGTTAATGGAGAGAATGGTCATCCTGCGGTTCTTCTCATCCATCACCACCAGAGCAATGCTGTCTGCCCTGGCTTTATTTCCATACTGGGAGGAAGCTTCCAGCTTGCCTGTGGAGTCCACACCGGCATAGAGAATATTTGTGATACGGTTATTATACTGATATTCCTGACCTTTGTAAACAATATTTCTATAACTGTTACCCACATTGTGGGTGTTCCCTGCAGTGATCTGCATAGATTTCTGCTTTGTCTGTTCCATATGGATAAAAACTGCTGCAAACAAAGCTACAGCCAGGCAGATCACCAGACTGATGATGATCTGTTTCTTATTTACAGGGTTATTTCTTCTTTTCTTTCTCATTCTTCTTAGCGCTCTTTCCATAGCCGTATCCGTAGCCATAGCCGTAACCATAACCGTAGCCATATCCATAGCCATAATGTTTCTCATAAACCGGCGCTTTGTTCAGCACTGCGCCGAGGAGACGGATACCTGCATACTGTATCTGCTGCTTCGCCTTATCAGCCTGTGCCCTGTCTGTCTTTCCGCTCTCCACAACAAGGACAGTTCCGTCGCACTGCTTGGCGATCAACAGCCCGTCGATAACCAGATTCAGCGGCGGAGTGTCTACGATCACATAATCATAAACGCTTCGCACGAATTCCATCAGCTCTGCAAATAGCGGACCTGATACCAGCTCACTTGGGTTTGGTGCCACTGCACCTGTAAAGATCATGTCAAGGTATTTGTCATCTGTGCGGTAGATGATCTTCTCTTTGCTGATATTTCCGCACAGGTATTCGCTTAATCCCTTCTTCTCACCTACAATATCATATCTGTTCTGTATGGTAGAATTACGGATATCGCAGTCTATAAAGAGGATCCTCTTCTCAAGCCCTGCCATGCTCTTTGCCAGGCGGAAAGCTATTGATGATTTACCCTCATTAGCAACGGAACTTGTTACAGCTATTGTTTTAATATTGCTTCCACTTAACTGGATGTTTCCACGCAGAACATTGATGGCCTCATTTACGTGGAAAGATACATCTGATACATGTGGATGTATTACCTCTGTCTGTCTTCCCGTATATCCGGATTCTTTCACAAGATCCTGAAACAGGGATTCAATATTGTTATCTTCTCTGTCCATCTTCTACTCTTTCTTCTCTTCGTAATAAGGAACCACACTGAGCACTGGGATATCCAGATATCTCTTCAGGTCATCCTCTGTCTTTAATGTGGTGTCTGTCATGTAACGTACGCAGATTAGTCCACAGGCTGCGATAAGTCCCAGCAGAAGTCCAATCGCCAGATATTTTGTCAGTGCAGGAGTGATCTCATCCACTGCCTCTGCCTCTGAGTAATCGATAACTGTAGGTTCGCTGCTTCCTACCACCTGGTAAATACGGTCCAGTCCGATATTCATCAGACTGTTTGCAATATCTCTGCACAGTTCCACGTCACCGCAGGTAACTGTGATGGTAATAATATGGGAATTGTCCGGATTCGTTACACTGACCAGTTTACTGAGTTCTCTGTAATCCAGATTCAGATCCAGTTCTTTGATGACTTGTTTGAGAACATTACGGCTCTTGATGATCTTCGCATAGTCCTCTGTAAGCTCTGAACTCAGCTGCAGGTCAGAAACTGTGATCACGGATTCATTGTTTGTGATAAAAATGGATGCGTCTGCCTGATAAGATGGTTTCACTCCCACCAGATAATAGACACCTGCAAGCATTGCTGTGATCAGCATGGTAAGCAGGATAATTTTCCAATGATTGACCAGCACCCAGAAAAGTTCCAGAAGGTCTATGGTGTCTTCCTGCTGCATGATCGTCTCAGTGACCACAGGCTGCGCAGGATTTTCCCGGGTATTCTTTGCCTCTTTTATCAAATTCTTGGTTCTCCTTCCTTATATGATCAAACCGGAGTTACAGGCCGGTCCGTACTTTATAGATTGTAATATGATTTCTGACATTCTTCAAGTGTATTTGACAAATTTTCTTCTGTTTTCCCCATTTTTTATAATTGCGGAAGGATTTTCAATAAAAATTTTGTCAGCATATTCCTGTCCCATTTTGCTGGCGACTTTTCTGTATGCTTCTCCTGTGCGGCAGATCCTGTACCGACTGTCGTGGCAGTCAGAGCCTACGAAGTGAAGGAGGTCTCCTTTCATCAGCTTCCTGCAGAATCTTTTTGTATAAAATCCGCTTTTTCCCAGAATGCTGTCTGCATTTACCTGCATATAGGCGCCCATCTGTGCAAGGTCCCTGATCAGTTCCAGGTCACCCCAGATGTTGTCGCAGCGTTCTACATGTGCAATGATGGGGCGGTAGCCTACGATGATAAGGCTGCGGAGGCGGTCTTCTATGTAGCTGTATTCTGCATTTCCTGAGAATTCTACCAGAACATAACCGGAATCTGCCATTGTACTGACTCTTCCCTCATCCAGCATTCTGCTCATCTGCATGTTTGCATGGAATTCACAGCCCAGGTATATTCTCATTCTGTCTTCCTTAGCAAGCTCCTGATTGAATTCCTGTACGCATTTCTCCACCAGAGCGAACTGGCTGCGGATGGTGCGGATGGGTGTATCAAACATCTGATCTCTGTAATGAGGGGTTGCGATAATGTTTCTAACTCCCTGTTCATATTCCATGCGGAGCAGTCTGCGGGTTTCCTCCAGGTCCTGTGCTCCGTCGTCCACTCCCGGAATCAGGTGGCAGTGGATATCAAATAAACCGTGGTCTGTCATATTTCTCTTTCATCTCCCTTTATTGCAAATAACTGCAAAAACACCGTCCCTATATAAACTTATACAGGGACGGTGTCTGAACATCATGATTATGATAAATTATTCTTCTGTAGCTTCCTCAGCCGGTGCCTCAAGAGCTTTCATGCTCAGGCTGATCTTCTTGTCTTCGCCGTTGAAGTCAACAACCTTAGCTTCGATCTCCTGTCCGATTGACAGTACGTCTGCTGGTTTGGCAACGTGCTCTCTGGAAATCTGGGATACGTGAAGAAGTGCATCTACACCAGGTGCAAGCTCTACGAATGCACCGAAGTCTGTCATACGTGCAACTTTACCTTTAACTACGTTTCCTACAGCGAAGTCCTCAGCTGCTGTGAGCCATGGATTTGCTTCCGGGAATTTAAGGGAAAGTGCGATCTTCTCTCCGTTGATCTCTTTGATAAGAACTTTGACTTTATCGCCAACAGTGAATACTTTCTTCGGGTTCTCTACTCTGCCCCAGGACATTTCGGAGATGTGAAGAAGTCCGTCTGCTCCGCCCAGATCGATGAATGCACCGAAATCTGTAACGTTCTTAACTGTTCCTTCAACTGTGTCACCAACATGGATTCTCTCCATTAATTCTTTCTGTTTCTCTGCTTTCTCAGCAAGAAGAAGCTGCTTACGGTTACCGATGATGCGGCGTCTTCTCGGGTTGAATTCTGTGATAACGAATTCGATCTCCTGATCTGCATATTTGGAAAGGTCTTTCTCGTATGTGTCGGAAACGAGGCTTGCAGGAATGAATACTCTTGCTTCGTCTACGTTTACACAAAGTCCGCCGTCAAGTACCTGAGTTACAGGAGCTTTTAATACTTCCTGATTCTCAAATGCTTCTTCAAGACGTTTGTTGCCTTTCTCTGCTGCCAGTCTCTTGTAAGTAAGAGTAACCTGACCTTCTCCATCGTTTACTTTGAGAACTTTTGCTTCCATTGTGTCTCCAACGTGAACAGCATCTGTGAGTACAAGGCTTGCATCGTTAGAGTATTCGTTCTTTGTGATAATACCGTCTGCTTTATAACCGATATTCAGAATAATCTCATCTTCTTTAACATCGATGACAGTACCCTGTACAATCTCTCCATTTCTGATAGTCTTTACGGAATCTTCCAGCATTTGTTCAAAACTTAATTCTGACATGTTCTTGAACCTCCTCAATAATTTTGTTTGGGGTGGAAGCCCCTGCTGTAATACCTACATAACTACTGCATTGGAACATTTCAGAATCCAAGTCTACAGGTGTTTGTATATAGTAAGTATTTCCACATTCCTTTTTACATATTTCAAACAGCTTTTGAGTATTGGAACTATGCCGGCCACCTACGACCAACATAGTGTCTACCTCTCCGGCTATGTTTTTTGCTTCTCTCTGCCGTTCTTCGGTAGCATTACAAATAGTGTTTAAAATATTGAGAATATTTAAAACATTATTATCATACCTCTTTTTGCAAAGAATTTCAACTAAATCTTTAAATTTGTTGTAATTAAATGTCGTCTGGGACACAATACTTATTTTTTTGCCTTTTGGGGGTACAAATACTTCGGCTTCTTCTTTGTTTCTGATCACCGTGTACGGTCCCTGACACCAGCCGCAGATGCCCTGTACTTCGGGGTGGTCTTTGTCGCCGATGATGATGATGTGGTTTCCTGCAAGGCTTTCTTTTTCCACGATCCTGTGGATTTTCAGGACGAAGGGGCAGGTCACATCTACGTAAGAGATGTTTTTTTCTTTCAGCTTATCGTAGATGGGTTTACCTACGCCGTGAGAGCGGATGACTACTGTTCCGTTCTGCAGGGTGTCATCCGGGGAATCCAGGTCTGCTTCTGTGATAACGTGGACGCCACGAGCTTCCAGATCCGCTACTACGCCTTCATTGTGGATGATCGGACCCAGAGTGTAGATTGGTTTCTGTTCTGTGTCGATCAGCTCGTAGACTTTGTCCACTGCACGTTTGACACCGAAGCAGAAGCCTGCTGTCTCTGCTACTTTAACTTTCATTACTAATCCTCTTAATTTATATTCATTGCCATTCTTCTGGAATTTATAGCAATCCTCTGAAATAATGTATCTTAATCCAACTCATCAGAGCGTGAAATCCTGTGTCAGATATCTTTGCGTGTGTCATCTTCTGATGAACTACAGGCAGTTATCTGATCATTTCTGCACCTTTTCTTTATATACATTAAGAATTGCATTGACAACATCATCAATTCCCATTTCCGAGGAATCTACGAGCACTGCGTCGTCTGCCTGTTTCAGAGGGGAGATTTCGCGGTTCATGTCGCGTTCGTCGCGCTCGATGATGTCTTTTCGGATCTGGTCCAGGTCAAAGGCTTCTCCCTTCTGTTCATATTCCAGTGCTCTTCTTTTTGCTCTGGTGTCTGCGCTTGCTGTGAGGTAGATTTTTACTTCTGCGTTTGGAAGGATGGTTGTGCCGATATCTCTGCCGTCCATGACTACGTCGTTTTTCTCTGCCAGAGTTCTCTGAAGTTTCAGAAGGTGGGCTCTGACTTTCGGGTTTGCGGAACTTTTGGATGCCATGTTTCCTACCTGTTCGGTGCGGATCATAGCATTTACGTTCTCTCCGTTGAGGATGACAATCTGTTCTCCGTTTTTGTATTCGATGGAAATGTCAGCGCCGGAACATACAGCCTCGATCTCTTCCTGATTTTCTCCGTTTACGCCATGGTTCAGAAGATATAAAGCCATTGCCCTGTACATGGCTCCTGTATCTACATAGATAAATGATAATTCTTTCGCTACTTTCTTTGCGATGGTGCTCTTTCCTGCTCCTGCAGGTCCGTCGATGGCTATGTTACATCCCATTTTCGTGGTTCCTCCTGTTTCTATTATTCAAACAGATTTTCTCTGTTTTATTATTAATGTTTATTAATCAGTCAAGCGGATATTCGCAATCCGCTTCGCTACTTGCTCATAACCGAATCATAGATATAATTCGCATACACGGTACTCATCATCTGCTTGTTTCTGTTGTTTCTATAGTAAGCAGCTTACTGTATGGCCTGTGCTGCCAGATATGCGGTAGACCAGGCAATCTGTAAGTTATATCCACCTGTCACTGCATCCAGATCCAGTACCTCGCCTGCGAAGTAAAGACCTGAGATTTTCTTTGATTCCATTGTTCCGGGGTTGATCTCTTTGACAGAGACGCCGCCTCTGGTGATGATGGCTTCTTTGAACTCACCCATTCCTGTGATTGTGAAGGGGAAGGCTTTGATAAGGTCAATGAAGTGCTGGCGTTCTTCTCTGGAGATGTCGTGGATTTTCTTCTCTGCAGGGATTCCACCCAGTTCCAGCATTACCGGAGTCAGAGATGACGGGAAAAGTACGCCAATCACGTTCTTGAACTGTTTGTTTGGTCCTGCTTCAAATTCACGCAGGATCCTGGCATCCAGTTGTTCTCTGGTGAGTGCAGGCTTCAGATCCAGATATGCGGACAGTTCGCCGTTTGGTGCTTTTGCCAGTTTTGCACCGATGTGGGCACTGGCGGAGAGGATCATTGGACCTGTGACTCCGAAATGGGTGAACATCATCTCTCCGAAATCCTCATAGAGTACTTTCTTTCCATTCTTTATGGTGAGTCCTGTGTTCTTAAGGGAAAGTCCCTGAAGCTTAGGGACATAGTCTTCTTTTGTCTTTAATGGCACAAGGGAGGGAGCAATGTCCGTGACTTTCAGTCCCAGTTCTCTTGCGAAGCGGTATCCGTCACCTGTGGAGCCGGTACTCTGATAAGAGAATCCACCGGTTGCCACGATGACTGCATCTCCTTCCATGAAGGTTCCGTCTGTAAGGATGACTCCTGTGATCTTCTCCTGCGGTATGTCAGGTGATTTTTTTCCTTTTCTGCCTTTTCCTGCATCAGATCCTGATTCTGTTAATGTAGCTTCTGATTCCAGGGTATTTGCCGAATCTGTTACAGGTTTCTTTACGATTTCCTGCACAGCAGTATGAAGATGAATCTTTGCTCCTGCTTTCTTCAGCTCACGCTCCAGAGCGCGGATGATGTCTGAAGAATGGTCAGACTGTGGGAATACTCTGTTTCCACGCTCTACCTTCAGAGGGACACCTGCTTTCTCAAAGAACTCCATTACATCCTGAGGGGTAAATGAATAGAAACTGCTGTAGAGGAACTTGGGATTGCTCATCATTGCAGGAAAGAGTTCTTCTGTGTCGCAGGCATTTGTTACATTGCATCTGCCTTTTCCTGTGATGAAGACTTTCTTTCCCAGTTTCTCGTTCTTCTCTAATATATGAACTTCATGATGGTTACGGGCTGCAAAAACCCCTGCCATCATTCCGGCGGCTCCGCCGCCGATTATTATAACTTTGCTCATGGAATATTCTCCTGTATTTATTTTACCCTGCAGATTGTCTATTTCATCATGGTTCCACGTCTCCGCTTCACTACGATCAATATAGATATGTACCACTGGCAGCATATACCCATTGGCACATTATATTCCCGGGTATCATATTCTTTCATAATAACGCAAAGGAGCCTGCTTACGCAAGCTCCTTTTTTCGTTTGGACATATTTAATTACTGATCAATTATACAGGATATGCTCCGTTCTTTTTGTCAGCTGCTTTCTCGTCAACTTTTGTTTTCTGAGCCTGACGGTATTTGAAGAAGTCCATAGCTACCTGTGGGAACAGTGCGTATGTTAATACGTCTTCATCCTGTTCCTTGTACTGAGCCATTTCGCTCTCAAGTTTCTCAAGCTCGTTGTCAAGAAGGTCTGCAGGACGGCATGTGATCGGTTTCTCATCGCCGATGCACTTCTTCTGTACTTCCGGATTAAACGGTTTTACAGTTGCGCCGTATTTTCCTAACAGGATATCTTTTGTTTCTTTTGTAACCATTTTGTATCTCTCGCCCATAAGTACGTTGAATACAGCCTGTGTACCAACGATCTGTGAAGACGGAGTAACAAGTGGCGGTTCACCAAGGTCTTTACGTACACGCGGAACTTCCTCGAGAACATCGTAGAATTTGTCTTCTGCGTGCTGTTCTTTTAACTGGGAAGTCAGGTTGGAGAGCATACCGCCCGGTACCTGGTACAGTAAAGTTTTGATGTTAACACCAAGGTTCTTCGGATTGAGCAGTCCGCTGTCAAGAGCTTCGTCACGGATCGGACGGAAGTAGTCAGCGATCTCGGAGAGAAGCTTCTGATCAAATCCTGTGTCGTATGGTGTATCTTTGAATGTCTCAACCATAACCTCTGTTGCAGGCTGGGATGTTCCCAGTGCAAATGGAGACATTGCTGTATCGATGATATCCACACCTGCTTCTACTGCTTTTAAGTAAGTCATGGAAGCTACACCTGAGGTGTAATGTGTATGAAGGTCGATCGGGATCTTAACTGTTTCTTTTAATGCTGTTACAAGCTCTGTAGCTTTGTTTGGAAGGAGAAGACCTGCCATATCTTTGATACAGATGGAATCAGCGCCCATATCTTCAATACGTTTTGCAATGTCTGTCCAGTATTCCAGTGTGTAAGCATCTCCTAATGTGTAGGAAAGAGCTACCTGTGCATGAGCCTTCTCTTTGTTTGCAGCGCTTACTGCTGTCTGCAGGTTACGAAGGTCATTGAGGCAGTCAAAAATACGGATGATGTCGATTCCGTTTGCAGCAGATTTCTGTACGAAGTATTCTACAACGTCATCTGCGTATGGACGGTATCCAAGGATGTTCTGTCCACGGAAAAGCATCTGAAGTTTTGTGTTTTTGAAGCCGTCACGTAATTTACGAAGTCTTTCCCATGGATCTTCGTGAAGGAAACGAAGGGATGCATCGAATGTTGCACCACCCCAGCACTCTACTGCGTGATAGCCGACTTTGTCAAGTTTATCTACGATCGGAAGCATCTGTTCTGTGGTCATACGTGTTGCGATCTGGGACTGATGAGCATCACGGAGAATGGTTTCCACAATTTTAACAGGTTTTTTCTCTAATTCTGCCATTATTAAATCTCCTTTATAGTTCTGTTTAATCGGATATTCGCAATCCGCTTCGCTACTTGCTCATAACCAAATAGCTGCTCCGCAGCTTATCAGAAGGAGTTGCACTCCTCCTGATACAAGCAAGATAGCTTGCTTGATTTGGTTATACTCCGAAAATAGCCATGAATGTTCCGGCTGCTACGGCTGTACCGATAACACCGGCAACGTTCGGGCCCATTGCGTGCATCAGAAGGAAGTTTGTAGGATCTGCCTCTGCACCCACTTTCTGGGATACACGGGCTGCCATAGGTACTGCGGATACACCTGCGGAACCGATCAGCGGGTTGATCTTTCCATGAGTCAGTTTGCAGAGCAGTTTACCAAGCATACATCCGCCGAATGTACCGATTGCGAATGCAACAAGACCTAAAACTACGATCTTCAGAGTATCTGCGTTTAAGAATGCTTCTGCACTTGTGGAAGCACCTACGGATGTACCCAGAAGGATAACTACGATATACATCAGGGCATTGGAAGCTGTTTCTGTCAGCTGTTTTACAACACCGCACTCTCTGAACAGGTTACCAAGCATGAGCATACCAACCAGCGGAGCTGTTGTAGGCAGGATCAGGCAGACAACGATTGTGATAACGATCGGGAACAGGATCTTCTCCAGTTTGGAAACCGGGCGAAGCTGATCCATTTTGATCTTACGTTCTTTCTCTGTTGTGCAGAGTTTCATGATAGGCGGCTGGATGATCGGAACCAGTGACATATAGGAATATGCTGCCACTGCGATCGGTCCCATCAGTGCAGACTGTCCAAGTTTACCTGCAAGGAAAATGGAAGTCGGGCCGTCAGCACCACCGATGATGGAGATAGCTGCTGCTGCTTTTCCGTTGAATCCAAGAAAGATTGCAAGGAAGTAAGCTGCATAGATACCAAGCTGTGCTGCAGCACCCATCAGGAAGCTGATCGGGTTTGCGATCAGCGGACCGAAGTCTGTCATGGCACCTACACCCATGAAGATCAGGGATGGTAAGATACTCCACTCATCAAGGATGTAGAAATAATGAAGAAGTCCACCTACACCATTGGACATATCTTCCGGGTTTGCCATAATGTCCGGATAGATATTTACAAGCAGCATACCGAATGCGATAGGAACAAGCAGAAGCGGCTCGAATCCCTTCTTGATAGCAAGGTAAAGGAATACGCAGGCTACTGCGATCATCAGGTAATTGCCCCATGTCAGATTGAAGAATGCTGTCTGGTGAATCAGGTTGGACAATGTTTCTGTTACATAAGACATTTGACTACCTCCCGTCTTAGTTCATTGTTGCTAAAGTATCTCCGTTTTCTACAGAGGCACCTTCTGCAACATCAATGCTTGCGATAGTACCATCCTGAGGAGCTACTACAGGGATTTCCATTTTCATGGATTCAAGAATAACTACGCTGTCTCCGGCTTTTACTGCCTGTCCAACGCTTGCTGCTACTTTGACAACTTTGCCAGGTACGGAAGCAGTTACTTTTACTGCGCCGGCGCCTGCTGCAGGAGCTGCTGCTTTCGGAGCTGCTGCAGGTGCAGCCTTAGGTGCTGCTTTTGGAGCTGCTGCAGGAGCGGATACGCTTCCTGTTTCTTCAACAGTTACTTCATATGCTGTACCATTTACTGTAATTGTATAGCTTTTCATTTTAAAATCCTCCTAAATAAATGACAATTATCTTCTATTTCTTTTTACTTTACGGATGGAACGAACTACGAAGCCATCTGTTGTAGTTCCTTCTGCTGCTGCGATAGCTGCTGCGATAACAGCTACCAGCTCTCCGTCATCTGCAAGGTTCTCTTCTGCCTGTGCAGGTGCTGTCTGTGCGATGGCTGCTGCCTCTGCCTCTTTTGCAGCTTTGGCTGCTTTTGCTTCTGCTGCTTTCTTTGCTTCCGGATTCGGAATAAATCTGAACAGAGAAATCAGAAGGCTTAATAAAATCAGCATTACGAATACAGTTCCAATACCCATCAGAGTATTAAGACCTGCTCTCTGAAGAGTCTTGCCCATACCATACTGTACATCTACAGACATGGAAGTCGGTGTTCCCTGTGAGTCAAAGACATATACAAAGTTTGCTTCTGCTTTCTCAAATTTAAGAGGAACAGTAACTGTGTACTGATCATCTTTGAAAGTTACAGTAGTTTCACCATTGCTGTCCTTCTTTGCGCCAAGTTCATCCTTGGATGTCTGCCAGGACTGCATGGCACTTGTTGTAAAGTCATCTCCTGAACTCATGTAATTCTCGATTTCTTCATCTTTAAGCTGGACAATGGCATCTGTCAGTCCTTCTGCTGTAGTTACCAGTGTGGACTTAACAGTATCATCAACCTTATCTGCGGCAAATACCACAGAGGTGCTGCCAATCACCAGCGCAGCCATTACGAGAAATGTCATGAATACAGAAGTTATTTTTTTGATCATTTTCATATGCGTCACCCCGCTTAGACCGTTCCATGTTTCTTAGACGGACGATCTTCTCTCTTTGTGAACAGCATCTCAAATGCACCGATTACATATTTTCTTGTGTCAGCCGGGCTGATCACAGTGTCAACATAGCCTCTTGCTGCTGCGGAAGCAACACCATTCTGAAGCTCTCTGTACTGAGCAGCTTTTTCATTCAGTTCAGCAGCATCTGCATCTGCATACATGATCTTGGCTGCCAGGGAAGCATCCATCATACCGATCTCTGCGTTATCCCATGCATATACAAGGTCTGCACCGATAGATTTGCTGTTCATTGCCACGTAAGCTGTACCGTAAGCTTTGCCGATGATCACATTTACCTTCGGAACAGTTGCATCTGCGAATGCAGCTACCAGTTCACCTACGGATTTCGCCATCATCTTCTCGCTGCATAAGGTTGCCATGAAGCCTGTTGCGTTTGTAAGTGTAAGTACCGGAATATCAAAAGCGTCGCAGAATTTCACGAAATCTGCTGCTTTTCTTGCGCCTCTTGCAGAGATGCTTCCGTCAAATGTTTCTGTTTTCTTGCCTTCTGCGTCATATACTTCGCTTCTGTTTGCAACAGCACCTACTGTAGCGCCGTTTAAACGGATAAAGCCTGTAACCATGTCTTTTGCATAGTCTGCTTTTGTCTCGAAGAATTCACCGTTGTCAGCGATCTGGGAAAGTGCGATTGCTGTGTCACCTGCACAGTTTGCAAGATCTGCGCATACGCGGTTAAGATCATCTGTACACTCTGTGTAATTGTCTGTGTCTTCATTATTAGAAGGAAGAAGTGATACTAAGGAACGGATCTGGCCAAGAATCTCATCCTCTGTACCAACGCCATCGATCACACCTGTCTCTTTGCTCTGGAAATCAGCTGCTGCTGTGTCGCATTTGTCTGTGTTGTTTCCTTCCAGTGCGTTTGGTGTGTTGACGAACATTTTTCCTTTTTTGGATTCCATGAATGTGAAATCTGTCAGGGACGGGATAACTGCCATACCACCGCCGCATGTTCCGAAGATTGCTGTGATCTGCGGGATCACACCGGATGCCAGTGTCTGTTTCAGATAGATCTGTCCGAAAGCTTCCAGTGCGTCTGTTGCTTCCTGAAGACGGATACCTGCACAGTCAACAAGTCCGATAACCGGAGCGCCTGTTTTCATGGCAAGATCATAAAGTCTTGTGATCTTCTTTGCATGCATTTCACCAACAGTACCGTTTAATACAGATGCATCCTGGCTGTATACATAAACCAGTTTGTCATCGATCACACCATATCCGGTGATAACACCGTCAGATGGTGCCTTGTTTGCAGTCATGTTGAAATCTGTGGATCTGGCTGTTACACCCTGTCCGATTTCGACAAAACTGTTTGCGTCAAGCAAAGAAGTAATTCTTGTGCCTGCTAAGCTTTGTGTTGCATTACTCATTCTTGTTTGCCCTCCATCTTTATGAGAATATTTAAAAGTTAACCCAAAAATTTAGCCGATTTTAATTTTACCTTTTCCGGCAGAAAATTTCAACATTTATTTGTCATTTTCGTTAAAAATATAGCAGAAAAATTTGTCAGGTTTCTCCAAATTTTGTTTTTTTGAGCATTTCTTCCTATTTAATAGAGGGTATTACGGTTATTTTGTATTGTCCCGTATTTCACCCTCTCCCGCAAACCAGTGTATCGACAAGTTGATTTCTCGAACAATCCTGCGTCTGAATTTCTTATTTCTATCCTGCAAGATTGTTTCAAGAATCAACTTGTCGGCACACCAGAGCGTGTTTGAGGTAACTATACCACTCACTTGTCTGCGAATCCGACTACACAGGTATAAAAGTCTCAGCGCAGCTCGGTGAAAAAATACTATAGCCATACAGGTTCAGCAGGATTTTCCCATGATGTGGATGCAGTTGCGAATGCTTTCATTCAGTACGCGGACAGTGCACGGAAAACCATAGATGTTTTTTATTATATAGCACGAATTATCAATTAGATTTATGGATTATCCCGTTATATAATTAACACATCAAAGAAATTCAGGCCACAGCTAAAGCACTGAACAGCTATAGATCCAACAGAAAATTTCAGGAGGAAAGACGTAATGAAAAGCAATTACCAGCATATTTTCACACCACTCACAGTAAAAAATATGACTATCAAAAACCGTATCGTTATGATGCCTATGGGAACCAATTACGGGGAACAGAACGGCGAAATGAGTTTTCTTCACATTAATTATTATAAAGAGCGTGCCAAAGGCGGCACAGGTCTGATCATCGTAGAGAATGCAAGCGTAGATTCTCCGCAGGGTTCCAACGGAACTACTCAGCTTCGTATTGACCACGACAACTATCTGCCGCGTCTGTACAAATTCTGTGAAGAGATCCACAAATATGGTACCTGTATTGCGATCCAGATCAACCACGCAGGTGCTTCCGCTGTTTCCGCACGTACAAATATGCAGCCGGTTTCCGCATCTGATATTCCGTCCAAAGAAGGCGGAGAGATCCCGCGTCCGTTATCAGTGGAAGAAATCCATCACATTGTAAAGAAATACGGCGAGGCTGCAAAGAGAGCCCAGGCTGCAGGTTTTGACGCAGTAGAAATCCATGCGGGACATTCCTATCTGATCAGCCAGTTCCTCTCTCCTCTTACAAACAAACGTACAGATGAGTTCGGCGGATCTGTGGAAAACAGAACACGTTTCTGCCGTATGGTCATTGAGGAAGTAAGAAAACAGGTCGGACCTTTCTTCCCGATCATGCTCCGTCTCAGCGCAGATGAGCTGATGGAAGGCGGCAACACTCTCGAGGATACTCTTGAATATCTGGAATATGTTCAGGATGAAGTTGATATCTTCGATGTTTCCTGCGGTTTAAACGGTTCTATCCAGTATCAGATCGATGCCAACTACATGAAAGACGGATGGCGTTCCTATATGCCTAAAGCTGTCAGAGAGAAATTCGGCAAACCATGTATCTCCATGGGAAATATCCGTAACCCGAAGGTTGCCGAGCAAATCCTCGCTGACGGCGATGCAGACCTGATCGGTATGGGACGTGGTCTTATCGCAGAACCTGCATGGGTAAACAAAGTAGCTACAGGCAGAGAATGTGACCTTCGCAAATGTATCTCCTGTAACATCGGATGTGCAGGAAACAGAATCGGCTTTAACCGTCCGATCCGCTGTACTGTAAACCCGGCTGTTCTGGAAGGTGATGTTTATAAGAATCAGAAAGTGAACAAAAACTGTAACGTTGTAGTAATCGGAGGCGGTACTGCCGGACTGGAAGCTGCCTGTACAGCCGCAGAAGTAGGCTGTAATACCTTCCTTCTGGAAAAAGGTGAGACTCTTGGCGGTCTTGCTTCTGTGATCTCTAAGATTCCTGCAAAGAAGCGTCTGGCTGATTTCCCGAACTATCTGATTCACAGAGCAGAGCAGCTTGAGAATCTTTATATCTTCACAAACACAGAAGGAACACCGGAAAATATCCGCAAGTTCCATCCGAACCTGATCGTAAGCTCCACAGGTTCCGCACCACTGCTTCCTCCGATCAGGGGACTTCACGACCGCATTGACAAAGAAGGCAGCAAGGTTGCTTCTATCCTGGGAATGATCAATCACATCAATGACTATCCGGAAGATATGACAGGCAAGAAGGTTGTTGTTGTGGGCGGCGGTGCTGTTGGTCTTGATGTTGTGGAATTCTTTGCAGCAAGAAATGCTGAGATTTCTATTGTGGAGATGATGGATCAGATCGGACGTGACCTGGATCCTGTTACAAAGAATGACATGAAGGACCAGATGAAGAAACATCATGTGGCCCAGCTTACAAAGACAGCTCTTCAGGAAGTAAAAGACAGCTCTTTCCTTGTAAAAGATGCAGAAGGTGAACGTGAGCTTCCATTTGACTACGGATTCGTATGTCTTGGTATGAGAGCTCAGGGACAGCTTTTCGCAGAGCTTTCCGATGCTTTTGTTTCTGATGATGTTGAGATCCTGAACATCGGAGACAGCAAACGTGCAAGAAGGATCATCGACGGAACTCTGGAAGGAAGAAATATCCTTAATACACTGACTCAGATGGGATACCTTCAATAAAAACCTTTACAACAAAATACGAAAGGGGATATTATAATGGCTGAAAGAATTACCGGACATACTGAATTAATCGGTCTGATGGCTTACCCGATCCGTCACTCCAGCTCTCCTGCAATGCAGAATGAGGCTTTTGCAAAACTCGGGTATGACTACGCTTACCTTGCTTTCGAGGTTGGCGCAGATGAAATTGAGGATGCAGTAAAAGCAATCCGTACTCTGAAAATGAGAGGATCCAATGTTTCCATGCCAAACAAAACTCTGGTTGGAAAATACCTGGATGAGCTTTCTCCTGCTGCAGAATTATGCGGTGCAGTTAACACGATCGTAAATGACAACGGTCATCTTACAGGTCATATCACTGACGGTATTGGGTTTATGTCTGCCCTGAAAGATAATGATATTGATGTGATCGGAAAGAAAATGACTATCGTCGGTGCAGGCGGTGCTGCCACTGCCATCGAGATCCAGGCTGCTTTGGACGGCGTTGCCGAGATCACAATCTTTAACCGCAAGGATGAATTCTGGGATCGTGCAGTATCCACAGTAGAGAAGATCAACACAAAGACATCCTGCCATGCAGTTCTTTATGATCTGGCAGATCTTGATAAACTGAAAGCTGAGATGGATGACAGTTTTATCTTTGTCAATGCTACAGGTGTGGGAATGAAACCACTGGAAGAACAGTCCGTTGTTCCGGACAAATCTTACTTCCGTCCTGAGCTGATCGTTATTGATGTTCCTTACTCTCCGCTGGAAACAAAGATGCGTTCCATGGCCAAGGAAGTTGGATGTAAGACTATGAATGGTCTGGGAATGATGTTATTCCAGGGTTCCGCTGCATTTGAGTTATGGACAGGCGAACCAATGCCTATCGAACATATGAAAGAGATTCTTCACATCTCCTATGATGACTGATACCTGATGGTATCTTCAGTAAAGATATCTCATATTGTGATGCAGAACAGATCATTTCACTGATCTTTCTGCACATAATATTTGATATATACCGCTTTTCGGCGTACTGCAGGAGATGTACTGATATATTACTCCGCGCAGAATGTACATATCCTGCAGTTTGCTTCAAAAAGCTGTTGATCATGCGGTTATGTTACGGTTATTCTTATAACAGTTCCATAATAATCCGGAACTACTATAATACAACAGAAAATATGAGGATAAACAGATGAACACAGTTCAGGTAAAAAACACTGTGATCGGCGAGGGCAGACCTAAGATCTGCGTTCCCATCGTAGGAAAAACAAAAACAGACATTCTCGAAGAAGCCAAAAAGATCACTACTCTTCCTGTTGATGTAGTTGAGTGGCGTGTAGACTGGTTTGATGATGTCTTTGCTACTGAGAAAGTATTAGAAACCGCTAAAGAGCTTCAGGAAGTTTTAAAAGACATTCCTGTTCTCCTTACATTCCGTACTTCCAAAGAAGGCGGTGAGAAAGAAATTTCTGTAAATGACTATGCTGCTTTAAATATTGCAGCTGCTCAGAGCGGTTATGTAGATTTAATTGATGTAGAAGCATTTACAGGTGATGAAGTTGTTAAGACAATCATCAATGCTGCTCATGAGGCAGGTGTAAAGGTAATTGCTTCCAACCATGATTTCTTTAAGACTCCGGAGAAGGAGGAGATTATCAGACGTCTTCGTATGATGCAGGATTTCGGTGCTGATATTCCGAAAATGGCTGTTATGCCGACCTGCAAACAGGATGTTCTTACACTCCTCTCTGCTACTCTGGAAATGTCTGAGAAATATGCAGACCGCCCGATCATTACCATGTCCATGGCAGGAACAGGCGTTGTAAGTCGCCTGACAGGTGAGACATTTGGCTCCGCTCTCACTTTCGGTGCTGCTTCCAAAGCTTCTGCTCCGGGACAGGTCGGTGTGCATGAATTAAAACAGGTGCTGGATATCATTCACAGCAGTCTGTGATCTGTTGATGAATGATGTGATATCAGATGTTATTCTTGCCTATAGCTGATATCACTCATATTCGTCAACAGATTGTTACAAAATTTGAATTTAATAATTATGACTCCTTAAAATAATAATTGATGAAAACCAAGAAGAACAGCCCCGAATCCCGGCTGTTCTTCTTGGTTTTCGTTTATATTATTTTTTCTCAAAGGGATTCCAGTTGGACAGGAAGATATTCAGTCCGAAGCCAACTGCCAGTGCCCATGCAGATGCCCATGCGGTTCCCTGGGTTGCGAGGACTGCTGCCATTACGCCTGCGATCATCTTGTCTCTGTCGCTCTTGCAGTAATCCATACCAATTCTCGCACATACAAATGCCTGGAACATCAGAGTAATGGAAGAGCCTACTCCGAAGATGGGACGGAAGAAACTTACTACAGGAATGATCAGCACACTTAAGAATGTGGCCAGTCTGAAAGAAGCCA